>Ga0315549_1000294_pt1 | contig 61017 bp, 51 predicted proteins | sample SalMarSW160200MG_FD_203101 | JGI IMG/M metagenome (GOLD analysis project Ga0315549, IMG submission 203101) | Salt marsh sediment microbial communities from the Plum Island Ecosystem LTER, Massachusetts, United States - Salt Marsh Sediment SW1601-200 ...
TACGAAAAGGACCAAGCGGAACGTCGTGTAGAATCAGGCACGGTCCTCGACCATATGTGCCGGGCTGTCACGTTCACGCGAGACCACATAGGAGCCCATGGGCTGCCGTTGCTGGGATTCGCCGACTGGAACGACACCGTCAATTTGCGGGCCGGGGCGGAGTCCCTGTTCGTGGCAAACCTGTACGGCAAGGCTTTGTTGGAAATGATCGCACTCGCCCGGCATCTCGGCGACGCGGAAGCGGCTGCCCGATATGCTGCCGATTACGAGACGATGCGGCGGCGGGTGAACGAACATGCCTGGGATGGCGAGTGGTACGTGAGATACTTTGACGCCGACGGGAGCCCTATTGGTTCCCACGCGAACACTGAGGGGCAAATCTACGCCAACGGGCAATCCTGGCCGGTTATCTCCGGTTTTGCTCCCCCGGACCGGGCAAGGGTCGCCCTGGACGCCATCTATCGGCGACTCAACACCCGTCACGGCATTAAGTTGAGTACGCCGGGGTACGATGGCTTCGATCCGGTGAAGGGAGGGATCACCACCTATCCGCCCGGCGCGAAGGAGAACGGCGGCATCTTTCTACGCGCCAATCCCTGGGTCATCATCGCCGAGACGATCGTGGGGAACGGAGACCGGGCCTTCGAGTATTACAGCCAGATCAATCCGGTGGCCAAAAACGACCGGATTGACGAGTTTGAGTGCGAACCATACGTCTACTCTCAAAACATCCTGGGCGACGAGCATCCCCAGTTCGGATTGGCTCGTAACAGTTGGCTTTCGGGCACGGCTTCCTGGGCCTACCAGGCGGCCACCCAATACATCCTGGGCGTCAGGCCGACTTACGAGGGACTTCAAATCAGCCCCTGTATACCCAGCAAGTGGGATGGCTTCAAGGTGACCAGGGAGTTTAGAGATGCAGTTTACTCAATCGAGGTCAAGAACCCTGATCACGTCTGCGGAGGGGTGAAGTCAGTCAAGGTGGACGACAGGGAAATCAAAGGCGATGTTGTGCCTGTTTTTGAGGACGGCAAAACTCACCCGGTGGAAGTGGTGATGGGTTGAGAGGGCCTCATCCCCCCGTGCGTGCGTGTCAAGTCAAATGAAAATGAGACCGAAAGGGGATCGTTCAGTCAAATGAAAGTGAGACCGAGCTGTCCCCCTGTTTCGCCTGCATCTGGGCCTCGAGCCACTCGTCCAGCAGTTGCCGGGAGAACCGCCACACCCGGCCGACTTTGACGGCAGGAATCTCACCCTTTGCTGCCAGGCGGTAGAGGGTCGCCCGCGCGATGCGCAGATAGGTCGCTGCCTCCTCCGCCGTCATAACGTCGTGTTCGCTCACTAATTCCTCCAGCTCCCTCGATGCCCTTCCAGCCCAGGTCTGGGCCAGGTATCTGTCTACGCCCCGACCTCCGCAAGCAACGTCGGATCCAGCGTGTCCAGCACGTCCTGCGAGCCATCCGACCCGCGAGCGGATATCCGATGGGCCATCATCCCTGCCGAGTCGCCCTCTCCCCGCCTCGGTCTTGCCGGGTGTGGTACTTCGACGTGGGCCAGCTGTGCGCGGGGAAGCGGCTCATAGTCATAATTGGAGGGAACTGCGCAGACTGAGCATTGGTGTTCTTATACCTTGCCCTCTGTCCCGCTTCAAGGCATAATGACTCTGGTCGTATTGGCTGATCGGATGGAGACCGTGGTTGGGAACGGAAGGGGGACCTGATGGGCGAAGTCCAAACGGCGATGATCCAGACAGACGTACCAGTCCGCTTGCTGGCCGAAATGCAGACGTTGGTTGAAGCGGGTTGGTTTCGTGACCTGGATGAGCTGATGCTGAATGCCTGGCGTCGGTTTGTCGAGTCCCATCGCGCTGAGTTGATGGAGCGTTTCATAAGGGAGGATGTAGAGTGGGGTCTACACGGCAACGAGTAGATCCCCCCTTGACATCGTCTGCAACGTCAGGTCTCTAATACACCTCGACGAACTGAGCCACCTGGAACTGTTAGACAACGACGCGCGTTTGACAAGTGGAGTCTTCTCTTGTATAATCTCCGCACTGTATCGTAGTGCGCTGGATTCTTAGAAACCTAAGAGCGTAAGGCCACCCTAAAATAGGTGGCCCAACAGTCCAGAGTATACGTACCAGGATTGCAGCTCATAACCCGGAGGTCACGGGTTCGAATCCTGGCCCCGCTATCTGAATACCAGACGGGCGCCGACAAGCGCTCGTGCTGTGTTATGGCGACGTAGCTCAATGGTAGAGCAGGGGACTCATAAGCCCTTGGTTGGCAGTTCAAATCTGCCCGTCGCTACTATAACGTGGCCTGGCTTCGCTAGCGGTTCTGCTCGAATGCCAGGCCACGTCGTAGTGAACCTCCTGAAGAAGTCTTCCACTTCACCGTAAACTATGGATTGGTGCGCATCAGCGCCGGGGTGGGTACTGGAGCGCAGGCATAAGCCTGACCCAAGGCAGCCTTACGGCTGCACTCCGTGTAATTCAACCGATTCAGAGGTCAGTGCTATTCAACGCGAAAAGGGGGTGGTGCCTATCGTTAAAGAGAAGAGCGGCGGTGCTCGCAAAACAGGAGCAGGCGGTGGCAAGGCGTGGCGGTTAGGGAGCGGGCCGATTTGTAATTCTCTGCCAAATAGTGCTATACTATAGGCATCTCAAGGCATCTCACTTCTGCCCATTTCCAGCCTTCAGTGACCACTGGCCTGAGTAGCAAGGAACTTTTGGCGACCCACTTAAGCAGTCAGCGACTGAAATTGTAGGAGGGCGACCATGTCCGACGAGTACACCGACATCCTGATCCGCATCCGCCGCTGGGACGAGGACGCTGAAGCCTATCCTGTCGAGGCCGAACTCGACGACGGCAGCTTCTTCTACGGCGGCCAGTTGCGCCTCGACAGGCAAGCCCTGCTGACCGTCGAACTCGATCCTGAGAAATATGGGCTCGAACTCTTCCACGCCCTCTTCTCTGAGCCTATCCGCCGCGCCTACGACAAGGCTACCGGTCGCGCCGAGGCCCGGACGGAAGGCCGCTTGCGCGTCCGTCTCTGGATTGACGATGACGCCACTGAACTCCACGCTCTCCCCTGGGAGCGGCTCTATCACATGCACAGGGGCCAACTGGTCCCTCTGGCAACCTCGGCATTGACCCCCGTCTCACGCTACACCGGCCTGGAGATCCCCGAGCCCCAGCCGATCACCGCGCGCCCCATCCGCTTGCTCATCGCCATATCCAATCCACGTGACCTGCCACCCGGCCTGATCCCTCTCGACGTTGAGCGGGAGATCGAGAACCTGCGCCAGGCGCTGGGTGACCTGCGACGAGGTGGACAGGTCCAGGTGACGCTCATGCCTGGCCGGAGTGGGATATCGCCGGAGTTGCGGGCGCGGTTGGAGGACGAGGGCTACCAGATTCAGGACGGAGTGACGGGACTGGAGGAAATCCTGCGGCTGCTGACGGGCTGTCACGTGTTCCACTTCCTGGGCCACGGCTTCTTCCAGCGGAGGGGTGAGCACGGCGAGGGCACCGCCGCGCTCTACCTGGAGAAAGAGGATGGGACGTGGGATGCGGTCAAGGACGATGACCTGGTGCCCAGGCTGGCGGCCGCCGACCCCCTACCGCATCTGGTATTCCTGTCTGCCTGCGAGAGCACCAAGCGCGACGCCGATGCCGAGCACCCCTTTGTGGGCCTGGGGCCCAAACTGGTCAAAGCAGGAGTGCCAGCGGTGGTGGCCATGCAAGACGTAGTACCAATGGCGCTAGCGCGGCAGTTGACGGGCGACTTCTACCGCTGCTTGTTGGAACACGGCTTAATTGATCGGGCGCTGAACCAGGCGCGTCTGCTGCTGTTTGAGCGAGAGGAGAGCGACTGGGCAATCCCGGTGCTATTCATGCGACTGGAGAAAGGCCAGCTCTTCGCCGCCGACCCGGTCCGCCTGGTGCTCCAGGCCATTCGTGCCCACAAGCCATACCACCCCTGGGCCGAGAACGAGTACCTGCCCGTCGAGGTCGTACACCTGGTTGGACGTCAGGACTCTGGCAGTCTCGAGCGGCTCCAGCAGGGGCCCACGCCATCCCTTGATATGATTGATGCCACCCTCAACCTCTTCTCCAGAAAACATCTCCCTTCGGCTACGCTCAGGGCCGGCCCTTCGGCTACGCTCAGGATGGGCCAGACGGTGACTCTGGATCGCGAGCAGCACCGCTCCCGGGACGAGCGGCTGCTCGTAGCCCTCATCGGCGGCCACGGGACGGCCAAGTCCACCCAACTGCGCCGCATCGCCTGGATCACAGCCACCCGCTCGCTGCGCCCTTCGGCTGAGCTCAGGACAGGCCCCGACGCCGAGCGCCAGGTTATCCCAATCTACGTGGATCTCGTGGGCCTCCAGCACTATCCATCCGTGAGGTCGGGCCTGGGCAATCCCGTCGAGACCCTGATGCTGGAGAGCCTCAAGCCATTCTGGCCCGAGTTGACGGCGGGGCGGTTGTCCGACCTGCTTCGACGCGACGACGGCCCCACCCTGCGGGTACTACTCGACGGCAGCGATGACCTGCCTGACAGACAGCGCCGCCAGGCCTGGCACGCGATTCAAGGCCTGGTACGCGACCATCCTCAGCATGAGTACATGCTGGCCATTGACCCCGACTACTTCGATCCGCGGCTGTTGGATATCACCGACCTGCTGGTCATCCAGCCGCTATCCCGGCGCAAGATCGAGCAGTTTCTGAAGGGCCTGGACGGTTCTACTGGTCGCCGACTCTATGGCGCACTAGCCCGAGCCCAGCTCTTCGATCTGGCATCCAGCCCCTGGCTCCTGGTGAGGACGCTCAACCAGGCCCGGGAAGGGCTCTATCCTCGGTCGCGCACGGCAGTACTGCAGAGCCTGGTCGAAGATGGGATCACCGACGTCCCCCCCGAACACGGCATGCGTTCTCGAGCCGAACAGACTCTCTACGCCCTGGCCTGGGAGATGCAATCGGCCCACAGTAACACGTGGCCAGTGAGCGATGCTTTCCGCACCATGACCACCACACGCGGGAATCGCGAGTACAGCCTGGAGAACCTCTACGATGCCCTGGTAGAATGCAGCCTCCTGGCCCGGGTAGGTCAGGAGACTATGCGATTCGCCTATCCCGCCATCCAGGCCTACTGCTGTGCCAGGGCCATCCTTGAGATGGACGACCGGGACCAGGTTCTGGATGACATCACAGCGACGCTGGGGCGACTGACCCGGCTCCGCTGGTGGGAGGACACGCTGATCCTCCTGAGCGGGCTGATGGACGATCCCAACGTGCTCATCAGGATGCTCCTCTATGGTGCGGCCCTGGCCGAGGGTGAGCAGGCATTCCTGGCGGCGCGCTGCCTTCTGGAAAGCAGCAATCGGCGGATTGCTCCGGACTTGATAGACCAGGTGGCTGACGCCCTGGTCTGGCGACTGGACAGCGCCAACGAGCGCATGATATCGCGCCGCATCCGCGCGGCTCACACTCTGGGACAGTTAGGGCAGTCGCGGCAGTTGCGGCCTGCGTCGGTCATCCCCCACCTGGCCCGCGCCGCCAACCAGGAGGTCCGGACCAACTGGCGAGGAGAGCGGACCTATGACTACAGCAGCGTGCGGATGGCTGCTGCCGTCGCCCTCCAGCGTATGATACCGGTTGCTCGCGAGGAAATCGAGGCCATCGACTCCAAACTGGCAGAACTTCTGTATCTGTGGGAGAAAAGGGATGTGGAGGCCCTGTCCCCGTCGTTGCACTCGAAGGACATGGGGGCCCAAGCCATCGCCGCTTTCGCCCTGGGCGACTTGCAGACGGCACAGGCTGTGGAACTCCTGGTGGCGGCCTTTCTTGATCCCAAAACTCAGGCACACACCCGTTGGGCAGTGACCGATGCCCTGGCCCTGCTCGACCCGGCCGTGGTCACGCGCCGCGCGATCCTGCCGCTTCTAGACGCCGAGGCTGCCGAGCGGGAGGGCCTCGCCTCCAGAACCTGGAAACGCCGCGCCGACTGGTACGAGCGATTGGCCTACCTCATCGGCAAGATACGGGTACAGGAACCCATCACCCGTGCTTTCCTCGAACGCTGCCTGTACGAGTTCACCGGCACCTGGCTCAAGGCCAAGGCCATCCAATCCCTGGGATGGATGTACGACCACAGCCACAAGGACCTGTTTGAACAGATCGCGATCGGCGACTTCAGCAACGTCGCCTTGCGCGAGCATCCTCCCGAAAAAGAGACGGTATACCTGCGGCGCAAGGCAATACAGGCCCTGGCGAACATCGGAGATCGGGACACGCTGGCCAAACTACGAGCTAACCGCACCGACTGGTGCCCCGAGCTGGAGCGAGCCTTTTATTGGACCAGCGAGGAGATCCACTGGCGTCTAAGTCCTGGCAGCAGTCAGTAGCGAGGTGACAAGATCGGGTGTGCGAGCATCCCGCCGTGCAGTTCAAATCGGGAGGTGAAGATGGTCCAAATCTGAACGTCTCGGGCTTGAAGCACTAGAGATATGAGGGGGACACAATGAGTGAAGAGCTTCTTTTTTTCAACGGCATTGACGGCGCCAGCGGTGAGTATCTGTTGCCCCCGATGACGGTCCAGCAGGTCTCAGAGATCGCCCAGGGTGAACCGCAGGACGAAGATCACCTCAGAGAGCTCAAGGCGTGGCTGCAGCGGACCACCCAGGCCACGCTGGGCCCCAAAGAGGGTGTGGACCCCAAGAACCTGGCGGAAACCGGTTGGGGCGTCATCTTCGCTTATGAGGACAGAGAACGCATACCCGCTATCAGGGAGGCGCTCAGCGAGTTGCTGGAGCACCGGCGGGAACAGGCCACACAGAACCACAAACACTACTACAAGGAGTACACCGGTGTAGATGCTTACCGTCCGGGCGAGTCCAAGCAGAAATTCCTGGCCCGCCACGGCGCAGGCCCAGGCCCGGCTGACCCGGATAAAGTGCCCTATTATCTGCTCATCGTTGGCGACCCGCAGACGATCCCCTATCGCGTCCAGTACCAACTCGATGTGCAGTACGCGGTGGGCCGCCTCCACTTCGACACGCTGGAGGAGTACGCCCAGTACGCGCGCAGCGTGGTCGAGGCTGAGACCAACAAGGTAGTGTTGCCCCGTCGTGCTACCTTCTTCGGGGTGCGGAATCCTGACGACCGGGCCACCAACCTCAGCGCCGATGAACTAGTCACACCGCTGGCCAAAACACTGGCCGAGGATCAGCCGGACTGGGCTGTGGAGACGTGGCTCAAAGACGAGGCCACCAAGGCGCGACTGAGTCAACTGCTGGGTGGCGACGAAACCCCTGCCCTGCTCTTCACCGCCAGCCACGGCATGGGCTTCCCCAACGGTCATGCAAACCAGTTGCCGCACCAGGGGGCGCTGTTGTGCCAGAACTGGCCTGGCCCCCAGGCGTGGCGAAAGGCCATCCCCCAGGACTTCTACTTTGCGGCAGGTGACGTGGGCGACGATGCCCGGCTGCCGGGCCTGTTGGCCTTCTTCTTTGCCTGCTACGGCGCGGGCACACCCCGGATGGACGACTTCGCCCACCAGGCCTTTCGCGAGCGGGCGGCCATCGCGCCGCATGCCTTCGTAGCCCGCCTGCCGCGGCGGCTGCTCGGCCACCCCAAAGGGGGTGCTCTGGCCGTGGTGGGCCACGTGGAGCGGGCCTGGGGCTACTCCTTCCTGTGGGAGCGTGCCGGGAGACAGTTGCAGGTCTTTGAGAGCGCCTTGAAGCGGCTGATGAAGGGCCACCCGATAGGCTCGGCCATGGAATACTTCGACGAGCGGTACGCCGAACTCTCCTCCGACCTGAGCGTCGAACTGGAGGATATATCGTTCGGCAAAACGCCCGACGATGTGGCGCTGGCCGGCATGTGGACAGCCAACAACGACGCGCGCAGTTACGTGATCATCGGCGACCCGGCGGTGCGACTACCGGTGGGCAATGAGGCGGCTGCCGAGGCTGAGCGGCCGGCCATTGAGGCCATCACCATCCGGCCGCCGGAAACCACGACGACACCGGAGCCAGTGCCCGCTGCAGCAGTGGAGGGCACGCTCCCCTCCGCTGCGAGGGGGCCAGGGGAGGTGGAGGCTGCGGCAGTGGAGTACGGCCTGTTCGACGCATCCGGGCTCAAGGGAGCCGGGGCGCGGTTGTCCAATTCCATCCAGGAATTCGCTCAAAAGCTGGGCCAGATTCTCGAGAAGGCCGTGGACGACGCAACCAGCCTGGAGGTGTCCACCTACGTGAGCGACGACATGACCAAAGTGACGAGCGACTTCGCCGGGACGGCCAGGCTCCGGGCCTTCACCCGCATCAACATTGACGGGGACACCCTGGTCTGTGTGCCCAAAAGGGAGCGCGAGATTGACGAAGCCTTATGGGCCATACATATGGATATGGTACAGCAGGCGCAGGCCAATCGGACCGAGATGATCAAGACGGCGATCTCGGCGGCAACGGGGCTGCTTGACGCGCTGAAGGTGTTGTGACCATGGGAGAGGACGGGAGCCCACGGGCAGTCTTCGAACTCTGCGACGGGGCACGGGCTGGAACCGCGCCAGATGTGCTTGGGCTGTGGACGGCGGCCCTTCCCTTCGGCTCCGCTCAGGACAAGCCCTCAGCGGTGGACGGCGTTGCCTTCGACACGACTGCAGCGGCAACCGTTGAAGCGCCCGTATGGCGTGCCAATCTCCCGGCAGACCCGAATGTGGCGGCCGCGCAAATGGACAGCGCCGAGGCGAGCCTGGATGCATCGCGGGCGGCGTTGACCGCGGCCGCAGACAGGATCAATGCGCTTGTTGAGGAACGGGAGGGACAGTCAACCGGCCTGGTTTTTGACGTCTCCGCAGCAGGGGCAGAGCTGGCCCAACCGGAGAGGGAACTGTTGGCCTGGCTGGAAGAGACCCGGGGGGGTGGGCCCCCGGTGAGTTTCGGAGCGGGCGAAGGGGTCAGCAGCGGGTGGGCGCAGGCAACCCAGCAGTTCCAGGGTTTTATGGACCAACTACGGCAAATCGTTGGCCACTATGCCTGGGTGGAGACCCGTATACAGGGACAGTTCTTGAGCCAGACTACAGTCGGTTGGACAGGCAATATGCGCACCGCCTGGCAAGAGGGGCTTAATCCTGCGCAGATGGCATTGCATCAGCGCACGCTGACACTGGCGTTGGCGTCTCGAGATACACTGATTCGGACGTTCATCGTGGCTGCCTCGGGCGCCGTCAAGCTGTCCGTGCTGTTGACCACGCCGGGCGGGGCCATACTGGCCCTTCCAGTGGCGTGGAGGTTTATCAACCAGGTGCGAGCCGAGCTCGAGAAGCACCAACAAATCACAAAGGAGGTCTAAATCTAGAATGGCTACTGAACTGGAAAACTCGATCAAGAACGCAGCGGCGAAGGTTGCCGAGTACGTCGCCGACGTCGCCACAATGACGGTTGAGACAAAATACGTGGAGATCGGCGCAGGTGGTGCCGTGGACTTCAATCAGGCCAAGCCGGCCGCCCGCACGATCATCAGACTGGATGGGGACTCCGAAACCATCGTTCCCATGCGCGAGGCAGAGACGGGTGAGTCTGAGGTGGACACTGTGCTGTTCGACCTGCACCAGAGCAACGTGACCACTGCCATAGATTACCGGGCGAGTATGCTGGATGCACTGTTGGGGACCCTGAAATTAGAAACCAGGTAGCCGTGACTGCAAGGCTACCCGATTGCCAACATGCGGGGGCGCAGCCGGCCCAGGGAGGTGACCATCTTCCCAGACCTCGTACTTTTGCTCGTCAGGGCAGGCAACCATAGTGGGCGAGGAGCGCGGGGGCTTACTCAAGACCCCGCGCTTTTCTGTTGTGCTTTACCAGCCTGTTCGCGCCTACCCGCAACAAGTTGCGGCATCCAACGTGGAAGGGCCGCCTCGAAAGGCCGCCTCGGCTGCGTCCAACCGGTTCAGCACCCGCTCTCGCCCCAGGATCGCCAGCGACCCGAACAGCGGCGGCGCGACCTTCTGCCCGGTCACTGCCCAACGCACGATGCCGAACAGTTGCCCGGCCTTAAGCCCCAGTTCGCCTACCAGCGCCCGCATTGGCGGCTCCATCGTCTCAGCCTCGAAAGGCTCCACCTCCGCCAGCAGACTTCGCGCCCGTCGCAACGCCGCCAGGCTCTCCTGCGGCGTCATCTTCTTGCCCACCAGTTTCTCTGCCGGAGGAGTCTCAATCTCCCGGAACAGGAACGTTGTCCACTCGACGACCTCATCCAGTCGCTTCAGCCGCTCCTGCACCAGCGGAACGATTGGCCGCAGCCTCTCCCGCTCCTCCTCCAGGCACGGATCCGGCACCAGTCCGGCTTTCTGCCAGAAGGGCAACAGGCGCTCCAGCAAATCTTCCTCCGATAAATTACGGATATAGACGCCATTCATCCAGTCCAACTTCTTATAGGAGAAAACCGCAGACGCTTTGTTGACGCGGAACAGGTCAAACCGCTCGATCAATTCCTCGCGGCTAAAGATCTCCTGCCCTTCTCCCTCCCCTGGCGCCCAGCCCAGGAGCGCCAGGAAGTTGAGCAGCGCCTCCGGCAAGTATCCCTGGTCTTGGAACTGGGCAACGGAAGTTGACCCGTGCCGCTTGGATAGCGGCCTGCCATCCTCACCCAGTACCAGCGGGACGTGGCAGTAGACGGGGACTTCCCATCCCAGCGCCTGGTAGATCAGGATGCGCTTGGGAGTGCTGGAAATCCATCTGTCGTCCCGGATGATGTGGGTGATCTTCATGAAATGATCGTCCACCACCACCGCCAGGTGATACGTGGGAAAGCCATCTGATTTGAGGAGGATCTGGTCGTCTATGCCGGCATTCTCGAAGACCACATCCCCCTTTATGACATCATGGAAGACTGTTTGACCTGTCAGTGGGACCTTGAGCCGGATGACGTGGGGCTCGTCGGGGGAGATGGCGTCCGGCGGGAGGTCACGGCAATGGCGATCGTACATCACCATCTGCTTGCGGGCCCGCTGGCACTCTCGCACCTGCTCCAGGCGCTCCGGCGTGCAGTTGCAGCGGTAGGCCCACCCCCGCTCGATCAATTTCTCTGCCACTTCCTTGTACATCTCTAGCCGCTCCGACTGGACGTACGGCCCAACCGGCCCGCCGACGGCGTGCGCCTCGGCGTTTTCCACGCCCAGACGTTGCAGCGCCTCCAGCCCCGGCCCCTCGTCCCAATCCAGTCCCAGCCAGCGCAGCCCCTCCATGATGCCCAGGATGCTCTCCGGCTGGTACCGCGTCTGATCGGTATCCTCAATGCGCAGGATGAACTGGCCGCCCATCTTGCGGGCAAAGAGCCAGTCGAAGACCACCGTCCGAACACCGCCGATGTGCAGTTTGCCGGTGGGACTAGGCGCAAAACGGACGCGAACCGTCATAATCCTTACTCCCTACTTCTTGCCCTGCGCTTTCTGAATCTTGGCCCATGTGTCGCGTAACGCCACCGTCCGATTGAATACAAGTTTTCCGCCGGACGAATCGGGGTCCACACAGAAATAGCCCTTTCTCAAAAACTGGTAGTGGCTTCCAGGCTGCGCACCTGCAAGGCTGGGTTCAACCCGGCACGATGTCAACGTCTCCAACGAGTTCGGATTCAAATTCGCTGTGAAATCAGAACCCTCCTCCACGTCGTATGGATCCGCTTTGGCGAAGAGATGGTTGTACAGGCGAACCTCGGCTTTGAGCGCGTGGGCCGCCGAAACCCAGTGCAACGTCCCTCTGACTTTGCGCCCGTCTGGAGCCGCCCCTCCCCGTGTCTCTGGATCGTAGGTGCAGTGCAACTCGATCACCTCGCCGGTTTGTTCATCCTTCACCACTCGCACACACGTGACGAGATATGCATGTTTTAGCCGTACCTCACGACCCGGAGCCAAGCGGAAGTATTTTTTCGGCGGGTCCTCACGAAAGTCATCTCGCTCGATATACAGCACACGGGAAAAAGGAACCTTCCGTGTCCCCATACTGGGATCCCCCGGATGATTCATGGCGTCCAATTCTTCCACCTGGTCTTCTGGATAATTGTCAATGACCACTCGAAGTGGACGCAACACTGCCATCACACGCGGAGTGCGTGGATCCAGATCTTGTCGGATGCAGTGCTCAAGAAAAGCCACATCCACTACACTATCGGCCCTGGCCACTCCGATGCGCTCACAAAAGTTTCGGATGGCCTCCAATGTGTAGCCCCGTCTCCGCAAACCCGATATCGTCGGCAGCCGTGGATCGTCCCATCCGGTGACATACCCTTCCTCAACCAATTGCAGCAACCTCCGCTTACTCATCACGGTGTAACTGAGATTGAGGCGAGCGAACTCGATCTGCTGAGGGTGATAAACGTTCAATTCGTCGAGGAACCAGTCGTACAAGGGGCGATTATTTTCAAATTCCAGCGTACAAATAGAATGTGTGATCCCTTCGATGGAATCCGAAAGGCAATGGGTAAAGTCATACATCGGATAAATGCACCACTCGCCGCCTGTCCGGTGATGTGTCGCGTGCAGGATACGATAGATGACCGGATCACGCATAATCACATTGGGAAATGCCATATCAATTTTCGCTCGAAGGACGCGGGAGCCATCCTCGAACTCACCCGCCCGCATGCGCTCGAACAGGTTCAGGTTCTCTTCGACCGAACGGTTACGATACGGACTGTCCTGGCCCGGCTCGGTCAAGGTGCCGCGATACTCCCTGATCTCCTCCGCGCTCAAGTCGCAGACGTACGCCTGGCCCTTCTTGATCAACTGCACGGCGTATTCATAGAGCTGCTCAAAGTAGTCAGAGGCATAGAACAGCCGGTCATCCCAATCGAATCCAAGCCATCGAATGTCCTCTTGGATCGATTCCACATATTCTGCTTCCTCTTTGGTTGGATTCGTATCATCGAATCGCAGATTGCAAAGACCTCCATACTCGGCGGCGAGACCGAAATTGAGGCAGATGGATTTGGCGTGTCCAATATGCAGATAGCCGTTCGGCTCCGGCGGAAACCGAGTATGAACTCGGCCACCGTATTTGTTTGTCTTCAGGTCTTCCGTGATTATATCTCGGATAAAGTCGGAGGGGGGACTGGAACCGGTCATGGTCGTATTGGCAGCTCCCTTCTCGCTTTTTCTTTCTGTTGTTGGATTTTCGTCTTCTCTTTTCATGGCTTTTTCTCCTATCAAGCAACCATAGCCGGTAACGTAAAGCTAAAGACACTCCCCCGGCCCACCTCACTCTCCCCCCTTACCTGCCCGCCGAGTTTCTCCACGATGCGCCGCACGATGGACAGCCCCAACCCGTGCCCTTTGGCGCGAACCTGGTCGAACCGCGTAAATGGCTTGAACAAGCGGGCCTGCTCCTCTGGCGTGAAGCCGGAGCCGTTGTCGCGCACCCAGAAGCACACCGTATCGTCCGCCTGCACCATCGCACCCAGTTCCACGCGGGGCGGTTGGCCGCCGTACTTAATAGCATTGCTGAGATAGTTGACCCACACCTCTTCGACCCACGGACCGTAGCCCAGCGCCACCGGCCAGGTCTCGGGCGAGATAACCTCGGCCTGGCGTTCCTCGGTCACATAGGCCAACCGCCGCTGGGCCTCGGCCACGATACTCGCCATGTCCAGTGGCTCCATCTCCACTTCCATCTGGCGTACTCCAGCCAGCAGCAGTAACTCGTCAACGATGTTGTTCATCTTGCGCCCGCTCTGGGCCATCTTGTGCAGGTAGCGGCGCCGTTCCTCACCCGGCATTGTGGCGCATTCCTCTCCCAACACCTCGGCCAGGCCGACGACAAGGGCCAACGGGCCCTTGAGGTCGTGGGCCACGGTGTGGGCATAGGCATCCAGGTCCTCGTTGCGCGCCTGTAGTTCGAAGGTGCGTTGGCGCAGCGCTTCGACCAGCCGGGCATTGTCAATAGCGATAGCGGCCGGGGCAGCGAGTGATTCCAGCAACGTCAGATCCGCTGCATTGAAGCGGTTAACCTCTGTATCCATCACCTGGAGCACGCCGATCACATCTTTTTTGATTCGCAAGGGGACACCAAGGATAGAGCGCAACGGTAGCCCGGTTTGCTGATCCACCTCCTTGAAGTGACGCCCGTCAACCTGTGCATCCGGCACAATCAGGCCTTCGCCGCTGCGAGCCACCCAGCCGGCAAGCCCCTCTCCTGGCACCAGGCGCCAGCCGCGCACGATCTCGCTTTGAGGGCCAGTGGCGTGCTGGCAGACCAGTTCGTCCGTCTCCAGGTCGGCCAACCAGACCGAGGAAGCCACCACACCCAGCAGATGGCGCACTTCTCCCAGGACAGTGACAAGCACCTGGTCCAGGTCGAGGGTGGAAGTGAGCGCCTGGCTGGCCCGGTTGAGCAGGGCCAGCTCGCGGTTACGCTGTCGCAGCGTCTCCCCCGCCTGCCTGCGTTCGGTAATTTCCCGCTCAAGGTGTTCAACAGACCTCATGAGTGCAGTGGTGCGCTCTTCCACCAGTTCCTCAAGGTGGTAGCGGTGTTTCCTCAATTCCTCCTCCACCCGCTTGCGCTCGGCGGCCTGCTCTTCCAGAGTTGAGTTGGCCTCTGAAAGTTCCGCATTCCGCATCTCAAGCACGGTCCGTTGCGCCACAACGCGGTCGAGCATCTGGTTGAACGCCGTGCCTACTTGCTCCAGTTCCGCCACCCGGAAGGTGGGAACGCGCGCTTCCTCTACGCCGCCGTTCACGGCTTCGGCCAAGCGGCGCAGCCGTTCGAGCGGCAAGCCAATCAGCCCCCACACCAGCGCAATCGTGGCAGCGAAAGCCACAATCGCACTCAAGCCGGCGGCGAGCGTGTTGACCAGGGCGTTGGTCTGTGCCTCGGAAAACTGATCTTCCCAGTCAACCTCACCGAGCAGGGCCGCTGCTGGCTGGCCGGCCGAGTCAGAAAGCGGGACGGCGACGAGAAGGACATAGGGAAAGTCCCCCGGCATGGTGACAGTGACGTTATCCGCCAGCGCTTGCGCTACGACTGGTACATCCACCTGCCCATCGGGCTGGATGCGTCCGCTGTCAGCCAGCACAGCGCCGTCGGGGGCAACGACGCGGAAACGAGACTTGATCTCCAGTCCGCTCAGGCGGCGCAGACGATCTTGCACGGACTCCCAACTGCCCAACCTGGCCTCCCGGTCAATGGACTGCGCGATGGCAGCCGTGCTGGTGAGCGCGGCCCGTTCGGAGTTGGTCTGGAAGAACGCCATCTGCCGACGGAAGCTAAGAACCTGCTCAACGAGCACCAGCGCGAGGATCACACCAAACGCGGTGCCCAAGACCCATGAGATGCGCAACTGAAGTTTCATTTCTCCACCGCCTCCGCCACGAGCGAGCCGTCGGTCGAGCCGTCGGTTCCGACTCCACCTAACGGCTCGTTCACACGCACCGGGTTGAGGTACCGCTCCACGCCGTCCAGGTGCCAGGCTAACTGGCACTGGTATATGGGGTGAGGTGCGAAGGAACATGAGGCCTCTCCAGGCGCAACGTTGCCCACTACCTTAACCTGTTCCACCTCTCCCACTCCCAGCCCCAGGAGGCGGCAGTAGCGCAGGTAGCCCACCTCCTCTGGGTTGAAGCCCATCAGGTGCGCCGTAAGCACATCCAGCGCCAGTGGATCCGTGCCAGCCAGCGCCACCTTCCAATCCACTGGATCGCCCGCCCCAGGTCCCTCTCCCTCCATCCCCTGCCAGCCGTCAATCACCGCCAGGTGCGGCCAGACGCGAGGAGCCACCAGCGCCAAGTTCAAGTTGATGACCGGGAAGCCCTGATGCATCGCCATTTTGCTCGACTCACCGAGCCGACCGAGAAATGTGGACTTGCCCCACTCGCCCAGTCCCGACTGCCGCACCCATTTTGGCGCCAACCCAGCCAGCCGCTGCACCAGCCCCGGCGTACCACGGCTGCGCCGGACAACTTGCGGATTGACCAGCGCCCCCATCACCATGTTCTTGATGGAGAGCGTGACGATCACCACATCGTGAGTCTTGGGAGGGCCAACGGAGATACGATAACCGGCCTCGACGACAGTGCGCGCCAGCGACACCGTCAGCGGGCGTAGGCGGCGGTTGTAAATCTGCACTGGCACCGTATCGTCAGCGTTGAGGTCTACCAACTCAACGCCGTATTCCTCGGCCAACGGCTCGTAGCCATAGTTGCGGAATCCTTCCCACGTTGAGGAGAGCGCCGCCCCTTCGGCCACGACGATGAGGCCATCGTAGCGAGCGCGGATGAAGTCCAATACGGCGCGGACAGCGTCTACGTGAGTGGCTGCCAACTGGCGGTTGACTGAGACGAAGTTGGGCTTGACCAGGACGCAGTGAGCGGCGTCCAGCCTAACCTGATCGGCGATACTTTCCAGAGCCGCCGCCACGTTCCCATAGCGACTCTCACCCCGCACCAACGCCACCTTCGCCTGTCCTACACTGTCCACCTCAGAACTCCAATCTGCGGTGGCGCATCACTACGTTCTCCGCTATCCCGATGCCAATCATCATCGTCAGCAATGCAGCAGGACCGTAACTGAGGAAGGGCAACGGCAGTCCGGCGACGGGCAGCAGGCCCAGGTTCATGCCGACGTTGACAACGGCCTGGAACAGGATCATCGCCAGCGTGCCTGTCACCAGCAGCCGCCCATAGGCATCCGACGCAATCAGAATGATCCGCAGCAGGCGGAGGAACAGCACTATGTAGAGGGCAAACAGCAGCATCACGCCTGCAAAACCGAGTTCCTCGGCGAGGACGGCGAAAATGAAGTCCGTATGGCGCACCGGCAGGTACCGGAGCTGGCTCTGCGTGCCCTGGCCGAGCCCTTTCCCCCACAGCCCACCCGAGCCGATGGCGATAAATGCCTGCCTGAGTTGATACTCGACGTCAGGATTACTACTGGGCTTGAGGAAACCCAGCACGCGCTCATGCATGTATCCAAACTCGAGCAGGCCTGCCAGTTTCCAGAGCGGATAGAGTGCCCCCAGTCCCGCCATCGCCGTCAGCACCAGGTATCGCACCGGCACACCCGAGTCGAACAGCATAGCCAGCCACATAAAGACGAACACAGCAGCAGTAGCCATATCGGGTTGCAGAAAGACCGACGCTGCCAACACCAGTGTCATAATGGCAGAAGTCAGATAACCGGCAAAATCGGGGCGCCTGGCGGTCTCCTCTGCCAGAAGGCTTGTCTTGGGCGCTCCGAAGAGCAGGGGATCAGAGGAACCACGTGTCCGCCGCCGGCGGCTGAGTATGGCTCCCACCGATATGGCGAGCAGATTCATCGCCAGGAACGAGGGCTGAAGGCGGAAAGGGCCCAGGTAGAACCAACCCCTGACCTCGCCGATTTCGCTTTGCCCGAAGAAGAGCACGAGCACCAACAGGACGACGGCCAGGAGGTAAGCCAACCACCAGAAGTCGCCGAGCCACTTATAATCGCGCGGGAAAGCAGCCAGCAGGAAGATCAACCCCACCCCGGCAGCCCCGAAAATCGCCTGTCGCCGCCAAAGATCGGCTAGATTGGGATCCAGGCTGCCCAGGTTGGCGCTGTAGATCATCAGCACACCGTAGGCGGTCAGTAGAACGGTAACCGCGAACAGCACGTAGTCAAAGTGACGCCAGACACGAAATCTTGTCATCCTACTTCTTGCGCTGCCCGCGCTGGGCCAGTAAGGGAATGTCAGCGACCAGGCGCGTTTCGCGCGCACTCTGGGAAAAGGTCACTTGAACGCCATCGGCGTCAATGGCGATGTGGCGTGAAATCACAGTGACGATTTCGTCTTTGAGCGTTTCCAACAGCGCGGGCGAAATGCTGGCCCGATCGTGGGCCAGCACCAGGCGCAATCGCTCCTTGGCGACCTCCCCGCTAGACGGTTCGTGACGACGGCGCATCAGGCGTTCAAAGAACTTCATAGTCAATCTCTCCCAGAGCGCACGAAACGAAAAAATCGTTCCCACACCCTCGGCTCGCGCAAGGTCATGAACGGCACATCCTCCCCTCGCAACCGGCGAGCGATGTTATGAAACGCCCGCCTGGCCAGGGAACTATCGCTAGAGAAGGCCAGAGGCTGCCCCCGATTCGTGGCGACCAGGATTGCTTTGTCCTCCGGCACGACGCCGATGAGATCAATGGACAGAAGTTCGACAACATCGGCGATACCCAGCATCTCGCCGCGCCGCACCATATCTGGCTCGATCCGGTTGATGATCAGCCGTGCAGGGCCCTGCTCTTCTGCCTCAATCAGGCCGATGATTCGATCGGCGTCACGCACGGCGGCCACCTCCGAGTTGGTGACGATGAGGATCTCGTCGGCTGGAGCGAGGGCGCAGCGGAAACCCTGCTCGATGCCGGCGGGAGAATCAATCAGGATGAAATCGTGCTGCTCCCGCAGGCTCTCGCAGACGCGCATCATGTCCTCAGGTCGGACCGCGCTCTTGTCGCGGGTTTGCGCAGCCGGCAGCAGGAAGAGTTCCGACAGTCGCTTATCGCGCACCAGCGCCTGACGTAACCGGCAACGTCCCTCGATCACATCCACCAGGTCGTAGACGATGCGGTTTTCGAGGCCCAACGTCACGTCCAGGTTGCGCAAGCCGACGTCGGCATCAATGACCACCGCGCGTTGTCCCTGCATCGCCAGTGCAACGGCCAGGTTGGCGGCGAGAGTGGTCTTGCCCACTCCACCTTTGCCGGAAGTAACCGTAAGTACTCTTGCCGCCATCGAATCTCCTCACCCCGCCCGTCCCCAGTCTCTACTGTGCACCACCGTGCCAAGGCACGGCCACAATCCGTCCTCCGCGCACCGCGGCCATCTCCGGCACAGGCTTGCGCCGTTGCTCCTCCGGGGAGCGAGCGATGTAACCAGCGATGCGGAGTTGCGTGGGAGCCAGGTCGAGAGCACAGATCACAGCCCCCTCATCCCCCAATGCCCCGGCGTGCACCAACCCGCGCACCCGGCCCCACACCACGATGTCACCACCGGCCACCACCTCCGCCCCAGGGTTGACGTCACCGATGACCACGACATGGCTCGGGTGACGCAGGCTCTGGCCAGAACGAAGCGTGCGCCGCACAACCAGCCCCTCGACAGAGAGTTCCTCGCCCTCCTCAGGTGCGGCTTCTGACGCGCTTGGGTGGGGCAGGCCGAGGTTCGCCTCAATGAAAACGACCAACCCCAATTCCTGCACGGCTACCTCCGTGACCGGGTTCGTGCTGGCCACTGCCCACAACTCGACCTGATGACGGGCCAACAGCACACGCGCCTCTTCAATCTCGAAGCGACTCAATCCCCGCGACCCGACGTCAAGGGCAATACGGCCACCGCGAAAGAAAGAAGGACTCGCGCCGATACGTGCCTCCAACGCGCGCAGTTCAGCACTCCAATCCCCCTCCCCCAGCGTGACGAGCAGCCCCTGCCGGATGCCCTTGATGGTGATCGCATCCAGGCCCATGCGTTCTCCCTCCGACACCCCGATAATACGATCAGCACCAACATACCCAACGGCCCTAGCCGAAATCGGGCTCAAGAGAGCCATCCCTACGCGGAGTTTTCTGGCTCCCTGGGATTCTGCGGGGTGCTCTGAGCGGGCGTGACCTACCCCGCGAAACCCCGAAGACGCAGTTTCCTCAAGGAACTTCTCACCCTCTTTGCACTAACCCAGGCGTAGGAGTCGTAAACTCTCGAATTCGTCATCCCGAGGAGCGTAGCGACGAGGAATCTCGCATGGTGCTACCGAAACAGAGATTCTTCGCTCCCTTCGGTCGCTCAGAATGACGAGGGCTGAGTCGTAAACTCTCGAATCCGTCATCCCGAGGAGCGTAGCGACGAGGAATCTCGCATGGTGCTACCGAAACAGAGATTCTTCGCTCCCTTCGGTCGCTCAGAATGACGAAGGCTGGGTAGTTACTCCTCAGGTAGTTACTCCTCAAGTACCAATTATAGCCCAAGAATAGGATGATTAGGGGGTCAGAATCATTACGGAGACGTTACAGTTCTGACGCCTTCCGCCCGCCTAACTTCAGAAATCTTCCCGAACTAACAGATTATATCACAGGACACAGAATCGCAAAAACCGGGTGCATCACCCGGCCGCCCACCAGAACCAATCTCAGTCACTAACGTCGAACTCCCCTACGACGAAGAAATCGCCAATCGGATGCCCATCTGCATCCACAACAAGCAAACGCTGCATTGTCGCCAGCAGGTACCAGCCGACCTCGATCCGGTAGTGACCAGGCGGGGCATCGGGGTCCAAGCGCACCTCGTAGGGGTCGCTCAGTTCCTCGCCAGGTATCCACCGACTGGTGGGATGACTCCCCTGCACCGGCCACATATCAACCTGCCCGTGCAGCCGTCCATCGGGACCTACCAGGTGGACGAAGACAGTGTAGTCCTCATCCATCACGCGCAGGGCCCGCCACCGCAGGACCACGGAAACAGTCTCGCCCGGCCGTGCGCTGGCTTGACCTTGAAAACGGCTGGAGACGTCAGCGTCCAGCAGGAACACCAGGTCTGCAAAGTTCGCCAATCCCTCCTGCGCCGGTACCACCTGGACTGTAGCAAGCGGACACCTACCGGTCGGCAGAGCCAGCCAGCCACAGCGCGCAGCCTCACCCACCAGACCCACGCGCAATGTGTAGTCGCCGGGGTTCTGAGGTGCAGCGATGACGTGGCGGCTACGCCGCGCCCCGGCGGCGAGGGGAGATGCGACCACGGCGACCTCCTGTCCGTGGGTATCCACCCAGGCCAGACACACCTCCTCGCGCGTTCCGACCCCATGCCAGGAGAGGTCAATCACAAACGGCACGCCGACAGGAGCCTCACCGGCCAGGTCGTAGCCCGTCAACCACGCACCGCCAGCGAAGCCATAGCGCCGCTCGTAGGGCAGAGAAGGCAGGGGGCCAGACGGTGGGGCAACCTCCAACGTGCTCAGGAGCAGCCACGCCGTCGTTCCGTCGTCCACCTCCAGACCCGTATCGCCAAAGGGAGGGAACAGCCCCACCTCAAGCCTGTATGCCCCACGTGACAACCAGGGGGGGAGTGACACTTCGTGGTAATCGGATACCACCACGCCCACGGGCCAGGCATTGGTCGGATACAGCCCGCCCACCGGCCATGCCCCATCACTCTCCCAACACACCTGGCCTTCGGCACCCACCAGTCGCAACCGGACGACGAAATCGCCGCTCACGCGTGTCTCGGCCCGCCAGTAGAGCGTCAGGTGGTACAACGCTCGCCCCAGCGGGTCAACGCTCACTTTAGCATCCAGTAGCCGGATCTCCTCCCCAAAACTCACACCCACCTCATCAGAAACCAGGTTTTCAGCAAAAACCGGATTTCCCACCTCCACCAGTGGCCCCAACGAGCGCAGGTATAGCCCCTCCAGGTTCGGCAGGTAGCGTGCCAGATAGACCGTCGGCCCCATTGCCAGGCGTGCTGCCAGTTCCGCCTGGTAAAGTTCCTCGCTGCCCAGCAACAGCAGGTCGAGGTCCGGCCGCACCCTCTCGATCTGTTGCAAATAGTACAGCGGGGCGAACTTCTCCGCATCGGCCAGCACCGCGCTACCCGGCGCGAGCGGGAGGCTCAACACGTATTGGCCCCAGGCATAGCCACCCTGGTTGTGGCTCTGATCCACAAGTGGGAAATTTAGCCAGATGCGACTGAGGCAATGAACAATGAACAATGAACCAATGAACAATGACAGACACTTAGCCACCCTGGCGAAGGTTGCGAATGACCCTGGCAAAGGGGCGATTCCCGGCGAACGAAGGCGCTTCTGGCCTGAAGGCCGCCACTTAACCTTCGCAAGAGTTGAGAGAAGATCAATGAGGAAGGAGAGGCCGGCGCCGATCCAGATCGCAAGGATCAGGTGGGCTGGGAGTAAGAAGACAGAAATATCAGGGACATAGTAGTCGAGTCCGTAGAGGACAAAGGCCAGGAAGGTCACGCCGGTCAGCGCCAGCGCCCGCCGGAGGCAGGAAGCCAGCCCCACCACGCCCACCGCCGCCAGCCCCAGCCCGATCCAGCCGAAGGGCTCGCGCAACAGCCGCCCGACGATACCCCAGCGGACGGGGTCGCGCCAGCCATTGAGCCTCAGCGCTCCGTGGAATTGGCCGCCGGTGACGTAGGAGATGAATTCGTGCACCGTCATCCACTCACCGCGATTCAGCGCCGGCCAGCGCAGGGGGATGAACAAGTAGAGCGACAGGCCCAGGAGCAACAATCCCCCCGCAACCAGCCAATCCTTAGGCCGCAGCCGGGGCCGATCCCAAAGCAGGGCCAGCGCTACGGCAGGCAGCAGCAGTGCCGTCGTCAGGTGATTGGTGAGGCTCAGGCCGACCAGAAAGAACACCAACTGGTAGCGACGCGCTGGAGGGAGTGGTGGGGGGTGGGAGTGTGGGAGTGTGAGAGTGTGTGGGGGTATGTCGAGCAGGAACCACAGGATGATCACCACGAGCAAGTTATGCAGTGTGTAGACTTCAGCGATGATCGCCTGGGACCAGAAGGTAGAGGAAAAGGCAAAGGCCAGCGCGGCCAGAAAGGCCGGTAGCCACTGTGCAGTCAGACGCAGCAGGAGGGCGTAAAGCACCAGCACTGCTGCGGTGGCGAAGACGGCCGAAGCCAGATTCACGCGCCAGGCCACATTCCCTTCGGCTCCGCTCAGAGCAGGGCCCAGCGGCAGCAGCGTGAACAACTTGCCCAGCAGGACGTAGAGCGGGTAGCCGGTCGGGTGCGCCACCCGCAGCAACGGGACGACGACCTGGAATTCGAAAGTGTCAGCCTGGCCGACGGAGGGCAGCAGCGTGCGCAGGTAGAGCCCAAACACCGCCAAGCCCAGGACAGTGGGCGGCATCCAACGCACCCGGTCTCCCCCCGCCACCAACAGCGCCAGCACGGCCCCGCCGACCAGCAACACGCAGCCTGCCAGAGGATGCGAGACGACACCTGCGACGTAGAGGAGGGAAAAAGAAGCAGGAAACAGGAAGCAAGAAGCAGGAAGGCCGATGCACCACCACAGGGTGAGAGCGATGGTACTACAGACGATGGCTACCCCGGCCACGGCCAGAAGAGAGCCATAGAGCGGGGTACAGAAACCCGCTTCTGCCACCAGGCGGGCCAGACCCAGCCCCCAAATCGCACCCGCCCCGCCGACCCCCGCCACACGCAACAAGTCGTCAGGACGTAGCCTCATCCCCCTCCTCGTGGCGGTCGAAATAATACTCCAGAATGTCGCGGGCCACCGGCACCGCCGTCACCGAGCCTTCGCCTCCGTTGTACAAGAAGACGATGACGGAGACTTCTGGCTCTTCCACCGGTGCATAGGCGGCGAACCAGGCGTGGGTGGGCAGCTCTAATCCCTCGCCACAGATACCCTCTTCCCGCGCAATATCGTCGCAGTACTGGGCCGTGCCGGTCTTGCCGGCTACGCGCAGCCCCTCGATCCGCGCGCGGGGCGCTGTGCCGTAGGCTACTGCCCCTTCCATTCCCTGTTGGACCAGCGACCAGTGCTCCGAACTGATAGGCAGCGTGCGGATAATCTCCGGCTCGAAAGGCTGGATCACGTTTCCCTGGGCATCTATGACGTGGTGGACGATGCGCGGACGATAGAGCGTGCCGCCATTGGCGACGACGTTGACGGCGTTGAGCATTTGTAGCGGCGTCACGGAAAGATAACCCTGCCCGATGGACAGGTTATAGGTATCGCCGGTAGACCAGCTCTCGCCGATTGTGAGCCGCTTCCAGCTCGATGTAGGCACCAGGCCGCCGATTTCGGCTGGCAACTCCACCCTGGTCGGCTCCCCGAAGCCAAACAATTCAGCATATCGAGCAATGCGGCTTACCCCCAGCCCCTTGAAGTGGGTCTCCTCGAAGCCACCGCCAACCTTGTAGAAGAAAATGTCGCACGAATGGGCAATACCACCCACCACGTCCAGCCAGCCGTGTCCGCCCCGGTTCCAGCAGTAAAAAGGCTGCACACGGCCGGGGTCGTTGGGATAGTACTTGTTGGGCACGACGATCCTGCCAGGGCAGGCAAGGCGCGTGCGTGGCGTCAACACACCCTCCTGGAGAGCGCCGGCGGCCAACACGATCTTGAACGTCGATCCAGGCGGCAGGCCATCTGAGATGGCGTGGTTGAGCAGTGGTCGGTGGAGGTCATCCCTTATGCGCTGCCAATCGCGCACTGAGATGCCCCGAGAGAAGAGGTTGTCATCATAAGTCGGCAAACTGACCAATGCCAGAATCTCGCCCGTCTGCGGGTTCATCACGATCGCCACCCCGCGCGGCGAGTTCACGTCCGGCTCCGTCATTCCACGGATCAACGCCCCCTCGACGAACTGCTGCAAGTCGAGATCAAGCGTCAGATAAACGTTGTCGCCAGGCACAGGCGCGGCCTGCTCCTCAACCACGCGGATCACCCGACCGATCACATCCTCCTCGACAATCTGCCGGCCCTTCTTCCCCCGCAACATGTCCTCGTAAGTTACCTCAACACCGGCAACACCGACGCGATCCGTAGCCGGATCATAGCCTTGCTCAATGTACTCCTCCTCGCTTCCCTCGGGAATAGGCGACAGGTATCCCAGCACCTGCGACACCAGCGGGCCATAAGGGTAATCACGCACCGACTCCACCTGGATCGAAACGCTGGGCAGGAGGAGAGCCTGCTGTGCCACCAGCAATGCTGTATCCCGGTCTACCCCCGGCTTGACCACAAACGAGCGATAGCGGGCCGAGTAAGGCACTGCCTCCACCATATCGCGCAGGCCAGGCTGTCGCTCGTCTTCATTTCCTTGCGCGCCGGCCGTGGTATAGGGCATACCGAGCAGCACAGCCAGGCGGATGAGCACATCCTCTGCCTCATCCTCGTCATCGGGCAGGTAGGCAGGGACGATCGTGACGTCGAAACTGGGGACGTTGCGCACCAGGGGCGTACCATCACAGTCGTAGATGATGCCCCGAGCAGCAGGGATGATGACAGGCCGCGTACTCTGCCGACTCGCCCGCTCACGGTAGTGTGCACCCTGCACAAACTGCAGGTTCCACAACCGCAGGCTGAAAACCCCAAAGACGCCCAGGATCAACAAGCCCAACGTGACGATCCGGGGTGCCCCCCTGATTGCCGCCCAACGCGCCTGCCAACGACTCTGGGCAGCCTGCTGCTGCGGTGCTTCGTGCAGTGTCACAGCGCGAACCTCTCCCCCCGGGTTTTCCGTTCTAGCCATGCTAGCGGCCGCTGGACGAACGGCGACAACAGCGTGTTGAGCAACGCGGACGGCCCGGCCACCCGTAGCAGGGCAAATCTCCAATCCACCGCATGCCCCGTCCAGGCCAGAACAATCAGCAAGACCAGGTGGTAGACCACGACGCCGAGAAACGCCAGGAGCAACAACCGTACCACTGGCGAACCGATACCTCCTCCCCACGGCTGCCCGGCCAGGAACGCCGCCGCCAACAGGGCCAGCATGGTTGCGCCCAGCGGCCCCCCGGAGAGCAGGTCAACGACCAGCCCGCCGACAAAACCCCACACCAGCCCCTCGTCCACGCCACGCACTACGGTCCAGGCCAGCACGACCAGCAACATCAGATCAGGCCGCGCTCCCCAGAGACTGATCCGTGACAGCAGGACGGTCTGGAGCAAGGCCACGCTGGTGAGAAGAGGGACGGTCAGGTAGAGGTTAACGGCACACCTCCAAGCGTAAGACGTAATGCATAGAGAACTTCGTTATTCTGAATGTTATTCCGAATCCCAGGGCAATAGTGACATGATGTACGAGGCGCGTGAGGCTACGGCTCCTCGGGCGGAGGCTCCTCGAGAGGGAGCTGCTCAAATGCAGTGAGCACCAATATCAATTCCAGCCGCGAGAAGTCCACCGCCGGCCGCACAATGGCGGCCTGAAACAGCGCGTAGTCCACCTGCTGCACTTCGGTCACCTGGCCAATGACTAATCCTTTGGGCATAAAGCCGCCCAACCCAGAGGTTAGTACGATGTCACCGACGCCGACGCTCTCCTCCTGCGGGATGTATTCCATGCGCAACGTGCCGTCGGGCTGTCCCACGACCAGGCCAGTGACGCGGGAGGTCTGAAGAAGGGCGGCAACAGCGCTATCGGAGTCAGTGAGAAGCTGGACTTTGGCCGTGCGCGGACCCACCTGCGCGACCCGCCCTATCAATCCGGCGCCGCCACTGACGACTGGCATCCCTATTTCCACTCCCTGCAGCGCTCCCACGTTGATGGTGATGTAGCGCAGGTAGGGATTCGGTTCTGTACCCACCACCTCCCCACACGGGAAAACGTCGCAGGCCTCTCGACCGACCACCTCGGCACCCAGAGGAAATGAGATTGGGTACTCGCTGGTGAAGTTCAACAGAGCGCGGAGTTGCTGGATCTCGGCCTCGTACTCTCTCAAGCGCACGTTCTCGACCGTCAGAGCGTCTACCTGCGCCTGTAGTTCCTCGACCTGATTGCGCAGTTCACGCACTTCGCGCACAGTCTGGAACAGGTCACCTGTAACCACCACCACGCGCGCAAACACGCGCTGCAATGGATCAAGCACGTAGTGGAGCGCATTGTCCATCAGGGTTAGATAGCCGGCCTCGTGGAATACCAGAAGCAACAATCCGAGGACGAGCAATACCAGGGGAAGCCAGGAACGGCGGGGAGACTCCCTCATAATCCCACCCAACCAGAGATCAGACGCCAGTTACCCTCCTCGATCAACGTGGAGGCCAATCAGAAAGCAGCGGGCCTGGGCCGCCGCTCATCGGTGCTGACCAACACCTCGCGCAGTACGTCCAGTGCCTCCAGTACCATGCCAGCGCCACGGGCCACACAGGTCATCGAGTCCTGGGCTACCCAGGCTCGCATATTCGTCTCTTCACTGATCCGCTCAGCCATGCCCCTCAACAGAGAAGCACCACCGGCCAGGCAGATGCCAGTCTCCATCAGGTCAGCAATCAACTCGGGCGGCGTCTCGTCCAACGTGTCCTTGATCAGATCTACAACGATGTTGACCGACCCGCTTAACGCTTCTCGGATCTCGATGCTGCTGACTTCAACTGCCTCGGGCAACCCGGTGACCAGATTGCGTCCCCGCAGTGTCATCGTCATCTCCTCTGGCAGCGGATACGCTGACCCAATGTTGATCTTGGTCCGCTCGGCCATGCGCTCGCCGATGTAGAGATTGTACTTTTGGCGAGCGTACTGCATAATGTCCTCGTCCATCTCGTCGCCAGCGATGCGGATGGAACGGCTGACGACGATGCCACCCAGGCAGAAGATGCCCACCTCGGTCGTGCCACCGCCGATGTCCACGACCATACTGCCGCGCGCCTCCGTAACCGGCAGCCCAGCCCCGAGGGCCGCCGCCATTGGTTCCTCAATCAGGAAAGCCTCCCGTGCACCAGCAGAGATGGCAGCATCGTATACCGCGCGCTTCTCAACCTCGGTCACACCACTGGGAATGCCGACGACAACGCGGGGACGGGGAAAAGGAAGCAACAACTGGCTATGCGCCCTCTTGATAAAGTAGTCCAACATCGCCTCGGTTATGTCGAACTCCGAGATAACCCCACTGCGCAGAGGGCGGATAGCGACGATGTTGGCGGGCGTGCGACCGACCATTTCCTTCGCCTCGGAGCCAATGGCCAGCACCTTCCTGCTGTTTCGCTCAATGGCTACCCAAGACGGCTCGTTGATGACAATGCCCTTCCTGCGCACGTAGACGAGCGTATTCGCCGTGCCGAGGTCAATGCCAATATCGAGGGAGAACAGTCCAAGAAAAGCATCAATGGGATTGAACACGAGCATCTCCTGACACACAAATCACCGCCCCGGGCCACTCGATCCTTCAACACCGGGGCTGCTAGATTAAAATTATACCACAAATCATAGGCAGTGGGAAATCTTGGAAAGCAGCCCATTTATGTTATAATGTAGTATCGCAAAAGTCGCCCTGACGGCTAGCCGTCATTCTGAGCGTAGCGAAGAATCTCCCTCTGCTCTGGTGGAGGCCCTTCGCTTCCCTTCACTGCGCCCAGGGCAGGCCGCTCAGGGTGACAGGGTGAGTTTTGCGCTATTGCGTTATAATCTAATGCTACGGTCATGTCTCTACACTACCAGATTCGACTGCCGGTCTTCGAGGGGCCACTAGACTTGCTCCTCCACCTCATTGAGCGGGAGGAACTCGACATCACCACGGTCGCACTAGCCCAGGTAACCAACCAGTACCTGGCCTACCTGGCGCAACTAGAACGACAGCAGGTAAGAGAACTGGCGGATTTCCTCGTCGTGGCAGCGAAACTATTGCTCATCAAATCCCTGGCGTTGCTCCCGCGTCCCCCGGCATTGCCCCCCGAGGCCGAAGACGTGGGCGAAGAATTGGTGCACCGGCTGCAGGTCTATAGGCGCTTTAAGGAGATCGCGGCATTCCTGCACGAACGAGAGAGACAGAAACTGCACGGCTATGTGCGCATCGCCCCTCTCCCCCGCCCCGAGCCACAACTTGACCTGGGCGACGTGACACTCCGTGACCTACTGGCCGCCGTACAGGAGGCACTGGATGCCATGCCCATCCCTCCGGTCGGGGAGGTCGTCGCGCCCATCACGATGACCATCGCTGAGCAAATCACCCGCATCGAAGAACAACTGACCCAGCGGCGTCAGGTCCGCTTCCGCGAGGTCCTTTCGGAAGCCACCACCCGCGTCGAGGTCATCGTGACCCTGCTGGCACTGCTGGAACTAATTAAACAGGATCGGGCACGAGTGCGGCAGGAGCGGCTGTTCGGAGAGATCGTCATTGAGCAGCAGGCATCTACCGAGGCAGCGCCCGCCGACGTTCCAGCCACCAATCCAGCAGCATAGCGCCACACGCCCCCACCCCATCCACCGCCACGTCAAATGGCTGGCCATTGCGCCCCGGTACGAAGGTCTGGTGGTACTCGTCGCTCAGGCCATAGGCCACAGCCAGGGTGATACTCACTACGCGAAGAACGCGGAGAGTGGTCGAGGCGCGACTTTCCCAAAAACGTTGGCTCAACGCCCGCCAGTAGAGCCAGGCCAACACGCCATAGACAAACGCGTGGCCCATCTTCTTGAGCAGCGTGTCCAGCCACGGCCCAGGGGCATGAGGGAGGTCCGGTTGGGCAGAGAGGACGAAAATCAGCCCCATCCAGGCCAACGGCGGGAACCAATACTGGAGAAATCGCCTCACCGCCCCACCCCATAGGCCCGCGCGACCGTCCCCACCAGTCGCTCCCACGCGAAACGCCTCCGCACGTCTTGAGCAGCCGCCCGGCCCAGCCGCTGCCGCAACTGGGTGTTTTCCAGCAACTGCGTTACTGCCTCAGCGAAAGCGACCACGTCGCCAGGGGCCACCAGCCAGCCGGTCTCGCCGTGGCGGATGACCTCCCGGTTCTGTCCAACGGCCTCGGCCACGACCGGCACCCCGGCCGCCAGCAGATCCAGCAACTTCACCGCGCACTTGGCCCGGTTGACCAGCGTGTCGTCGAAAGGGTAGATGGCGAGGTCGGCCTGCGCAAAGTGGGCGGGGAGTGTGTCGGCGGGAACCCATCCCAGGTAGATCACGTCGGCAGGTGACAAGGGGACAAGGGGAGAAGGGGACAAGGAGAGAGGCACGTCTCGCCGCACGGTCAGGCCGGATTGGGTGGCTATACGAAGGAATTCTTCTTCTTCACCAAAGAGCCCCTTGCCCACGACGAGCAATCGCGCCTCCGGGATTCGCTGTCGCACGCGGAGCAGCACTTCGATGACGCGGGAGACGGGGAACTCGAAGAACCTCGTATACAACAAGATGCAGGGGGCAGGATGCAGGGTGCAGGAATGGTCGCTTCTTGCTTCTTGCCCCTTGCTCCTTGCCTCTTGCTCTCCTGCTACGCCATTGGGGACGTAAAACACCCGCTGCGGTGGTACGCCCAGCGCCCAGACGAGACCCTCCAGCGTGCGGCTGGCGACGGTGACCGCATCGGCGTGGGTGAGGCCCCAGCGCTCCTGCCAGGCGAAGAACCGTCGCTGCGCCGGGGTGTAGCCGCCAATCTCATTCCAGCCGCCGGCACCCTCCCAGTCGTCGCTGTCCACCACCAGGCGGGGGCGGCGCGTGCGGGTGAGACAGGCCAGCAGCCAATGGGCCAGGCCACTGTAGGCTTTAGGCTTGAAAAAGTGAACCACATCCGGGTGAAGGGCCAAAGCACGACGAACCAGTCGAAAGGCAGTCAGCAAGTGTAAGAGGCCAGGGATGCCAGGGGGGAGCGAGATGTTCTCCACGGCGACGCCGTCCTCCTCCCAGCACCGCCCGGCGTCCTCCGGGTTCTGCCAGGGGGGAAGGAGCATGGTCACGGCATGGCCGCGTGCGACCAGCGCCTTGGCCATTGGCAATGCTCGCACACTCATCGTGCCCCGGGGTTGCAGCCCGAAGGGGCCAATCATAACGATGCTCATACTCAATCCACCGTCAACGTCTTGCTCAGGTTGCGGGGGAAGTCGGGGTCGTAAATTCCACACATAGTGCTAAGCCTCAGGCCCAACGTCCGACGTCTGATGCCCGCATTCCGACGTTGGCTGTCCGGACGTGGGACTCCGGACGTCACTCCACGGTGACGCTCTTGGCCAGGTTACGCGGCTGATCCACATCGCACCCTCGCCGCACCGCCAGGTGGTAGGCCAGCAGTTGCAGCGGCACGACGTTGACCACCGGCGAGAGCAGCGGCGGCGTCGGCGGGGCGTAGAGCACGTGGTCAGCCTTAGCGGTAATTTCAGTATCTCCCTCTGTCGCCAGCGCGATGACGATGCCACCCCGTGCTTTGACTTGCTCAATCTGGCTGACCATCTTGTCGTAGACGTGATCGTGCACGACGATGGCGACGACGGGCATCGCCTCGTCAATCAGCGCTATAGGGCCGTGCTTCATCTCCCCGGCCGGGTAGCCCTCGGCGTGGATGTAGGAAATCTCCTTCAGTTTGAGCGCTCCCTCCAGGGCGATGGGATAGTTGATGCCCCGCCCCAGGTACAGGAAATGCTCCCGGTCGTAGAACCGGTTTGCCAGCGTCTCGTACTCGTCACCGTGCTGCAGCAGTCCTCCCACCAGGGCAGGCAGTCGCGCCAGGTCGTCCACCCGCTGCCAGAGTTCGTCGCCCCGCAGCACGTCCCGCAGTCCCCCCAGGTAGCAGCCGAGCAGATAGATATCCACCAGGCTGGCGGTGAACGCTTTGGTCGAGGCCACGCCGATCTCCGGGCCGGCGTGCATCAGGATGATGCCGTCGGAGATGCGCATCGCCTGGCTGCCGATAACGTTAACGATGGCCCACAGCCGAGCCCCCTTGGCCCGCGCTTCCTCCATCGCTGCCAGCGTGTCCACCGTCTCGCCGCTCTGGGTGATGGCCAGCACGGCGGTGTCCCCACCGATGATGGGGTCACGGTAGCGGAACTCGGAGCCGTAGTCTACCTCGACCGGCACGTGGGCCAGCGATTCGAGGATGAACTTGCCCACCAGCCCGGCGTAGGCCGAGGTGCCGCAGGCGACGATGATCACCTTCTCCAACGAGCGTGCCTCCTCCGGCGTCAACTCCAGGTGCTCCAGTCGCACCCGCCCGGCGTCGAAATCGGCCCGCCCACGGATGGTGTCGGTAATGGAACGGGCCTGCTCGTAGATTTCTTTCTGCATAAAGTGGCGGTATGTCCCCTTGGCCGCCGCCACCGGGTCCCAGGGGATGGTATGCACCTCCGCCACGACCGGCTCCCCGGCCAGCGTGGTCACCCGCGCCCCTTCCCGGGTCACCACCGCCAACTGCTGGTCCTCAATGAAGATCATAGCGCGGGTATGCTCCAGGATAGCCGAGATATCGGAGGCGACGAACATCTCTCCCTCACCCACCCCGATGGTGAGGCCGCCAGCGTTACCGAGGCGGGCGGCCACCAGCCGGCCGGGTTCGCGGCTGCTGACGAAGACGAAAGCATTGGCCCCCTTCACGCGGGTCAATGCCTGGCGCACCGCCGCCTCCAGATCAGCCCCGCCCGCCAGGTACCCCTCAACCAGGTGCACCACCACCTCGGTGTCGGTTTCCGAGGCGAAGCGCCGCCCCTCGGCCTCAAGTTCCTGCCGCAGCGGTAGGAAGTTCTCGATAATGCCATTGTGGACAACGGCGACCTCGCCGGTGACGCCGACGTGGGGATGGGCATTGCGGCGGCTGGGCTCGCCGTGGGTGGCCCAGCGGGTGTGGCCGATACCGATCCGCCCGCTCATCGGCTCGGCGGCCACCAGTTCCACCAGGCGGGCCAGTTTGCCGACCTCGCGCCGCACGCCGATGGTGCCGTCTGCCTGCACGACCGCCAGTCCAGCCGAGTCGTAGCCCCGGTACTCCAGCCGTTTCAGTCCTTCAAGGATGATAGGGGTCGCGTCCCGTGGCCCCGCATAGCCAACGATTCCACACATAGGTTCCTCCTCACATAGTTGGTTGGTTAGTATCTTCTCAAAAAGCTGGGGCGGAAGTAGGTCGGATTTGCTATCCGACCCTATGGCGGTTAGCAAAACCGCCCTACGCTGCCCCTGCCCCAAGATATTGAGAAAATACGTTGGTTAGTTGCTAGTGTCTTCAGTGTCTTCAGCGTTTCAGTGGTTCAATGGAAGCGCGAAAAAGTGTTACCACGATGAAACCTCAACTTTCACGCTTCAGGCACTCCGTTGTTTCCTCACTCGAGATCGTCTACCGTCACCACCTTCCGTCCCAGTGCCTCTTCGATGTCCACTGGCCACATCTCGTCCAGCGATTGTCCCTCCGGCCCGCCGAACATCGCCGGCGGAAGCGCCACCACGTCCCGCAGATCTCGCTCCCGCAACTGTACCACCACGTCCCGCCCGGTCAGCAGTCCCGCCACCGTCACCGTCTGGCCGAAGAAGCAATTGACCACCGACACGACCTCAACGGGAAGATCAGCGATGACGGAGCGCAACACCGGGGCGAACAGGGTGCCCGTGACCAGTATTCGTGACTCGTGATTCGTGATTCGTGTTCCGTGTTTCGTGATCCGTGATTCGTGTCTCGCGTTTCGTGTTTCGTGTTTCGTGTTTCGGGATTCGGTTTCGCGCTTTGCGGCTTCGAGGAACTGCCTCACCCGGCCTACCCCATTCTCCGTCAGGTTCAGCCCATCGTAGGAATCCACTGAGGGGACCTTCTCGTCCAGGCGGAGGTACCACTCGTCGGACAGGTAGGCAAAATTGACCCCCAGCCGCTCGCGCAACCGCGCCTGCCAGCCGGTCACCTGCTCGAAGACGACCCGCATCTCGGCGTCCGTGTGCACGCGACAACCACCCCGGTGGAATCTCGTCAGGCCCACCGGCACGACGCTGACCGAACGTACCGCCGGATACAGGCCAGCCAGGTCACCGATGGAGCGGTCCAGGCGAGGGCCGTCGTTGAGGCCGGGCACCACCACGATCTGTGTGTGTACCTCGACCCCCAGGCTGACCAGGCGGCGGAGTTGGGCCATCACGTCGGGGGCAGCGGGGTTGTGCAGCACCCAGCGGCGTAGGTCAGGGGCAGTGGCGTGGACCGAGACGTAGAGCGGGCTGAGGTGCTGCTTACCGATGCGCGCCCAATCCGCTTCGTCCAGGTTGGTCAGCGTGATGTAGTTGCCGAAGAGGAAGGAGTACCGGTAGTCGTCATCCCTGACGTACAGGGAGCGGCGCAGGCCCGGCGGCATCTGGGCGACGAAACAGAACTCGCAGCGGTTGTTGCAGCGGCGGATGCCATCGAAGGTGGGATGGGCGAACTCCAGGCCCAGCGGCTCGTCGTACCGCCGCTCAGCCCCGACAGTGAACTCCTTCTCCTTCCGCCGCACTCTCAGTGTTAGCCGCTCCTCGGCAGAGTAGAACCGCACATCAATGACGTCCCGCAGCGAGCGACCATTGATGAAGATGAGTTCGTCCTCCGGCTGCAGGCCGACTCGCCCGGCCAGGCTATCAGCCCCAACCGCGGAAATTGTACCTCCCATCACGCTGGCGCTGGCTCAGTCACGCGCGCAGCCATCACCTGGACCAGCAGCCAGGAACTACCCAAAATCTCCCCACCTCTCTATTCTCCATCCTCCGTCAGCCGCTCCACCTCTGCCAGCACCTCTTCGATGCTCAGGTCGGTCGTATCCACGACAACGGCATCGTCGGCCACACACAGTGGTGAGACTTCCCGGTTACTATCAATCTCATCACGGCGACGCATTGAGGCCAGCACTGGTGCATAGTCAGCCTCATCCCCTCGCGCCTGCATCTCCCGCCAGCGACGTCGCGCCCGCTCCTCGACGCTCGCATCCATGTAGATCTTGAGATCAGCATCAGGCAAGACGACGGTGCCGATGTCGCGCCCCACCATCACCACCCGCCCTTCCGCCACCACCCGTCGCTGCTGCGCGACGAGCGCTCGCCGCACACCTGGGTAGGCCGAGACGGGCGAGACGTTAGCATCCACCTCCGGCGTGCGTATGGCCCAGGTGACGTCCACCCCGTCGGCCAGGACGGTGTACTGGCGGCCATCGTCCAACGCCGGGAGGATGACGTCAATGCGGAGCCGCTCCGCCAACGCCGTCACCGCCGTCTCGTCCTCGATGGGTACGCCCCGAGAAAGCGCCGCCCAGGTCACAGCGCGGTACATCACACCGGTGTCGAGGTACAGATAGCCCAGCCGCCGGGCGAGCAACTCGCCGATGGTGCTCTTGCCCGAGGCAGCCGGTCCGTCAATGGCAATCATAGATGGTTTTACCGTCGTTTCTTGCTCCTTCGTGGTTTCTGCACTGCCGACTGCAGGGCCTTCACCTCTGCGCCGGTGAGTCTCCGCCACTGCCCCGGCTTCAGATCACCCAGGCGCAGTGGGCCGATGCGCACGCGGATGAGCCGGTACACCGGGTGACCCAGCATGGCCGCCACGCGGCTAATCTGCCGCTTGCGCCCCTCTCGCAACACCACCCGCAGCCAGGTGCTGCCCCCCTCCCGCCTGACGACGGTCACCCCTGCCGGGGCCGTGCGTCGCCCATCCAGGAACACTCCGCATCGCCATTTTTTCAGCGTCGCCTCGTCCGGCTCACCCTTGACCAGTGCGCGGTACTCCTTCTCGTGGCCGAAGCGAGGATGCGTGAGCCGCTGGGCCAGGTCCCCGTCGTCGGTGAGGAGCACCAGCCCCTCGCTCCGCAGGTCCAGCCTTCCCACCGGGAAGAGACGGCCCGGCAGCGGCACCAGGTCCCGCACCGTGGAGAGGCGGCCCGAGCCGTCCCTCTCGACGGAAAGGACGCCCCGAGGCTTGTGGAGGGCCACGTAGGTACGACGGCGCTTCACCCGCACCGGCCTCCCGTCCACGGTGATACGATCACAGTCCGAGTCGGCTTTCTGACCCAACTGCGCCACCTGGTCGTTGACCGCCACCCGCCCCTGGCGGATCAGTTCCTCGCAGGCGCGGCGGGAACCAAAACCGACACGGGCCAGGATCTTCTGCAAGCGCTCTTCCATAGGCGTGGCTCCTCACACCATAGCCCCTACCCGTGCCGCACCATCAGCCCCAGGATCAGCAACGCCGCCCCGATGAGCAGCAACCCCACAGCCCCCCACCCCACAGACCCCCCGGCGGACGGAAGGACTGGCACAGGCGTGGACGTCGGCGTGGGCGTGACCGGATGCACCCTGAACTCGGCGATGAGGTAGGGCCTTGTGGCGGGGTCATCGGCGGCAAGCCAACGCGCGACGAGCAGATCGCCTGCCGTCTCCGGGTCAGCATTGGGGTCGGGCGCAGGGGCCAGGGCCAACCCATCGTCGGACACCTCCCCCGCCAGACAGGCCCGCATCAGTGCAGTGACGTCCCACGTGAGCCAGGTCCCCGCCACCTGTCCGAGCGGTACAATCGGCACGGTGGGCGACAGAGGGGAGGTAGGCGTGGGCAGTGGCGAGGTAGGAGACGTGGGTGTGGGTGTGGGTGTGGGCGGTGGCGAGGTAGGAGACGTGGGAGTAGGACCGGGCGTGGATATGGATGTGGGCGTGGGCAGTGGCGAGGTAGGAGACGTGGGCGTAACCTGGACCATCCCGTGGCCGGCGGGCTTGGAGAACAATTTGGATGTCTCGGTCGCTGTCAAGGTCAGCGTGGGGGTAGGGGTAGGAGTAGAAGTGGGAGTAGGGATGGAAGTGGGGGTAGGGATGGAAGTGGGGGTAGGGATGGAAGTGGGGGTAGGGATAGGGGTAGAAGTAGGGGTAGGGATGGGAGTGGCAGTAGGGATAGGGACGGACACCGGCAACGTCGGCGTGGGGGTAGGGGTAGAAGGGGGGGTAGGGATAGAAGTGGCAGTGGGGATAGGGATGGACACTGGCAGCGTCGGCGTCACCACGTCGAAATGGGCCACCGTGGCTGCGACGGGCGGAGTGAGAAGCGCAGGCCAGGTAGCCGGGTCCCCGCCCCAATCCCCCTCCTCCCACGGTTCAAGGACGCGATAGGCACCCAGCGTCACCTCTCCCGCGCCCGAACCGCCATCCACGTACGCGTACAGCGTGGCGCGCAGGATTTCGGTGCCTGGCGGGAAGACGTCAAGCGGGAAGTGCAGGTAGGCACGCGCGTGCACGACATCGCCAGCGGAGGTGCTACAGACACCGAAGGGGAATACGTGCGTAGTAGCGTACATCGCCAAGCCCTCCAACAGCCCGGAAGTGACCCCAATGCTGCGGTCGGGCCAGACTTGCAGTACGCGGGAATCCTGTGCCCCGGCGGGAAGCATCGGCCCAACCAGGCACAGCAGCACTCCCACCAACCCCAGCAGGGAAGCAAGGCAGCAAAGCAGCAATTTGCGGGAGCGTCCCCCCATCAGACCCCTTCACCGGCCGGCACGCTGTCCAACGATGGCAACTCGTCCAGGCTACACAGCCCGAAGTGTTGCAGGAACTCAAAGGTGGTGCTGTAGAGAATAGGGCGGCCGACCGTCGGCGCTCGCCCCACTTCCTCGATCAGCCCGACGCCCAACAGAGTACGCAGGACGCTATCGGAACTGACACCCCGGATAGCCTCGATCTCGGGACGGGTGATCGGCTGGCGGTAGGCGACAATGGCCAGCGTCTCCAGAGCAGCCCGCGAAAGGCGCGTGCGTGCCTCCAGGCCCAGGAGGCGTTCGACGCACAGCGCAGCCTTCGGCGCGGTGATGAATTGCACACGGCTGCCAGCCCGTTGCAAGCGCAGGCCGCGCCCGGCGTAGGTAGCCTCCAGGTCGGCCAGCGCCCGCTCGACCTGCCCGGGCGTGACCTCCAACACCTCCGCCAGGCGACCAATGGAGACCGGTGCATCGGCCACGAAGAGCAGGCTTTCCACCCGCGCCGCCAGACTCAGGGCGCCGCCTCCGCAGGCGCATCCCTCTTTCACGTCACTACCGCTTGTGCTACAATCCAAGGAGACCCCAGTTCAATCACCCTCGGTTAACGAACTCCCGACGAAAGTCGGAGAAGCAGTCATAGCGGTTCCCCAGAGCCCTCCGGCAGGGCGGGCGGCCTCTCTTTCGGCTCGGCAGGAGCCTGCGGCGCTTTGGGATAGGGCACGACGCGCAGGTTAACCTTGGGAGGCCGGGCCAGTTTGAGCCCCATCTTCTCCTCCACTACCTGACGAGCCATCTCCACGATCTGCCCGGCCTTCTCCGGCACGTTAACCCCGGACGCCGTCTCCACGTCCAGTTCGACGACGACGCCGCCTCGCTTGCCCGACACATTCGGCCTGGTGCGCAGGACGCTGGAGAGTTGGTCCACCTCGTATTTCAGCCGGTCGGCGATGGAGGCGACGCTGATCAGCACCTCCCCACCAGCGGTCTTTTCGACGCGGATGGCCTTCGGAGCGGGCCGGCGCACCTCAAGGATGATGAGCAAGACGAGGATGACGTCCACTGTCAGGGCGAAAAGAATGCCCAGGGGCACGCGCACGTACCACTGAAGGCTGTCGAGAAACTCCACCAGCGCGGTCGACTGTCGCGCGACCGTATCAAACACCCACACCGGCACCACCAGTGTAACGGTGCACAGCACCATGGCGATCAGCAGCAGGATCACCAGCGCCACACGGTTCACTTTATTCATCGTTTATCCTCCTGTGAATTCTCTCCGACCACAGTTCCATCAGCGGTAGGAAAGCCCTCCCACATAGACTTTTCTCGGGTACTGATTATAGCATTGCATCTCGCTTTGGACAACGTAGCGCCAGCGCGACGACGACCGCCAGGCCAACCAGACCCGCCAGGCTGACGCCCGCACCGACGCGCAGGCTCACCGGGCGGAAGGTGAAGACGACGCGATGCCGCCCGGCGCCCAGGACGATGGCACGGAAGAGCAAGTCAGCCCGCCAGACGGGCACCGGCTCGCCGTCCACCGTCGCCTCCCAGCCGGGGTACCAGGCATCGGTCAATACGAGATAGCCCGGCACCTGGGCAGCCACCTCAATCTCAACGCGCTCCGGTGCGTAGTGCGTCACGCGGGCGAACCCGGCAGCAGGCTGTGGCAGGCTGCGAACCGGCCCGGGACTTACGTCCCCTGTCAGCACAACCTCCGCCGCCGGATCGAACGCCGGAGCCTGCATCAGGGCCAACGCCGCCTCGGCGCCAGCGGCCGCAGCCGCCCTATGGACGAAGAACGCCCGTGGCAGCACGTCCAGGTTCTCGTAGATCTTGACGTCGCCGGAGTGAGTCAGCCGGAAACGGCCCCGGTCAGACAGAACCAGCGCCTGAAAACCACCGGTGCGCTCGTCAATCAGGCTCACCCCGCGCACGACCAGCTCTCCCTCTGGCAGCGTCGCCCGCACCACGACTGTGGCTGGCGTGGCTGGCTCCTGCCACCGCAACCGGGTCACGTAGTCACTCCCCTCCGGTTGTCCCGGCCAGAAGTGGCCGCCGACCGTCGCCGGCGCGTGGGCCACGCCCGGGCCGTATAGCCCTTCGGCGGTGTGCTGCCCAGCGCGCAACTCGAAGGTGCGCGTGAGCCCTTCGCCGAAGCCCACCTCTACGATGCCGACGGACATGCCTTGGGGCAATACCGCCCCTCCACGCAGGTAGGAAACAAGCCCCAGCGCTGTCGCTTTAAACTGCGGCACGTGCGCGACTGCAACCGTCTCCCCGCGCGCCAGTTGCGCCCCGAACTGGAGGTCGTAGAACACGTCGTCCAGCCAGGCATCGTGGAGCTTATCGGTGATGACGTGCTGGACGTTAAACAGGCTCAGCCAGCGTCCATCGGGGATACCGGTCAGATTCTCACGCAGCCGGCCGTCTATGGAACCTGCACCTTCAGGCAGGAATAACTCCTGCAGCGTGACGTAGCGTGCCAACGGCAGCACACCGCCGTCGTAGCCATCCACAGCGGGGACACCGAAGGCCAGCGGCAGATTGGGGCTGAGCACTTCCTTGTGCTTGACAGCGATCACGTAATCGTAGAGCGCGTCGGCGGAGAGTTGCGACCCGTAGATGATTTGAATCTCGGGGAGGTCGCCGGGGTCAAAAGTGATGTCGGACATGCTGATAAAGCGGGCTCCAACCTCTCCCCCAGCCCCTCGGGGGGCGGTCAGCAGGTGGGCGATGGCCGGGCGCAGGCTGGTGAATGCCTGGGGTGCAGTGGCCCGGCTGTGAGGAAGCGCAGAGCCCGCTGCGAAGAGTTCCACGATCAACAGCACCAGCAGGCTCACCGTCGCCAGTCGCGGTGCGCGCGTGGCCGCCAGGAACAGGCCCAGCGTCAAGGCAATCCCTACCGCCCAGCCGGCGACGGTTGGCCAGCCCACACTCCCCCCCTCCCCAACACGCACACCCACCACCGCCCACCCTGCCAGCACGACGAGGGCGACCACGAAGGATAAGAGAGCGCGCCAGTCAACGCGCCTGCGACAGCGGTACAACGCATTGGCACCCCACCCCGCCAACGCCGCCACGCCTGTGGCGTAGAGTGCCAGCCAGCGGGCCGGCACGCGGAAGTGGGCAAAACCAGGGACGAAGCGGGCCAGAAGGAGATAGAGAGGATTGTAGAGGCCGAGGGAGAAGAAGAGACCCAGGGAGAGGAGGAGGACTGCAGATTGCAGATGGCGAATGGCGATTGGCGAATGGCGATTGGCGAATGGCGAATGGCGATTGGCGAATGGCGAATGGCGATTGGCGAATGGCGAATGGCGAATGGCGATTGCAGCGAGGGCCAGGCCGGCGACGCCGACGTAGGCAACGTGCTCGATGTGTTCAGGGGACACAGGCTCAGCGAAGCCGGGCAGAAGGGCACGCGCCAGGTAAAGCGGCGAGAGGGAGAACGAGACCCGCTCGTTGAACGGCAGCCCTCCGGCGCGCACCGAGCGGCGCGAAAGTTCCCAGGTGGGGATCAGTTGCACCGCCGCCAGCGCCGCCCCCAGAGCCGCCACAGCAGCCAGGAGCGCGGCTCGCTGTGCCAACGGCCTCCATTCATGCCGGCGCAGCCCATTCCATAACGCCGGCCCAAGCCCGTAGGCCGCCAGCCCGACCAGCGAGATGAAGGCCGTCTGCGTGTGACCAGCCAGCAACACCAAAGCCACGACAGCGGCGAGACTGGCGAACGCGACTTTGGACTTTGGGCTGCGGGCCTTGGGTTTTACACCGCAGTTCATGTCATACAGCATCAGTATAAGCGGCAGCCAGGCCAGCCCCTGCAACTGGTTGACGTGCTCTACCTGCGCGCCCAGGTAGCCTCCCAACGCGAAGGTCGCCCCTACCGTCCAGGCACCGACCCGCCCCAGCCGTAGCGAGGTGCGTCCCCAGAGATACCCATTGAGTGCCGCCAGGCACAGATGCAACACGATGGTCAGGTGGATAGATTGATGAGCCGGCAGAAGGAGCCACAGCAGCCAATTGAGGGGATAGAAAACCCCCACCTGGCTATTGGCCAGGAAAGGCGCGCCCATAAAGAGGTAAGGATTCCAGAGCGGCAATCGCCCGGCCCGGATCGCCCGCGTCGCCTCCGCCCAGTGGGGGTAGAAGTAGGTGAACACATCACCACTGGCCAGCACCCGCCCTGCCAGCGCGATCTTCCAGAAGCAGGCGATCACCACTACCCAGAGCAGGATGACAGCCAAAAGGTCACGGAGGAGACGGGAGATTGATAGATTGGTAGACTGGTAGTTGGTAGATTGAGTCATCGGTCTGAGAGCGGCTGAATATGATAGACGGTGAAGGAGAGTGTGCCGTCGCGGCGGGTCGTGGCCAACACAGGCTCCCAACCGTAACCCACGCTGCCCAGCACCCACTCCACCCGCGCAGGCGACGCCCAGGATGGGAACACCATATAGCGAGGTTCAGTCGTACCAAAAACCTGCACATCCCGCGCCAGCCAGGCCGGGGTCGGCCAGTAGGCCAGGTAGACGGGCGCATCGAACAGGTAGTAATCGTAATGCCAGCCCAGCCAGTGCTGATAGACGACCGTGCCCTCGGGCAGGCCGCGCAGGAACGCGGTGACTTCATCAATACCATCGTAAGCGCCATGGTCACCGCCGACGGGGTAGCGGCTGTGGGCGGCGTTGAACGCAGGCCAGGCCAGGCAAATGAGCAATGAACAATGAAGAATGAACAATGACCAATGGCCAATTGTGGATTGGAGGTAGGAGGCAAAGAGAGCCAAAACGCGGCCCAAGAGGAGGGCCAACACGGGCACCAGTGGCAGCAGGTAGCGGTCCCAGACCGGAAAAGCCCATAGCCAGTGGAGAAGGAAATAGACGAGAGAGAAAGAGATGAGTAGCAAATCTACGAAGGCATCTCGCGTATACCGGCGGCGTGTGGCGGCGCTCCACACCAGCAGGCCCGCGCCCACCAGCAGCGCGCCGTTGACGCTGGGTGAGACGAAAAAGTAACGCGCCAGCTCGATCCACCCGCGCAGCCGCGCCCATAACTCCTGCGGCCAGACGAGGCGCAGCCCCCCGTAGCCGGTGACGCCCATGCGCCAGAAACTCTCCGCGCCCTGCGCCACCCGTACCCCGTCCCAGGCAAACACCAGCCCGACCACCAATGAAAAGCAAATGACAAACCTTGAGATTTGGGATTTGGGATTCGGGATTCGGATCAGATTCACTCCAATTGCCAAAGGCAAGAACACCAGGCCAGTCTGCTTCGTCGCAAAGGCCAGCCCCGAAAGCAACCCCGCCCACCCCGGCCGGCCGCGGGCCACTGCCACGCAAGCCGCCAGTCCCAGCGCCACCATCAGCGGGTCGGTGAAGGCAGTGGCGGAGAAGAGGATGGCGAAGGGCGAGAGGGCCACGCCCACGGCCGCCGTTGCCACCGTCCAGCGATCGCGATACAGGGAATGGGCCAGCGTCGCGACCAGCGGGACCGCCAACAGACCCGCCGCCAGTCCCGCCAGTCGCACGGCGAACTCGGAATTGCCAAAGAGCGTCTGAGCCCCAGCCACCAGGTAAGGCAGCAGCGGCGGCTTGTAGACCGGCACCGTCGCCAGCCACGGGTCCTGCCCCCGCCCGATCAGGAGCCCCCAATAGCCATACAGCGCCTCGTCGGGGTGGAAGCGGTTGTCTAAGATTGGGGGCAGCCGCAGCACCCACGCCAGCAGCAAGAGTGGTACCAGCGTCCAGCGATCTCGCCCCCAACGACAAGACCTCACCGGGTGAAGCGATACTTGAGCAGTGTCCACAGCACGATCATACCATCCCACCAACTGATCTTCTTCCCCTCTTCAAACTCCCGCCCGGTGTAGGAAATGGGCACCTCGTAGATGCGGTAGCCGCGCTTGAGGATCTGCGCTGTGATCTCAGGATCGAAGCCCCAACCGGGCGCCCGGAGATCGAGTTGCTCAGCCAGCTCCCGCGTGAAGACTTTGTAGCCGGTCTCCATATCGCTGAGGATGGTGTCATACAGGATGTTGGTCACCAGCGTGAGAAAGTGATTGCCGACCATGTGCCAGAAGAACATCGCCCTGGTCGGCCCGCCGCGAAAGCGCGAGCCGTAGACCACCTGGGAGCGGCCCTCGACGATGGGTTGCAGAAGCGCCACATAGTCGCGAGGGTCGTATTCCAGATCGGCGTCCTGGATCACCATCACGTCGCCGCTGGCGTGCTGGAGCCCGGTGCGCACCGCCGCGCCTTTGCCCTGGTTGCGCTCGTGGGATAGGATGACCACGTCTGGCTCCCCCTCCAGCGTGCGCAAAACCTCCCGCGTGCCGTCCGTCGAGTCATCGTCTACGATCACGATCTCCCGCTCGAACTCGACGGCGGTGCCATTATCTGGCCCATAGCCTACTGGCACCGTCAATTGCACCGCTCGCACACGCCGCACGATCTCAGCGATGGTCCCGGCCTCGTTGTAGACTGGTATAATGATTGAAAGTTTCACCGCGGCCTCCTATAACCGATGGGCGCATTATAGCCGAGGGCCGCAAGCATGGCAAGCCATTGCGCATCTACGCGACTTGGGCTAGAATACGTAGGGAATTTCATTCCAATGAACAATGAGCAGATAGGAGCCAACCTGGAGGTATGATCGTCTTGAAGCAAGTCGGTGCTGTCATTCTCGCCGCGGGCGCATCTACCCGCTTCGGCCAACCCAAGCAACTCCTCGATTGGGGCGGTGTGCCGCTTCTGACCCACGTCGCCGACGTGGCGCTATCTGCGGGGCTTGCGCCAGTGATCGCCGTGCTGGGCTGCCAGGCGGAGATCGCCTGCGCGACACTGGGTCGCTTTGTAAAGCCCGTACAGACTGTGATAAACTGGCGCTGGGAGGAGGGGCTGAGCACCTCGGTACAGGTGGGGCTGGCCGCACTCCCGCCCGAGACGGAGGCGGCGATCTTCCTGCAGTGTGACCAGCCGCTGGTCACGCCCGACCTGCTGCGGGCGCTGGTGGCCCGCTTCGAGGAGACCGGCGCGCCCATCGTCCACCCCACGCACGCCGGTCGGCGCGGCACGCCGGTGCTGTTCGCCCGCTCTCTCTTCCCCGACTTGGCCGCCGTTAGCGGCGACGAGGGCGGACGGAGCCTGATGACTCGCCACGCGAAAGACGTCGCCACCGTCGAGGTAGCCGACCCAGAGATACTTGCGGACGTTGACACGATGGAAGATTACCAGCGCCTCCTGGCAACACGCAACACGCAACACGCGACACGCGACCTGCGCAATATCCACCACCTCATCATAGACATGGACGGCGTCCTTTGGCGCGGCGATGAACCAATACCCGGCCTTCAAGAATTCTTCGCCTTCCTGCAGCGGAATAGCATTGATTTCGTCCTGGCCACCAACAACTCCAGCCGGCTGCCGGAGCAGTACGTGGCCAAACTGGCCCGCTTCGGCGTCGAGGTGGTAGCCGAGTGCGTGCTGACCTCCGCCCAGGCCGCGGCCGCCTACCTGGCAAGTTTCGCCCCGCCGGGCACCGGCGTCTACGCCATTGGTGAAGAGGGGGTACAGCGGGCGTTGGAGCAACACGGATTCGTGCTGACCGACAAAGGAGCCACGTACGTCGTCGTCGGCTGGGACCGGCAACTGACTTGGGACAAATTGGCAACGGCGGCGCTGCTCATCCACGCCGGGGCCGGCTTCATCGGCACGAACCCAGACACCAACTATCCCACTGAACAGGGTCCGGTGCCGGGCAATGGCGCGCAGTTGGCGGCACTGGAGACCACCACTGGCGGCGTGCCGGTCGTCGTCGGCAAGCCGGAGCCGTGGATGTACGAGGAGGCTATGCGGCGGATGGGGGCACGGTCGGAGACCGGCCCCAGCAGATCGGGGACTGGCACCAGCCAGAGAGAGACCACCGCCGTGGTCGGCGACCGGCTCGATACCGACATCACCGGCGGCGTGCGGGCCGGCCTGACCACCGTGCTTGTCCTTTCAGGCATCTCCACCGAGGCGGACCTGGCCGCCTCGCCGGTGAAGCCTGACCTGGTGTGTGCGGATATCGGGGAGTTGGTGCGGGTGTGGGTGGATCAATTGCGCTCATAGGCGATGTGTCTCAGAATGCGCTAATAAACTTGCCAGGCTAATCAATTCCAAGGCAATATTCCAATTTGACTTGCGATTCCTCTCACTGTCTTGTATAATAGGGCTGGAGGTGCGACATGACTATACTAACCACAACTGTCACCAAGCGTGCGCAGACTGTCGTCCCGGCCCCTATCCGCCAACAGCATAACATTCAACCGGGCGATAGACTGGCCTGGATAGATGACGGGGAGGCAATCAAGGTCATTCCCCTTCCTCGGGACCCGATTCGCGCCCTCCGTGGTTGTGCTAAAGGAGAGGCATTGGTTGAACGGTTGCTCGCATCAAGGAAAGAGGAACGGGAACGTGAGCGCCGATAGATACCTCCTGGACACCTCGGCCATCTTGGCCCTAATGGAGGACGAAGATGGCGCAGATCGGGTGGAGGAAATCCTGCACGAGGGTGAGGTGCTCCTCCCATTCCCGGTCCTGCTGGAAGCCTACTACATCTCACTGCAAGAGAGGTCTGAACCAGTAGCCGATGAGCGCTATGCCCTGCTTCGGCACCTCTCAGCCACAGAAATCTGGTCCGTAGATGAACCCACTCTGCTTACGGCTGCACGTCTGAAAGCACGGTTCCGCGTCTCATTTGCGGATGCTCTCATTGCCGCTTTTGCTGTACGCTCATCTGCCATACTGGTACATAAAGACCCCGAATTCGAGGTGCTGGCCGACCAAGTCCGTCAGGAACCGTTGCCGTACAAGTGAGACCAGGGGGTAGAACATGGAACCTATCACAGGCAAGCATGAGTAACACGCAATCCGCAATCCGCAATTCGCAATTCGCAATTCACCTCTACGACCTCGACCTCCCCACCCTCCGGTCCCTCCTCCAAGAGTGGGGCGAGCCAGCCTACCGCGCCAGGCAACTCTGGGAGTGGCTGTATCTCCACCTGGCGACCGACTTTGACCAGATGACCAATCTCCCACTATCACTACGCGAAAGACTAGCGGCGGAGACGACCATCGGCGTGCCGCAAGTGGCGGATACGGTGCAGTCGGCCGATGGGGAGACGCGCAAGGACCTACTCCGGCTGGAAGATGGCGAGACGGTCGAGGCGGTGCTGATGCGGTACGAGCGCCGCCGCACCGCTTGCATCTCCACCCAGGTGGGCTGCGCTGTGGGCTGCGCCTTCTGCGCCACCGGGCAGATGGGGTTCCACCGCAACCTCAGCAGCGGCGAGATCGTCGCCCAGGCATTGCATTTTGCGCGGGAACTGCGCACCGAGGGGGAGCGACTGACCAACGTGGTGCTGATGGGGATGGGGGAGCCGCTGGCTAATTACGATGCTTCGCTAGCCGCCATCCGCCGCCTGATCCACCCCCAGGGCTTCAACCTGGGCCAGCGGCACATCACGCTCTCCACGGTGGGGCTGGCGCCGTCCATCGAGCGGCTGGCGGGAGAGGGGTTGCAGATCACGCTGGCCATCTCCCTGCACGCAGCCACCGACAATCTGCGCGATCAAATCGTCCCCATCAACCGCCGCTACGGGCTTGACGCCCTTTTCGAGGCCTGCACCCACTACGTCGAGCGCACCGGACGGCGGATCAGTTTCGAGTGGGCGCTGATCGAAGGGGTGAATGACACCCCGGAGCAGGCCCAGGCGCTGGCCGCCCGCCTCACGGGGCTCCTGGCCCACGTGAACCTCATCCCGCTCAACCCCACTTCGGACTACGAGGGCCGGCCGCCCTCCCGCGCTGCGCTGGCTAATTTCACCGCCGCCCTGGAGCGGCACCGCATCCCCTACACATTGCGCGTGCGCCGGGGACTGGACATCCAGGCCGGCTGTGGGCAGTTGAGGCAGCGCGCAACAAGTAGCCAGTTGCCAAATCTTCCAACTCGTTGTATCATATCCCCCTGATGACCCAGCCAATCAAAATCGCCCCCTCCATACTTGCCGCCGACTTCGCCCGCCTGGCCGAGGCAGTCGAAAGCGCCGAGGCCGCCGGTGCGGACTATATCCACGTGGACGTGATGGACGGCCACTTCGTACCGAACATCACCATTGGCCCACCTGGCGTGCGAGCCTTGCGGCGCGTCACGGATTTACCGCTCGACGTGCACCTGATGATCAGCGACCCGATACGCTACGTGCCCGCCTTCGCCGAGGCCGGCGCTGATGGGCTCACCGTCCACGTCGAGGCCACGCCACACTTGCATCGCGCCCTGCAGCAGATTCGAGCACTCGGGGTGCGGGCTGGCATCTCCCTGAACCCGGCCACGCCGGCATCCGCCATCAGCGAGGTGCTGAAGGACGTGGGCTTGGTGCTGGTGATGACCGTCAACCCAGGCTTCGGAGGGCAGGTTCTCATTGAGCACACGCTGGACAAAATCGCGCGGGTGCGGGAGATGCTGGATAGCGCCGGGAGTGAGGCGGAGTTGGAGGTAGATGGCGGCATCGGGCTACAGACAGCGGAGCGAGTCGTGGCCACCGGAGCGACGGTGCTGGTGGCCGGGACAGCCATCTTCGACGCGCCGGAGGGGGTGGCAGCGGCGATCAAGGCAATCCGCGAGGCGGCCCGCAGGGGTCAACGCGCACGGGGAGAAAGCGGGCGAAAAAGAAGCCCCCCATTGTAGGGGGACCGATACAGAACGGGGCTCCCCTCCTCGTTCTCCTCCCCGGAGCGGAGGCAGGGGACGGGAGAGAGGGCTAACGAGCCTTGTTCAACGTCCGCAGGCAGCGAGTGCAGAGATACATCCGGCGCATCTGGCCGTTAATCTCCACCCGCACGCGCTGGACGTTGGGTTTGAACTGACGGTTGGTTGCCCGCTTGGAGTGGCTGACGTTATGCCCGAACTGGGGGCCTTTACCACACATTTCACATTTCGCCATAGTACTCACCTCACAGCAATTCGCAGTGGGGTACATCATACCACAACAAGTGCTTTCACGCAACCATTGGGAATGGCCTCGTCTTATTCGCCGAAGGTCTCTGACCGCGGCGTAAAAGGCTCGGTCGGGAGACCCTCGCCCATCAGCCTGAGCAGTTACCACCAGTCTATGAATCTACCGATTTACCCACTTGCCAACCCAGCGGAGGGATGTATGTCAGAAAGACAACATAGTCTGGGACACATTGAGGTCTCACCCACAGCCATCGCCAGCCTTGCGAACGAGGCTGTGCTGACCTGCTACGGCGTCGTCGGGACCGCAGCCAAGGACCTGGCCACCGGCATCGCCAACGTCCTTTCTCAAGACAGCAAGCGCGGGATCGAGGTGCACATTGAGGACGGGCAGATCACCATTGACGTTTACGTAATCATTGAGTACGGCACCCGTATCGCCGCCGTGGCCCGCAGTGTTATGAATGTTGTAAAGTTCAGCGTCGAGCGGGCGCTAGGCATACCCGTCGCCGAGGTCAACGTTCACGTCGAGGGGCTGCGCATCAGCGATACCGATTGAAGGAAATCAGTGACTTGATGGACAAGAAAGGTTCAACGGCTGTACAGCGGTCTCCGCGCCTGTCCACAGATGGTCAGGGCTTCAAGCGATTGGTCAAAGCCGCGCTGGCCTGGCTGCAACGTCACCAGACCGCCATCAACGTGCTCAATGTTTACCCGGTTCCCGATGGTGACACAGGGACCAACATGGTGTTGACGATGCAATCCGCCTGGGCCGAGATCAAAGACTCTCCAGAGCGCAACGTGGGGCAAGTAGCCCATCAGATGGCGCACGGCGCACTGATGGGCGCTCGAGGCAACTCCGGCGTCATTCTCTCTCAAGTCTGGCGCGGGTTTGCGCGCAGTCTGGACGAGAAAGAGACCTATCACGCTCAAGACCTGGCCGCTGCATGCCGGGAAGCGACAGTGACCGCCTACAAGGGCGTGGTCAGGCCAGTCGAGGGCACGATCCTCACCGTCGCCCGCGCCGTCGCCGACGCGGCGACGCGGGCAGCGGAAGAGACAGAGGATCTGGTGCACGTGCTGGAGCACATGGTGTTCGCCGCCCACGAAGCCGTCGCGCTCACCCCTTCACTGCTCCCGGTGCTCAAAGAGGCGGGGGTGGTGGATGCCGGCGGCCAGGGATTATTCGTCATCCTGGAGGGCATGTTGCGCTACATGCGAGGAGAACCCGTCGCCGAGAATGTACAACTGGTCGAAGCGGTAGACCTTATGTCCACAGGGTTGGAGCCTGGCGAGGTCGGCTACGGCTACGACGTGCAGTTCCTCATCGCCGGACAAGAGCTGGAGATGGACACCATCCGTCAGAGGATCATGGAAATGGGCGAGTGCCCGCTCGTCGTGGGCGACTCTACGATGGTCAAGGTGCACGTTCACGTGCCCGACCCTGGCATCCCCATCAGTTACGGAGCCAGCCTGGGCTCGCTGCGCGACGTCGTTGTGGAGGACATGCAGGCCCAGTATCAGGACTTCATCGTCGAGCGCGAGTTGCCGCCGTCTCCATCGCCCCAGCCCTCCCAGGAGATCGGCGTCGTGGCCGTCGTCCTGGGTGATGGACTGGCCCGCGTTTTCAAGAGCCTGGGAGTAGGCGCCATCGTGTACGGCGGCCAGACAATGAACCCCAGCACCCAGGACTTGCTAGAGGCGATCGAGAATCTACCAGCCGAGCGTGTGATCCTGCTGCCCAACAACAGCAACGTCATCATGGCTGCCGAGCAGGCCCGCGCACTTAGCAACAAGCCCGTGGCCGTCATCCCCAGCCTCTCCACCCCGCAAGGCATCGCGGCGCTGCTGGCGATCAACTACCAGGCCGATTTCGAGGCCAACGTGGCCACGATGACGAGCGCGATGGAAGAAATCGAGACGGGCGAGATCACCACCGCAACCCGCTCCGCGAAGATCAACGGTATGGAGATCGCCAATGGACAGATTATCGGCTTGCACAACGGGGAACTGAAAGCGAGCGGCACGACGATCGAGGAAGTCGTACAGACATTGTTGGAGGAGATGAATTCAGCCCAATGCGAGATCATCACCCTGTACTACGGCGACCCCGTCAGCGAAAGCGACGCCAACGCACTGGCTGACCTCCTGCAGCGGAATTGGCCTGACCAGGAGATCGAAGTCATCGCCGGTGGACAGCCCCATTACCATTACATCCTCTCGGTGGAGTGACCGACACCACTGATTATTAACTGCTAACTGCCAATCTTGGAGGTTCCGTGCCCAGAGTCCACATCGTTACCGACAGTGCAACAACCACCAAACCGGCCGTCGCCAAACAGCTCAACATCACTATCGTACCCCTGACCGTCCGCATTGACCACGAAGACTACCAGGATGGCACGGACTTGGATCACGAGGGGTTGCTGCTCCGTATGGCTCGCGACCGCATCCGGCCCGGCATCGTCGGCCCGACTGCCGAGCAGTTCTGGCACGTATACAGCCGTCTGACACGCCGTACCAATCAGATCATCTCGCTCCACTCCTCGGCCAGTCTCAGCCCCGTCAACCGTGAAGCCCAGATGGCGGCACGCGAGTTCCTGGGCCGCTGCGATATCGTGGTTATGGATTCGGAGACGCTCTCCCTGGGTCTGGATATCCTGGTGCAGAAGGCAGCACAATTGGCCAACGAGTCCGTCTCATTGGCCGAGATCATGCGCCAGATTCGGGGGATCATCCGACGCATTTACATCGCGCTTATCACCGACACGCTGGACTACCTGGAACACAGCCGGCTCATCAGCCCAGCCCAGGCCATCCTGGGCACTATGTTGGGCATCAGGCCCTTTCTGGCGATCGAGGAGGGCAAGATTATCCCTATGGAAAAAGTTCGCAGCCGCGAACGTGCGATAGACAAACTGGCCGAGTTCGCCAATGAGTTCTCCGACATCGAACGGGTGGCCATTTTGCAAAGCACCCCCTACCCCACAGAGGAGACGAGGATGCTGCAAGAGCGATTGGAACTCATCGCGCCGGGCCACGAGCCTCCCATCCTGCTCTACGGCCCACTGCTGGCGTCCCACATCGGGCCAGACGGGATGGGCCTGATAGTGTACGAGGGAACGGGCAAGGAGATATTATTCTGATGAACCGAGTGCGCATTCTCACCGATAGTACATCTGACGTGCCCCCCGAAGTAGCGGCCCGACTGCACATCACCATCGTGCCGGCCTACATCCAGATCGGCAATCGTAGTTATCGAGATGGACCTTATTCTGGGGGGCTCAGCCGGGAGGAGTTCTACGCTCAACTGCCCACTATGCCGGTCGTGCCGACCACCGCCGTGCCGCCGGCCCACGAATTCGCCATGGCGTATCGCAGCCTGGCAGGTGAGGCAGACGAGGTGATCGCTATCGTGATCTCGACCGACCTGAGCGGGATGTACAACGTCGCACACCTGGGTGCACAGGAAACGCCGGACTTGAAAGTGCACATCGTGGACTCAGGACAGGTCACAATGGGGCTCGGTTGGATAGTCATCGCGGCGGCCGAATCAGCAGCAGACGGCAAGAGCGCCCAAGAGATCCTGGCTCTGGTCGAGGACATGAAGCAGCGGGTGCACGTCTACGCGATGCTCGACACGCTGGAATACCTGCGCCGCAGCGGACGGGTGAGTTGGGCACGGGCGAAAGCCGCTCAGATCCTGCGCGTCAAGCCGGTTGTGGAGGTGCTTCTGGGCAAAGTCAGGGATCTGGGACGTGCGCGGACGAGACGCCGGGCCATCGAACAACTGGTGGAACTCACACGCGCCTTGGGCCCGCTGGAGCGGTTGGCAATCCTCCACTCTTACGCTCCCGAGGTAGACGACCTCCGCAGCCGCCTGACCGATCTTTGTTCACCCAGGCGACTGCTCACCGTCGCAGCCACCACTATCATCGGCACCCACGTAGGGCCGCGAGGGCTGGGCGTGGCGGCCGTGACGGCTGGATAGGACATGACGACGCCCATTAAGAAACTGACCAAGATCCTCCGCCTGGAGGCGGAGAGGTATCAGGACCGGGCCGTCTTTGGCGGCCTGACCCGCTACGCCGACACCTGGTCGCGGGAGGCCCAGGCCATCTTTGGACCTGAGGCATCCGACTGGATCCAGGAAGTGGCCGACCGGTTGCGCGTCTACAGCAGCCTCCCTGAGCCAGCCGTCCGCCAGGAGACTGTGGCCGCGTTGTTGGAAATGCTCAAGGCCGCCCCCGCCCCCCAACAGAGGGAAAACGGGAAAGTAGCGCCTGCCCCACCAACTCCCCGCCGGGCTGAGCCAGTTTCCAGTCCACCTGCGCCTGCCTACGCCCGCACCGGCCTCGATTCCCAGGTAACCGCTCTGCAAGGAGTTGGACCCAAGCAAGCCGAGCGGCTGACCAAACTGGGCATCCACACCATCCGCGACATGCTCTACCTTTTCCCCCGCCGTCACGACGACTACTCGCAACTCAAGCCGATCAACCGCCTCGAGTACGGCGAAGAGGTCACCATCATCGCTCAGGTCTGGGACGCTGGCGCACGTGAGACCCGGGGAGGCGGCAGCATCTTCAAGGCCATCCTCTCTGACGGCACTGGCTTCATCGAGGCCACCTGGTTCAACCAGCCCTACCTGGCAGATCGTGTCAAGCATGGTCAACAGATCGTCATCAGCGGCCGGGTGGACGAATACCTTGGCCGGCTGTGCTTCACTTCTCCTGAGTGGGAACCTCTGAAAGAGGAACTGCTACACACGGCCCGTCTCGTGCCGGTCTACCCTCTCACCGAGGGCATCAGCGCCAAGTGGCTGCGCCGCCTGATGAAACGCACCGTGGACTACTGGTCCAGGCGGTTGCCCGACCACCTGCCAGCCTCGGTGCGCCAGGAGACGAGCCTGCTGCACCTGGAGACCGCTATCGCCCAGGCCCACTTCCCGGACAGCAAGGAACTGTTAGAGCAAGCCCGCTACCGGCTGGCCTTCGACGAATTATTCGTGCTGCAGATCGGCCTGCTGCGTCGGCGCCACCTGTGGCGCTCGGAACCAGGCAAACCGCTGCCGGTGAACGAAGCCACTCTCAACGACTTCATCCGCACTCTGCCGTTCGAACTGACCCGCGCCCAGCAGCGCGCGTTGCGGCAGATAGTGGCCGACCTGCGTTCAAGCCAGCCGATGAACCGGCTCCTGCAGGGGGACGTGGGCTCAGGCAAGACGGTCGTGGCGGCGGCGGCGATGGCCCTGACCGTGGCTGCCGGTGCCCAGGCGGCAATGATGGTCCCCACCGAGATCCTGGCCGAGCAGCACTATAACACCCTGACCCGGCTTCTTCCCCTTTCTTCGGCGAGTGGGCCAGGTAATCTGTCCAACGTCCGCCTCCTCACGGGCAGCGTCACCGGACGAGAGCGGGAAGAAATCTACGCCGGGCTGGTCGATGGCAGCGTGGACGTCGTCGTGGGCACCCACGCGCTGATCCAAGAGGGTGTGCAGTTCAAGGAGTTGGCGTTGGTGGTGATTGACGAACAGCACCGTTTCGGTGTGCGCCAGCGGGCGGCGCTGCGGCAGAAAGGATACAATCCCCACCTGCTGGTGATGACCGCCACCCCCATCCCCCGCTCCCTCGAACTGACGCTGTGGGGCCACCTGGACGTCTCGATCATTGACGAGATGCCGCCGGGCCGTAAACCAGTCGTGACCCGCTTGATCCTGCCCACCGAGCGGGCACGAGCCTACAGTTTCGTACACAGCCAGGTCGAAAAAGGCCGCCAGGTGTTTATCATCTGCCCGCTGGTCGAGGAATCGGAGAAGGTCGAGGCAAAGGCTGCTGTTGACGAGTATAAGCGCCTCCAAGAGCACATCTTCCCCGACCTGCGACTGGGCCTGTTGCACGGGCGGATGAAAGGGGAGAAGAAAGAGGCCACGATGGCCCGCTTCGCCCAGGGGGAACTGGACGTCCTGGTCGCCACCTCCGTCGTCGAGGTGGGGATTGACGTGCCCAACGCCACAGTGATGCTCGTCGAGGGGGCCGACCGCTTTGGCCTGGCGCAACTCCACCAGTTCCGGGGCCGCGTGGGCCGGGGTGAGCACGCCTCTTACTGTCTCCTCGTCTCCGACTCCGCCTCCCCCGAGGCGCAGGAGCGACTGCAGGCGGTCGAGGCCACCAACGACGGCTTCGCACTGGCGCAGAAGGACCTGGAACTGCGCGGGCCGGGAGAGTTTCTCGGCACCCGCCAGTCGGGCTTTCCAGACCTCAAATTGGCCAGCGTGACCGATCTGCGGCTCATCGAGGCCGCCCGCGAGGCTGCCCGCCGCTTTTTCAAGACCGACCCCGAACTAGCCAACCCGGACAACCGGCTTCTTGCCCGCCGGGTGGCACAGTTCTGGAAGGGGGAAGGAGAAGTCAGTTGACCCGCATCGCTATCTACCCTGGCACCTTTGACCCTATTCACCTGGGACACGTGGACATCGCCACCCGGGCGGCCAATATCTTTGATGAGTTGGTGGTCGCCGTCTACGACCGGCCAGCGAAGAGCCTGCTGTTCACCGTCGAGGAACGAGTTGAGTTGGCGCGCCGGGCTTTGGACGGCCTGGCAGGAGTGCGCGTGGTACCTTATGGCGGATTGACGGTGGATTTCGCACGCCAGGTCGAAGCGCAGGTCATCGTGCGCGGGCTGCGAGTCATCTCTGACTTCGAACTAGAGTACCAGATGGCGCTCACCAACAGCCAACTTGCGCCAGAGATCGAGTTCGTGTGTCTGATGACGCGCCAGACCCACGCTTTCCTGAGTTCCAGCATCGTCAAGGAGATCGCGTTGCTGGGGGGCGACGTGAGCGCGGTGGTCCCGCCTCACGTCGTGGCCGCGATGGAGGCAAAACGACGCGAACGAGAGAAGAACCATGAACCCGTGCCGCTTTTTTCACTGCGCGATTGAACGTCGGAGGCCGACATGGACATTCTATACCTGGTAGACCGTCTGGAAGAGATCATCAAGGGGAGCAAACAGTTGCCCTTCAGCAGCCTGCGGCTGGTGGACGAGCGCCACATCTGGCCCCTGCTCGACCAGATGCGCATTTCGATCCCCGATGAAGTGCGGCGCGCCGAGCGGATCGTCCGCGAGAAAGAGCGTACCATGGCTCAAGCCCAGGAGGAAGCGGAACGCATCGTCACGCTGGCACGCACCGAGGCAGCCCAACTCACAGCAGAGCACACCATCGCCCAGGCTGCCGAGGCCCAAGCCGCCTCTATCCGCGAGCAAGCCAAGCAAGAGGTAGAAGGCATCCGCACCGGCGCCGACAACTACGCCTTCGACGTCCTCTGTAAACTGGAGCAGAACCTAAAGCGGGCGCTGACGGTGACCGAAAACGGCATCCGTGCCATCCAGGTCGAACGCGAGAGAAGCGAGAACAAACCGCCCGCCAAGGAATAGGACGATAGCGACGATGGCGAGACACCTTGACAGGTTCATCGCTCACCCCTATAATACGTCTCCCTGCAATCCCGTAGGGGATGCAACGGGTTAATCAGAAAGGAGCACGAAGAAACTATGGGGGCAGTACCCAAGCGTAGAATATCGAAAGGCCGTCGGGGAAACCGTCGCAGCCATTGGAGACTAAAGGCCACGCGATTGGTGACCTGCCCACAGTGCGGCGCACCGGTGCAACCACACCACGTCTGCCTGTCCTGCGGCACCTATCGCGGTACCCAGGTCATCGAGATCGAAGAGGAATAGCAGGAAGCAGGAAGCAGGAGGCAAAAGACAAGAAGCACCAGAAAAGGGCTGGTTTGAGCAAGACTCTGTGTGCCCACCTCTTTCCGGGCCAGGGATCCCAATACGTGGGAATGGGGCGCGATCTTCACGCCACCTTCCCTGCAGCCCGCGCTGTGTTCGCCCAGGCTGACCGTATCCTGGGCATTAGTTTGTCGCGGCTGTGCTTTGATGGACCAACCGAACCACTGAACGACACATTGAACACACAGCCAGCCATTCTCGCCACCAGCATCGCCGCGCTGCGGGTGTTGGAAGAACGCGGGATGGGCAGCCCGGCCTACGTGGCCGGGCACAGCATGGGGGAATTCAGCGCACTGGTGGCGGCGGGGGCCCTCTCCTTTGAGGGCGGGCTGAGGCTCGTGCGCGAGCGCGGCCGGTTGATGAAGCAGGCCGGGGAGCAGAGCCCCGGCGGGATGGCGGCCGTGCTGGGGCTGGAGCGTGAGCCATTGGAGGCAATCTGTGCCGCAGTGCGGAAGCAGAGCGGTGAGTACGTGGGAATCGCCAACGACAACTGTCCCGGCCAACTCGTCATCTCCGGGGCACTCGCGCCGCTGGAGCAGGCGATGGAACTGGCAAAGGAGCGGGGAGCCCGGCGCGTGATCCGGCTGGCCGTGAGCATCGCCGCCCACTCCCCTTTGATGGCCGAGGCTGCCGCCGAATTTCGCTGCCTCCTCGACGCGACGCCGTTCCACGAGCCGGCCGTCCCGCTCGTGGCCAACACTACCGCCGGCCCGCTCAGTGACGCCGACGGTATCCGCGACGCCCTGGGACGGCAACTCACCTCCCCGGTGCGTTGGAGCGAGTCGGTGCGCTGGATGATCGCGCAGGGGGTGACGCGCTCCGTCGAGGTGGGACCGAAGGAGGTGCTCACCGGCCTCCTGCGGCGCACAGACCGCGCGGTGGAGGGGCTGAGCACCGCCCAGGCCCTGGCCCGGGAGGCGTGAGGCCAGGGAATGGAAAACAAAGACCCGGATTCGCAATGCCGCAATATTGCGAAGTACTTCGCGTATTCCAAGCGAGAAGGCAAACTAGTATGGGAACGATTCAAGTCACGCCGGGAGAGCCAGGATGTCTCGTCGTCCAGTTTCCCTATTCACCGGAACGGGTGGCGGCCGTCAAGAGTGTACCTGGCCGGCGGTGGCATCCAGAGGGGAAGTACTGGACCGTGCCCCATACGCCAGAAGCGCTCGAACGGATGCGTTCCTCGTTCACCAGCGACCGGGTAGTCGTGGCTCTCGCCCCCCCTCGGTCCCCCCCAATCCTGGGGGGGAAGCGGGCGGTAGAGGCGGCGTCGCCGGAACTGCCGGTGGCGCAGGTGAACGAGGTGGTGACCGCACTGGACGAGGAGTTGACCCGGCGGGGATACAGCGCCAGGACGCGGGATAACTACCGTCTGCAAACGCAACGCTTTCTCAAGTGGTTGCGGCGTGACCCGGCGACGGCAAGTGGAGAGGAATTACGGGCGTACCTGTTGGACGTACTGGACAGCGGGCTATCCGCCTCATACGTGCGGCAGGCCCGGGCGGCGTTGGTCGTCGTCTACGAGAACCTGCTGGAGCAACCGGAGAAGGTGGCCGACCTGCCCAGCGCGAAAGAGGAGAAGAGTCTGCCGATGGTGCTGAGCCGGGAGGAGGTGAAGCGGCTCTTGAAAGCAACCGCCAATCTGAGGGAGGAAGCATTGCTGACAGTGATCTACTCGGCGGGGCTGCGGGCGAGTGAAGCGATACAGTTGAGAGTAGATGACATACTTTCGAAGCGAGGCCAAATCCGCGTCAGAGGCGGGAAGGGGAAGAAAGACCGGTATACCATTCTGGCGGATAAGACGGTGTCGCTGTTGCGGATTTATTATCGGGCATACCGGCTGGGAGAATGGGTGTTTCCAGGGCAGGAGCCCGGTACGCACATGTCCAGAAGTAGCGCACAACGCATCTTTAAACGCGCCCGCGAGAAAGCGGGGGTCAGCACCAGAGCAACCATCCATACGTTGCGGCACTCGTTCGCGACGCATTTACTGGAAAATGGCGTTGACATCCGGTACATCCAGGAGTTGCTTGGGCACAGTAACATTCGGACGACGCAACGATACACGCACGTGAGCAGACAGCGGGTGGACGAAGTGAAGAGCCCGCTGGACTGACTTGACGGAGCAGGCGTCCTGGGATAGAATCCGCGTATAGGTACGTTTGTGGTCACTTGTGACCATAAACATATAGTTATGTGCCCTTGTACGAGACAAGACCTCTCCCACGTATTCTTATGGTTCTGGGGGGTAGTTTGATGGCAATAGACTGGAGTAAGATCTCTCCCGTGGAATTCGAGAAGCTCTGTTACCGACTTCTTGAGGAAGAGGGCTTCTTCAACCTTGAATGGTACGGCGCGGCTGGACAAGACAGGGGCCGCGATATCATCGGCTTTCGAGACGAGACTCCATTGCCTGGCCAACGAGTCCAGAAGAAATGGCTTGTCCAATGCAAACGTTTCTTGACACCACTGTCGAAATGCCATCTACACGACGAACTGGTGAAAGCCGTCGAACATCAGCCCGACGGCGTTCTCTTTATGGTCTCAAACGCTCTATCGGCCAACCTGCGCGATTGGTTGAAACCTGCCAGTCAGCAGTTCGCGTTTGAATACGTGTTTGTGTGGGATGCTGTTCAGTTGGAGTCGCTGCTGAGTAGACACCCAAGCATTCAACAGGAGCTCTTTGGCACACGGGACAGGGCTGCTGATGAGCTTCTCCAGACCATTACGGGAGGGGAGAACAAACGTGTTGAGTTCAGAGAGACTGTGCCGTCACCCGAAGCACTAGTTCGCGAGATTTGTGCCTTTGCAAATACAAGCGGCGGCAGAATTCTCTTGGGAGTGTCAGACGACGGTGCCATCGTAGGTTTCAAGGACGCTCAGATTCAAGATAAGGTACAGAGCTGGTGCAATGATCTATGTGATCCCCCGATTCGCGATATCGAAACCCGCGAGTACGCTCTACCAGACGGCACAGTAACAGTCATAGAGATCCCTGAGGGTGATGACAAACCCTATCTAGGGAGCCATCAAGTCTGGTTACGTGCCGGCATGAGCGTCAGAAACGCCACCAGGGAAGAAACCGGACGGTACTTCGCTAGACGAGGGTTCTTCCAATACTCCCCAGATCTTGATTTCGCGCTTGATCTCAAGGCCTACAGAGGACAGTTATCCACGTTCATATCTTCTCTAGAAGAAGGTGACTCCCCGCTTGAGCGTGCCGAGCATATGGAGAAGCTGCTTGAAACGCTTCTGTCAGGCGTTAACGGGTTTGGGGTTCGGTCACGTGTCAGAACTGCTATAACCGAACTCGATTTCATAATCACCAACAAGGGTACGAACCCGTTCCTATCACGATTTGACCTGTACATATTGGTCGAGTGGAAAGCCACCAACAGACCTGTAGGCCTAGAATCCATAGACTATCTGGCTCGCCGCGCCTCGATGATTGGCACCAAGACAGCCATTCTCTTTACAGTCAATGGTCTCACAAAGAGTGCTGTCGAGCAAGTCAGCTTGCTTCACAGAACTCAGTCTCTCTACGTCATAGTGCTTGACCGGAAGGATTTGGAAAGCATCGCAACTGGAGAGAACTTCATCTCGATTCTGGAGACAAAGCACATCGCATTGGCCCTTGACTATTAGTTGATCTATTGAGGAGGGCACATAACCACTCACTGCACCTGACCTGCTAATCGCGCGCCGAATTCGAAAGCGGATTTCGTTGTTGTGGGTCATCTTGGATAGGAGGATACGCTGCAAACCCGCAGGCAGGTGAGTTCGATACCGTTAGGCCGCTTGCCACAATCGCAATACCGTTATAATATCAGCACAGGCTCATTGTTCCGTCAAGTGCGACAATTTATTGCAAGACTGCCATGATTTCATGGGGCGATGGTGTAATGGAAACACACTCACTTTGTGAGAGTCTACTTGGGTTCGATTCCCAAGCGCCAAAGAGCATTAGATAGTTTCTAGTGCCTTTTGGCGCCTGGGGATCCACAAGATGAAACCACCGAAAAAACTGTACCAGTTCCATGTTGCCAACCTTCAAGAGATTGACCGTGCAATGAAGAGAGTAGCGCGTTCACTCCGTGCCGCGATTTCTCAAGGTGACGAGATTACAGTCTCATCGTTCATGCGCCTATATGCACTTCTGTTAGGAGCATGGGCAGAATGTCGCTTGAGAAAACTCGTCTACGAACCAAAAGGGTTTGACGACTCGGAACGAGACACGATACGCGCCGAAAACACACAACTGAAGCGATGGCAAAAAGCGGTAGAAGTGGCCTTCCGCCGACAGTACAAAATTCCAAAGGCCCCCATAACAGCCAACGTTTTACCCCACTCAGCGCATTCACGATACGTGGCCCTTTCGGAAATGCTTGCAAGAGATCTCGGTTCGATTATCGAGTTGAGAAACAAGCTAGCTCACGGCCAATGGGTTTATCCACTGAATAAAGACGGCAACGATGTGGCACAAGAGCAGATGGACGCTCTCAGGGTTGAAAATCTGCTATCCCTGCAATTTAAGAAAAGACTACTTGAATCACTTTCAGCAATCATCCACGACTTGGTAGTATCTAAGCCGACATTCGAGAGAGATTTCGATAACCATTTTCGGATAATTGTTGAAACACGGCGGAATCTCCAGAACCGTGATTACGCGACTTGGGCACAGAGCATGCGGCAAAAATACCAGCGCGGCAAAGCTAAAAGGTCACGTCTCGTCAGTTCATAGGGGCGCGGCCCAACACCGCATCTGCGATCCGTTCACCCGAAACCGTGCGCCGCGACTAGTTCGCCCAAGCACGGGGGATGGGTGGGTAAGGTTTGCAGTTAATTTGAAGAACCTTATACAACTGTGTGTCCAAGTAGGTGCGACGAGCAAAGTTGTTCGTCAACTCCTATCCCCCAGGTGGTGGGGAGAGAGTGCTGCCCTACGGCGGGAGAATGGCTATCAAACGTCGGCGTGCAAGGGTAGAAAGGGGATAAACTGCCAGCCGAAAGCGGCGACGCCTCGAACAGGTGGCCAAGGTCAGGATTTTCGACAAAGGCACGTAAGCGTCGTGAGTTAGAACCTGCCAAACGGCTGAAGTCTGTAGAACAGACAAAGGCAGGCCCAAAAGGGAAACGTCTCCATTCGGCCACGTAGTATAGCGGGGTACGTGGTATTCACTCGATACGAGGGACACGGCGTACAGCATCGTCCTAAAGTCACGGAAAATGGACATATGGAACGGACATGCTTTGTCAAGCTCGGCGATGGCCGATAGGCGCGCGAGAATGACGCAGCACTTAGAACCTTTGTGCTATGTTCCACTGACAGGTGTTGCGGTGAGCACCCGACTTGCTAGCCAGTG
>Ga0315549_1000295_pt1 | contig 60787 bp, 60 predicted proteins | sample SalMarSW160200MG_FD_203101 | JGI IMG/M metagenome (GOLD analysis project Ga0315549, IMG submission 203101) | Salt marsh sediment microbial communities from the Plum Island Ecosystem LTER, Massachusetts, United States - Salt Marsh Sediment SW1601-200 ...
TTTAAATTCAAAATGGATTTCTGGATTCCTCAGGAGCAAAAACATCAGAAAGTAAGACTATTCTTTAGGCGGTGGAATTTACCCCTGAATAGTAACGTTTTATGCTCTATCGGCACTTCCCAAAACAGTTCGGTTTTTTTGTATAATCATTTTTTTCAATTCTTCACGTGCAGGTCCTAAATATTTTCGCGGATCGAAGTTTTTGGGATTGTCCTTCATCTCTTTGCGGATCATAGCCGTTACCACAAGACGTCCGTCTGAATCGATGTTAATCTTGCATACTGCCGATTGTGCGGCTTTGCGAAGCTGATCTTCCGGTACGCCAACAGCGCCTTCAAGATCACCACCGTTGTTATTAATAATTTTCACATATTCAGGTAATACGGAAGACGAGCCATGAAGCACGATAGGAAAATCCGGAATACGTTTTTCAATTTCTTCGAGAATATCAAAACGCAGAGGCGGCACCTCTTCACCTGGTTTCAGTTTAAATTTATATGCTCCGTGTGAAGTGCCGATGGAAATTGCCAGACTGTCCACACCGGTGCGTTTTATAAAATCTTCTACATCATCGGGATCCGTATAATGTGATTTTTCATGAGAAACCTCATCCTCAATACCTGCGAGCACGCCCAGTTCCCCCTCAACCGTTACATCATATTTGTGAGCAAAATCTACAACCTTTTTTGTGAGCGCTACATTTTCTTCATAGGATAAAGCTGAACCGTCTATCATAACAGAAGAAAAACCGCTTTCAATACAAGAAACACAGAGTTCGTAGGAATCGCCATGGTCTAAATGGAGTGCCACGGGAATAGGGTGCTCTGAAGCTTTTACTATTTCCATAGCACCTTGTGCTAGAAATCTGAGAAGAGTCTGATTGGCATAGTCTCTTGCTCCCTTGGATACCTGAATAATAACCGGTGATTTGCTTTCCAGGCATCCCATTATAATGGCTTGCAGCTGTTCCAGATTATTAAAATTATAGGCAGGAATTGCATAGCCTCCAGACATAGCCTTTTTAAACATATCTTTCGTATTAACCAGTCCCAATTCTTTGTAATGAATCATTATATTCTCCTTTTTTAAAGCTATTTTATGTTAATATGATAATAAACATTATACATGTCAAGCGCTTTATATTTGACACATTGATTCTTATTTTATAACTCTCAAAACCAAAGAGATTAATACCACTGTACACTCCCGTTAATCTATGTTTTTATTATAAATGATTAAATGAAAAGAATTATTTGTTTCGGTTTATGTATCATAGTTCTGCTGTTTTCTCTTTCCTGCGGTAACAGTAACGATGTGGTCTTTTTTGCTGAAAAATTCTGGTGGAATGTAATTGCACAAGAAAATAACCTGTTTCAAAACCTGGAGTCGATTTGCCAAGAAAACGGTTTTAATCTGAAGCTCATTATTGTAGATCGTGAAGAAAGTTATGCGGAGCGATTAAAACAAGCGGCTTTATCCACACGGGCCAAGCTGATAATAACAGGGCCCATGTTCGCATATGATGTGGATGCTCTCGCAGCGGAGCTGTCTCATAAACTGTTTATTGTGATCGGTGCTTCCGATTACTATCAATTCTCATCTTCTAATGTGCTTGCTGTGGTGTTTAATCGACAGTTGGTCTATTACCGTGCCGGGCAGATAATATCATCACTATTAAGTCCTGATTATTATTATATGTACGAAGCACTGCAGGAAAAAAAGGTGGGAATTATATATTCCTTAGAAACAGACAAAGCCAGAGAGTATGTGGATAAATTTAAACAGGGTTTCTTGGAGGAGCAGCAGGGGGACAGGATAATTATCGAAGCACCCGAAAATGTTAATGATAGAGTTCAGGCTCTAAGGTCAGTGGAAAGCCTTGGGGCACAAGAGGTAAAAATATTTTTGTTGAAAAACTATTCATTAATACCTGCCTGTGTACAAAAGATCACGGCTATGGATGCATATTATATTATTGAAGACTGGAAATACCTTAAGGAATATGCCGCACATCTCTTGTTCTCAATTGAGGAGGATATTCCCTATGCGGTAAATACGGCATTACAATGTGTTGAACTGAAAAACGGTGAAGTTAACATATCTAATCTTAAGCGAATTTCCATACCCTGCCGGCTGTATTGGGGAAAAGCCCTTTTACCCCCTTCAGAGTTTTTAAATGAAATTACCCTCTGGGAAACAGAAACTGAGTAAGATCACGGTTTTAACATATGTAAAATTTTACAATATCCGTTTTAATATAAAAGAAAAATGTTTGACAAAGGTATTGACTCGAAATATAATTCAAATAAAGTAAGGAAAGTGTATTCCTCTGTAAGGAGTTGAGAATGAAAGTAGTAAAAAAACTTTTAAAACATCTTTTTATACTCATGTTGCTTTTCTGTGTATTTCTTATCTTCGCAGAAGAAGTAGTCTACAATATTGAGACAATTTTAATTGAAAATTTCGACGATCCTACCGCAGATCGGGAATGGATAGTGCGGGGAAGTGAGTTTATTGATACTAAAAAATTGCAATACGGATATATCAAAGCGTGGCCAGATGCACTATTTGGGCGAAATGTAGCAAAAGATGACTTAAAATGTTTTGGCATCAAAGCCGGTTTTTTACGCAGGGGTTATAATTACTTGGAAATAATTCCGGTAAAGAAGGGCGATGACGGTAAAGAAAAGCACGCACCTGTTATTTTAAAGGGCAGTGTTAAAACAATGGATATTTGGGTGTGGGGATCTAATTATAATTATTATTTAGAAGCGCATATCCTTGATTCGGATGGCATACCGCATACATTATTTTTCGGAAATCTTAATTTTACGGGATGGAAGAATTTAAGCGCCAGGATATCACTGGCAATTCCTCAATCAAAACGGCATCTGCTTCAAGAAGAGCAGATCCGGCTTGTGAAGTTTGTGTTGTGGACTCGTCCTCAAGAAAAAGTAGATGAATTCTATATCTATCTGGATCAAGTAAAAATACTCACTGACACATGTGCAATACGCTTCGACGGAGATGAACTGGCTGATCAAGAATATATTCAGGGACTCTGGGAAGATAAAGGAGGGAACAACAAATGAAAAAACAAAATGCAGTATTCCTTTCTATATTTCTTATTTTCTTCATAAGTGCATCGGGTTTTACTCAAGTGTCAGACACCGGCGAACCCGAAGAAGAAACAATAGGCAGGGATGTCGCCGAACAGATGATAAAATCGGTTACCATAGATAAAATGGAAGATGCAGGTTTTTGGTACGCGTCCATTGCCCAGGATCAGGGGCTGATTAGAATACAAACCCGCAACGGTGATCCCGTTGAAAAAGCAAAGAAGGATGAAACCCGTCTCAAGGAAGAAGAACAAAGGGGTGGCATAGGAGAATATGTGCTTGGTGTAAAGGTAAAATTTTACAGACGACAGGCAAATGTCTTTCTTATAAAACCGGTAAAGCCGCTGTCTATTCCCGGAACGGCAAAATCCATCTCGGTTTGGGTCGTAGGGAGAAATTATAACCATGTATTAAAAATCATGATTGCAGACTATTACGGGCGGCCGCGAGAAATAACCGTTGGAAAACTCAATTTTTCCGGCTGGGAAAAACTAACAGTTGCTATCCCACCGCGGATTATTCAATCTGATTACCACTTTATGGAAAAAGAAGGAATAAAATTTTTGGGATTTAAAATCGAATGTGATCCTAATGAAGCCTTTGGAACATATTACATCTATTTTGACGATTTGAGTGCAAAGACAGATCTTTTTACACAAGCCAGCAGAGAAAAAATCCAAGGCGGCTATGATATGGACGACGGTTGGTAAAAATTCTTTCCATATAACAAAAAGGCCCTCCGTGTTGAGGGCTTTTTTTATAATGAGTTTAGTAGTATAATGAGGCTTATGGAAGAGAATATAAAAAATCCTATCGAAGAGTTAAAACAGATAAATAGGGCGATTAAAAAATATGAAGTTGTATTCAAAACAAGTAGTGATTCTTTACAAAAACAGCGAGTAAAAATGGAACTTATTAAATTAAAGAATTATCGTGAGAAATTGCAGCATGTATTTTCGATAATCGAAGAGCAGGAAGAGTTGATAACTGAAAGTGAATTTAAATATTTTCCTTTTTTAAGTCAGATTCTCTCTCCCGTGGATGAAAAATACATTGCTGATCGGGAGATCAATTATATTTGTCATATCCTCTATTGTTTTGAAAACGAATTCTTAGCGGTACTCACAGAACGCAAAATGAAGCTTGATTTTAAATATTCGTTAGAGCGGGATGGTTTTTATAATATTTATCAGGATCTCACCAAACGGATCGAAAATTTTGAGGATCAGCTGGTAATTATCGAAAAAGGCAAATATACCGAAGGCACTTTACTGGAAATAAAGAACCGGCTGTTAAAAAAGAGAAGGGTATTACTTATAGAAACCGATCGATTTTTCAGAAAAGTAAAAAAATTTAGCGATGAACTGCTAAAAGATATTGAAAAAAATGGTCCTGAATGCTTAAATAAGGATGATATAATCAATTTTGATGCAATTGAAGGAAAACGATATCTTGAAGGATATACAGTAACACAAAGCCTGCAAATGCTTAATACATATGCCAAAGAGGTAATACTGTATTTAAATCTTCCGGAAATCATCGTACAGGAGCAATAACCGTGGATATAGGTATAGAAGTAAATTCGACAATCGGAGAGAATTCGTTTTTTGAAGGGAGATTCGCTGTAAACGGCAATTTGCGAATCGATGGTAAATTCGAAGGTAAGACACTTAACGTCGATCAATTGGAACTCGGTCCAAAAGCAAAAGTCCGAACCGAGATTTATGCCTCCAGCGTAATTGTAAAAGGAATTGTTATCGGAAATATAAACGCTTCACGAAGAATATTGTTACTGTCTACTGCCAGAGTACTGGGAGATATCCGGACACCCGAACTGATTATTCAAGACGGCGTAATCCTGAAAGGTAAGTGTACGATTAGTCATGCAAAGATAGAGAATACTAAAGAATATTTGGAGATGTTATATACGAACAAAGAATAATATGAAAGATTATTATGATTTTATTAGAAATGTCTACTTCTTTAATGGCTTAACAGATGATGAAATCTTAAGCATAGGTAATGTCTGTCATAAACAGACGCTCAACACTGGGGAGATAATCTGCAAAGAGGGCTCAGAGGCCAACAGATTTTTTATCATTTTGTCCGGTGCAGTTGAGGTTTGGAAAGATTATTATCAGAAAGAACCTGATATGCTCGCGGTTCATGGCCCCGGCCATTTATTCGGAGAAATGGCCTTAGTTGATGAACTTCCCCGCAGTGCTACCGTAATTGCTCGGGAAAAGACCGAATTGCTTTATATATATCGCGATGATTTTCAAAGGATAATAAAAGAGAACAGTTCTATCGCGCTTTCAATCATGAAATCAGTTTCAGCTATGATTCGCAAAAGCAATGAAAGTTTTGTGGAGGGTTTAAGGGAAAAGAATAGAAAGCTTGAAATAGCATATAAGGAACTGCAGGAAGCCCAGGAAGAGCTTTTGCGCTCCGAAAGGCTCTCTGCTGTGGGTAAGTTCTCATCGCTTATACTCCATGATATTCGAAATCCCCTCTCGGTAATACGCGGTTATGCGGAGATGATATGTTTTAATGTAAAAGATACAGAACGTATTAAAACCAGTGCCAGAAAAATAGTTAATGAGGCCGATAGAATCAATCATATCGCCAACGAACTGTTAGATTATTCAAAAGGTGAGATACGGTTAAATATTTCAATAGTTAAATTGGATGAGCTTATTACACAGCTCATTGAGTCAATTTCGGAAAAATTTAAAACACATGGAATTACAATTATCAGGGATGTATCCTTTAAAGGTCCTGTTCTGTTGGACAAGGAAAGAATCTCGCGAATGCTCTATAATTTGGCCGACAACTCACGAAAAGCAATGCCCGAAGGCGGTATTTTAAAGATCAAAGTTTTTAGCAAGGGTAAAACACTCTATTTTGAAGTAACAGATACCGGTGTGGGTATGAACCGGGAAATGCAAAAGAATATATTTGAACCGTTTATTTCGTATTCAAAAAGCGGCGGCACTGGATTGGGTATGTGTATCGTAAAAAGTATCGTTGATGCTCATGAAGGTCGCTTAAGTTTATTAAGTAAAGAGGCAAAAGGAACAAAATTCCGAATTGCTATACCAATCGTAAACTAATAGCTCTCTCTCATATTTTAGAACTTAAGCTTTTTCTTGACTAATTGAACGGGTTAGTAGTAATATAACTCTGAAATTGCCGGAGTGGTGGAATTTGGTAGACACAGGGGACTTAAAATCCCCCGGCCTCAACAGCTGTACCGGTTCAAGTCCGGTCTCCGGTAATAAAAAAATGATATAAAAAATGATAATGATCATTATAATCGATACTGTTTTGAGCACTATCACTTTTATAATAAGCATTGAAGGTAAAGAAATGTTATGAGAGCTGTAGTCGTATACTTATCTGAAAAGAAAAGTCAGAATCTTAAGAAAATCGCCGAAGCGCTAGCAGGCGGTATTGAAACACAGGGCTGTCAGGTTGATATTATAGATGCAGCGGTAATGAATGATAAAAAACTTATAATATACAATTATTTGGCAATCGGAACAGAAGCAACTTCAGCTTTCGGTAAAATATCAGATAAGATCATCCATTATCTTAGTCAAGCCGGATCATTAAATGGTAAGAAATCCTTAGCATTTGTAACGAAAACCACATTTGCTACCAATAAAACCGTGCTTAACCTTATGGCCGCTATGGAAAAAGAAGGTATGTTTGTTAAAAACTCATTAGCGTTTGTACAGCCTGAAGAAGCTTTTGAGGCTGGTAAGAAACTACATATATTCAATACAAAATAAATTATAAAAATATTGCATACAAACGTTAAGTATAATATAATATGTACGCGACCTTTTTTTGAAACTTTCTCTGCTTTGAGTTGTTTAAAATATGAGAAAAAAACACGTAAGGTAGAATTTGATTTATAGGAATTATGAAGTAGAGAGCATGCTTAACTATTATGATATTTTAGGTGTCAATAAAAATTCCTCTCTTCAGGTAGTTAAGGATTCTTTTCGTTCAAAAGCAAAAAGAATTCATCCGGATGTGAGTTCCGGAGATAAGAACAATGCAGAGGAGCAAATGCGCCTCCTGCTTCTTGCTTATAATGTGCTTTCTAACCCGGTAAAACGAAAAGCCTATGATAGAGAATTTTTTTCATTTGCTAAAATATCTCGCTTTAACTATCGCGAATATCTAAAAAGCCAGGGCACCGATTTATATGTACAATGTAAACTCATTTTTTATGATATTCTTAACGGATTTAATGAAGAAGCCGTACGGATTTATGAAAATTTAACGAGACGTAATGATTTTCAGCTCGATAAGTATTTGAGCGACGGCGATTACAGAGATTGTATCTTCCTTTTAGCAGAAGAATTCCAAAATCAAAAGCGTTATATAAAAGCGTTTTTTTTATTTAAAGAATTAATTATTGCAGAAGCAGAAAAACCATACTTTCATCATTTTATCGATGAAGTAATCGATAGATTGCGCTATCTTGTGGCAAGCAAGATACAGAAAAAAAAGTCAAAAAACTGGTGTATTATCCAGGTAAACCAGCTGCTTTCACTTAATATTCCAAATAAGGATAAAGCATTTTTTTGTAAAAAAATAGCGGAAATTTATCATAGATTGGGTCAAAGAAAACATGCTATTGATTATTTTAAAATGGCCCTCAGGTTTGACAAGAAAATCAGCGGAACAAAGAAATTAATCGAAAAAATTGGTTTTGATAACCAAATAAATCTAAAAAAAACTATACTTGACGTCCAGTAAGGATATTTAGTATTCTTCTGATGTTTAAAACATAGTATTTTCTTGATTAAGGGAGAATTGGATTATGAAGCGTTTAGGGATCATTTTTTGTATATTGTTAGATAGTTGTGTTTTGCTCTCAGCACAATCAATCGATAAACCTGTTGCATCGGTACGTCTGAATGAAAGCGAGATAATCAGTCAGAACCAGTTTAAAAAACTTGTTGCGCTATTTGAAGCTAACTACAAGCGGGTACTTACATTAGAAGAAAAGAAATTATTACTCAATAAGTTAATAGATGAAAAACTGATAGTTCAAGCTGCTAAAAAGGCTCATATTGTGGTAACAGATTCCGAAATAAATGCAACTGTAGATAAATATATTGAAAATATTTCCCGACAACTTAATCGTCAAGTCACAAAAGAATATTTTGTCGATTTACTGCAAAAACAAGGTAAGACATTAAAAGAATTTGAAGAAGAAGTAAAAAATATGAAATTAGCGGATAAATATGTGCGAAAAGTCAAAAGAAACTATTTCGATGCGGTAGCTGATCCCACAAACGGAGAGATTGAAGATTACTATAACGAGAATCGGGATAAATTTTTTTCACCCGAAATGATACGGTTTAAACATATTTTTATAAATCTACAGGTATTAGAGACTGATCAGGAAAAAAAAGCTGCAAAGAAAAAAGCAGAAGAAATATTAAAAAAACTGAAAAATGGCGGAAGTTTTGATGATTATTGGGAGATATTCGATGAGACAGGTCTGAAAAAAATCGGTACTATGATTCCCGCAATGCTCAGAAGAGACGATGATTCAAGCAAAAAAATATTCGGTACGGATTTCATCAATCATCTCTTTAAATTAAAGGAAGATCAAATCAGTGATGTGCTTACTTCGAATGTGGGATACCATATTGTTTTTGTTTTAGAGAAACACTCTTTTAAAACTTTAGCACTTGAGGATGCAATTCCTCCTCAAAACGCTATGACCGTACGAAACTATATAAAAACATATTTAACACAGTTCAAACAGGCACAAACACTGGAAAAAGCTATTAAGGAAGCAACAGCAGATCTGCGACGAAACGCAGAGATTAAAATTTGGGAAGAAAATCTCTCCTGGTAACAATGGGTTCAAGAAGAAAAGGGAGAATATTGACATTTCAATCTCTTTATCGCTTTGATATTTCAAATGCGAATATAACTGATTTGCAGGATTTCTCATGGCTTGGCCTAGAAAGATTAAATAAGTTACACGAAGAAACAAGTGCCTTTGCACACCTACTGATTTCAGGCACACTTGAGAATATTGACCGGATAGATGAAGTGATAAAAAACCAGCTTGAACATTGGGATTTTGAAAGAGTTACCAAAGTAGATCTGGCAATTTTACGGATGAGTGTATATTGTTTGCTTTTCGAACGGGATATCCCGATAAGTGTTACAATTGATGAGGCTATAGATATAGCAAAGCAGTTTGGTACAGAAGAATCATTTAAGTTTATAAATGGTATTCTCGACGGAGTGTGTAAGAAATACAATTTGTAATTTAAAATGAACATATTAGCACTAAGAAAAATAATTATTATCATTGCAGCTGTTTGTATTTTTACACTATTACTCGTTATGCTGTTCATCAACCTCTTCCATCTGTATGACGAAAGCATAGAAATTGAAGAAGCGCTTGAAAAAGTTGATAGTTTCATTTCCAAAGCTAACTTAAACGAAGCTGAACTGCTGCTTACGCGTATATTTTTAAAAGCAAAAACAAGCCAAGAGCATCTGCAGATTTTAAAACGTTTTCATAAACTGTCAGTTCAAAAGAATGATTTCAAACTATTCAAAGAATATGCATATAAAGCATATAAAACTATGACTGGTAATGTGAAATTGGCCGTGATTGCCGCTTTTGCGAGTCTCCGGGCGGGTGATTTGAATACCGTGATAAAGATCTCATCTCAGTTCAAATCTGACAGCATTGTCTCATCACTGCTTTCCGAAACCTTGCTGCGGGGAAAGCTGGATGGAGCTGGGCTCGAGCAGCAGGAGCAGGAAATTATAAATCCTCTGCTTGAATTAGAAGCTTCGGAGGATCCGGAACGGTTTCTGGTAATTGCAGCTGACTATAATGAGCCAAAGCTTTTTTTGGATGCAGCGCTTCTTTATGCAAAAAAAGGTGATTATAAAACAGCCTTTTTGATCTGTGAAGAACATTTACACACTGACGATTTTTCAGAACCAGCGGGAATGATAGCATATGATGCGAACAGATATTCTTCCGCACTCTTTCGCTTTAAAAAAATAATAAGAGAAAATCCAGAGCGTTCGGATTTATTGGTTATGCTCGGTGATATTTGCTTAAGCCTTGATTTAGTGGAAGATGCGTTACAGTATTATCAAAATGTAATCCAAAAGACAGCGGATTATTCTGTTATTCCCTATATAAATTCAGCTTTTATCTATACCAAGCAAGAAAATATAAGCAAAGCACTGGAAATCCTTAACCGGGCACAGATTTATTTTCCTTATAACAAACTTGTTATCCTGGAACTTGTCAAGCTTTATTATACGCAAGCTGATAACGATCAAGCATTACTATTACTCTCCGGATACTTGGAGCAAAATCCGGGAGACTTTGACGCCAATCTGCTGCATGTATATTTGCAATGGGGTGATATTTCTCCAAGTCGATATCGAATACAGCTCCGTGAACTTTTTAATAATAATCCGCAGGATGAAAAATCATGCCAAATACTTACATGGTACTTAATTAGCGTTAATGAGCTGGAAAATGCCCGAAATGTACTTATTGAATATGAAAAAGCAACGAACCAAACACACAGTGCTTGGCTTTTTTACTTAAAAGGTATAATTGAAGCGCTGGACGGTAATAAAGATAAAGCGTTGGAGCTTATACGGGAAAGTTTACTGCTGCGTGATTACTGGCAGGTAAAATATAATTATGCTGTTATCCTCTATGCTTCAGGTAATATTAAAGAAGCCGAGGATAATTTAAGGCAACTCATTAATTTTTTTGAGAACGAAAATAAAGACCTTTACACCTCCGAGATTTCCAAGGTGAGAACTAAGATCGGAAGTATACATCTCTCTAAGGGAAATTTTGAAACTGCTCAATTGGAATTACAATATGCTTTGGAAATTGATCCGAAGAATATCGAAGCATGGCGTTTGTTAAAAAAGCTTGAAACGCTTCAGATAAAATGATAATATATGAGGATTGCGGTTTACCGCAATGGGCACCATATTCTTGATATGACAGGAGCTGTTATGGGTAAAGTGAATGATATTGCCAACTGTGTAATTGGAGAAGGTTCCATATTTGAAGGTAAATTTTATGTGCAAGGATCCATTCGTATTGACGGTAAATTTTTCGGTGAAATAAAAACTAACGACCAAGTGTTCATTGGCACAAGCGGTAAAGTTAGAACTGATATTACAGCGCGAAAAGTAACGGTAGCGGGTGTGCTCATAGGTAATATACATGCATTAGAGGAAGTTGATCTGCTGCAATCGGGTAAGATTTTGGGGAATATAAAGACTCCGAAACTTAATGTCGAAGAGGGTGTAATTTCTCATGGTGAAATAGTAATAACGGATAACAAACATGAGAGTGTTAAAAAAATAATAGAAGAATCATTTGGTAAGAATGTAGAAGAGGAGTTTGGAACCTTTAATAAAAAAACGACTTCTCCGGTGCAGCCGGAAAATATTCAGGCTAAAAAATAATGATACAGTTAAAAACAGAAGAAGATATTCGGAGAATAAAGGATGCAAGTTTTATTCTGACTCAAGTTTTCGCACAAATCGAAACGAATATCGCCGAAGGTATAACAACAAAAGAGCTGGATACTATTGCCTATGAATACATTAAAAAAAAAGGTGCAGCACCTTCTTTTTTAGGTTATTTTAATTATCCGGCTTCCCTCTGCATTTCGATCAATGATCAAGTTATTCATGGCATACCCGGTTCACGGAAACTAAAGAATGGTGATGTTGTGAGTATCGATCTGGGAGTAACATATCGCGGCTATATTTGCGATGCTGCGAGAACATATGGAATCGGCCACCTTTCACAAGAAAACAGTAAGCTTATAAAAGTAACAGAGGAGTGTTTACAAGTTGGAATCGAGCAGGCGATAACAGCAAATAGAATAGGGGATATTTCTCATGCAATATATGGTCATGCTGTAAAAAACGGTTTTCAAGTTGTCAGGGAATATTGCGGTCATGGTGTCGGCTTTATGCTGCATGAGGATCCTCAGATTTTCAATTATCCGACGGCAGGTCCGAATAAGAAGCTGCGAACAGGTATGGTTTTGGCAATTGAGCCAATGCTCAACTGTGGTACATGGCAGGTAAGAATCTTGGATGATGGCTGGACGGTTATAACAGCCGATGGCAAAAATTCAGCCCATTTTGAGCACACCATAGCAATTTTTGCCGATCGCACAGAAATTCTCACCACATCTTTTTGAATTTCATGTATCTTAAAAAAAAATATAGTATATTTATTAGTAGTAGGGTATATTAACAATAGAAAATGGGGGTTGTATATACAATGCAAAGCAGAATACTTATACGGTATAAAAATGTAAACAAATTTCTATTTATAAATCTGCTTTTATTATTTTTACTATTTTCATGTAATAGTCTTTTTCAATCTGAAACATCAGGCAAAGCTGTACTTACCGATCTTCAAAGCTCTTTTCGAAAAATCGCTGAAGAAGTAACTCCGGTAGTTGTCAATGTAAATGTAACCGATATTATTTCACAAGATACGCCCTGGGATTATTTTTTTAGTGATCCGGAAGAAGAAGACGGCACTCCGAGGGAAAGAGATTTCGAACAGTTTGGTATGGGATCAGGGGTGATTGTACATAATATCGGTAATAAGTATTATGTGCTTACCAATTACCATGTAATAAAAGGCAGTAAAGGTTTATCGGTAACTCTTCATAATAAAAAAGAATATACAGCGGAAATTGTAGGTGAAGATGAAAGAAAAGATATCAGCCTCTTAGTCTTTGAAGCTGATGAAGAATTGACGGTGGCTGTACTGGGTGATTCGGATAAAATTCAAGTTGGTGATTGGGTCTTGGCGATCGGTAATCCCTTTGGCTGGCAATCTTCTGTTACAGCGGGTATCGTGAGTGCACTTGGTAGACGACTTGACTATAACTCCCGTTTATACAACATTAGCGACTTTATCCAAACTGATGCGGGGATTAATCCGGGAAATTCCGGAGGTGCTCTGATTAATTTAAACGGAGAGATAATAGGGATAAACACCTGGATTACCAGTCCGACGGGTGGCAGTATCGGCATTGGATTTGCAATACCTATTAATAACGCAAAAAAAGCTATCATAGATTTTATTAAAAAGGGTAAAGTTCAATACGGCTGGCTCGGCGTTTCGATAGCAAGAGTGCCTGCAAATGAAACAGCTTCCGAACTGCAGATCGAAGGTAAAAACGGAGCCTTTATTAACCAGGTAATTACGGATTCACCGGCAGATATGGGAGGTTTACTGCCCGGGGATCTTATAATAAAGATAAACGATATGGTAGTAAGAGACGATCGTCATCTCACCATGATTATTAGCGACATTTTACCGGATGTGCCGGTAGAATTCCAAATAATTCGTTTGGGGAAAAGCATGACATTGAGTTTTTCATTAAAAATCAGACCTACGGAAAGACTGGTTTCAAATAAGACAAAAATGGCATGGCCGGGACTGGTTGTGCAGTCACTTTCACAAAAATTAAGAAAAAAATATAATTTATCCGAAGCTACGAACGGTGTAGTAGTAAATATAGTGGAAAGAGGTACTGCAGCATTTTATGCCGGTTTTCAGAGCGGAGATGTCATAATTAAGATGAATAATTCGGATATTAAAACAATGATGGATTATTATCATAATCTTAATGCCAAAGGTTCAAAGGAATTAGAAATAACAGTTATTCGTAACGCGAGTGAAGAAGTGGTAATGCTTTCACGTTAATAAAGGGTTGCTCTTAAGTGAAAAAAGAGTTTATAACATGTAAAGAACTGAGAAATAATGCTATAAAACTGGCCTATAAAATTTATAGTGAAATAAGTATTCCCGATATAATTTATGTATTACTCCGCGGAGGAGCGCTGCTGGGAAACGTAGTAAGCGAATACTTTAAGTTAATAAATAAAGGCAAAAGGCCCGTATATTATGCTGCCGTGGTAGCAAGATCCTATCGGGATATATGGAATAAGGAGAAGGTTAAAGTAGACGGCTGGACATACAGCCCCGAGCATTTAAAACAGGGAGATCAAATACTTCTTATCGATGACATTTTTGATACCGGAACGACAATCAATCATTTAGTAGCAATAATTACTGATAAGGGTATAGAACCCTCCGAGATAAAAATAGCAGTCCATGATTACAAAGTGCGTACATATATTCATGAACAACCTCCGATTCAGCCTGATTTTTATTGTCGCAAACTTATACTTAAAGATCCTGAAGAAGATATTTGGATACATTATATGACGCATGAATTACAGAATCTTACCACACATGAACTTGAAGGATTTTATTTTCATGAAGATGAGGAGCTCAATAGCGCGCTTGCCTTATTACCGAATACGGTTAAACAGAAATGAAGAGATCATTTTATATCTTACAATTGATTATTCTGTTTTTTATCGGAGTATGGGTGCTTTATCCTCAAAGCCCCGCCAATGATGGTGAAACAAGCGATTTTTTTACCTATGGCGTCGGAGTGTATATTTCTGCAGCTGGCAGCGATTATTATGAAGGTACCAGAGAAAGGCCTTTTCGTACCTTTAAAAAAGCATTGGACTATATTAAAATAAGCGGTAAAAAAATTATCTTTGTTGACAGCGGCACCTACTATATTGATTCAACTCTTATTGTAAAGCGCGATTTGGAAATTTTGGGATCCACTTACTGGAAACAGGATGTCACTCCGCAAACGGAAGTTGTGATAGAATCATGGGCTCCTTACGGTAAAGGAAATTCCTTGTTTTCAGTTGAAAACGCAGAGCTTACTATCAAGGGTATAATAATAAAGGATCTGCATAAACATTTTCCCTATATATTAACTGTGACTAATGGTTCTCTCATTTGTGATAAAGTAGCCATTCATTATTCTTTTCTGGATCAAAGCGGTGCGATTCATCAAAAAGGCGGTACGCTAAAAATGATCAATTCATCCGTTCATGCCCATGGAGCTTTAAAAAGCCGGGCGCTCATCTGTGATAATACCGATCTACAGCTTTTAAATACGGAAATTTCAGGGCCTGAGAATTCAACTGAGTTTACTGCTATCTCATGTACCGCAAACAGCACTGTTACCTCTGAAAATCTAACTCTAACACCGGGAAAGGGTAGGAGACTTACCGGTATTTCACTGACAAACAGTATGCTTAAGCTTAGTAATTCTCAGATATGGTCCGGTGAAAGCAGTCAGGAGAGTGTATGCCTTGAAGCGGCAAATTCGACGGTAACTTTAAGCCGTGTAAGATTTGAATGCAATTATACTCCGTATAAAATAAAAGCTGTCAGTGCATTATCAAGCGAGGTAACAGTTCATCATTCAAGCTTTCTTTTAAAAGCTCTCTCCGGTGTGCAGGCAATATATATGAATAAGGGAAAAATCGATATGCGAAACTCTTATTTTCACACAGCCGAAGCATTGGAATATACATATACAATAAATCTTGAATATGTTAAGGGGAGCTGTTTTAATAACATAGTTGAAGGCGGAAAATCGTCCGATTCCGTCAATATAGTCTTGAGCGATGCTCCCACCCGATGGTTTAATAATACAATCATAGGCGGTACCGGGAATAATATTACTATAGGTGTTTTAATCCGCGGTACGGAGTACCCGGTCATGATTAATAATATTATAACAAGAAAAAAGCCGGCAAGGGGTATAGCTCTTTATCTTACCTCATACGAGGAAACATCCTTTTATTTACTTGCCAATAATCTTTCCGGCTGGGAGATATTCTTAAAATACGCTAATGTGCCCAAAAACAAAAATTATACTGCAATAACAACCGTCATCAGGACAATCGAAGAGCTTAACCATTATGACCTTGTGCCCTTCGGAGGAACTGTTGATATTAACATAAGTGAAGAGTATGATAATACTTTTCAGATGAGCGAATCACCGTATTATCGTTTAAAATTATCCTCCCGCTGTATTGACGCCGGATTAGATGTGAATACACAGCAGTTTAAGGGTCCGAATAGCGATTATGAAGGCAATCCTCGGCCAAATCTTAAAGGCAACGAACCTTTTTATGATATCGGTGCCTTTGAATTCAACTAAAACCTATTCCCAGGTCCAGCTATCCCATTCACCACTAGTGCGTTTGCTGCGCCATAATCCCGTTCCCATGGTAAGCACGAAAAAATTGTCATTGGAATCAACAAAAAAATTCTCTACAGAGCCCGCATAGAGTTCTCGCTTTGAGGTATTGTCGAAACGCTCGATATCACTCAACCCATTATCTTCATTAATTTCATAGAAACCTGAACCTCGACTGCCTACAACCAACTCAATAGTAGTATCGGTGACCTCAATAAATTTGGTGAACCACACATTCTCATCCTGACCGGTCGAAGTAATATATTTAAAGCTGTCAGAACTCCAGGCACCATTATCGTATAAATAGATTGTGCCTTCTGATGTAGAAATATAAACTCGGTTACTATTTGTACAAATTATACCTTCGTATCTTTCGCTAAGTGGCAGAACAGTAGCACCTACTACCTCTTCTGCAGCAATACTTAAATTGTCAGTTTCATATACTCTAATAGCAAGGAGAAACCAATACTGACCAACGATAGTATTATAAGCCACATCTTTAACCGGTGAAGTAAATGTATCCAAAACACCAAGATTCACTAAATAATAATCATTTCCATTAGTCGAATATGCAATATGATAGTCATCACCATCTTTTATTGATACGAAAAGATGGGTTCCTCCTATTACTCTTAATATATTTACTTGTGTATTATCCTCGATATTATTATTTCCGCTAGTATCAACGATTGGATTCCAAGTAATATTCTTCTCGTTAGGGGCTACCAAATCAGCAGTTGCAACTCGATATAACCCAAAATATTGACCATCCTTAGAATAAAAGGTTGCATATACGTAACTACCAAATTTAACTATGCTGTTACAAAGATTTTCACTATTATTGGTAGTATTTGAAACAGCATCCCAGTCAGAAGAATTATCAGCGCGAGTAAAAATACGACTTGCGGCAATATAATACCGACCGTTTACATGTACCATGCCATGAATAGAAAGCGTATTTTCAAGATTACTATCCTGAATAGCCTTTTCGTTTACCACCTGATAAAAAATGGTGAAATCACCTTCGGAACAGGAAATAATTCCTATAAGTATACAGAGTATTAATACCAAAATATATGTTGTCAATTTCATGGTTCTCATATGTTAGCTCCTAAAAATAAAAACTTAATCCTATAGAAATATCCAAGAAGTTACCAAGAAAGGACTGTCCTGATTGAACACCTTCTTGATCTTCGGACGAGAGCTGGGGTATCCACAAATATGCTATGCTCAAACCCACTCCCCACGTGGCATCGATCTTCCAATAGCCGGCAATCTCCGGTTTGGCAAAAAAGTCAATGCGGCTTGAATCAAGAAAGCTTTCTAAACACATTCCTACGGTTAAGGAAATGGGGAATTCAAAGGGATGCATGTGTATGGTATACGTACCCTTCACTCCGACAGGGAGCAGCCATAAAATGTTAAAATTAGGGCTGAAACAAAGCATACCGTTCAATTCACCGCCTATACTCCATTCATTAGACAAATATCCCTGCCACTGAAAGCCGAATTTAATTCCAATCCACAAATTGGCAGGTTCAACTTCACCGGTGGTAAGATTGTAAAAAAACAGGGGGATTAAAGGTCCACCACGGACAATAATATTTTGACTTCCCAAAATGTATGTTGGCGGAACAGGGGGCGGGGCTTCCTTTTCTCGTTCTGAGCCATCATCTCCATTCTGGCCGAAACAGGTAATCGCACTCACACAAAACAGTATGAATAACAATATAATAAACTTAGCTTTTCTCCTTTGCAATTACGTCTCCTTAAGGTTATTTCATGAAATACAAGTTAAAGCTTTATAAAAAGAATGGTGCATATTATCAAAAAAAAATTTCTTTTTCAAGCTCATATCAAGCAATACTTTCTTACTTTATTTAGTATACCATAAAAATATCTAATTTCATAGCTATAAACAAAGGAGAGCTATCCATGGTTACAAAAAAGCTCTCTGTCATGGTGCTAAATACGGTTCAAATTGAGAATCGCTGCTTAAGTTATTGCCATAGATATATTTTGATGATAGTATGATGCATTCAATTCCTGTTACTGGGAGTGGCTGTGATTCTCAAAAGCATAGAACTATTCGGATTTAAATCGTTTGCACACAAGACAAAGATAGCTATCAAAGACGGTATTTCAGCTATCATAGGCCCGAACGGCTGCGGTAAAAGCAACATTTTAGACGCCATCAAATGGGTCATAGGTGAGCAGGCGCCCAAAAATCTCCGTGCTACCAGGATGGAAGATGTTATTTTTACGGGCACGGAACAAAAAAAGGCTCTAAACATTGCGGAGGTTACACTTGTACTCTGCAATACAGATAATCTCTTTCCCATAGAGATGTCGGAAATCTCTATCAGACGCAGAGTATACCGTTCCGGTGAGAGTGAATACTTTATCAATAATACACCTGCAAGACTAAAAGAAGTTAAAGAATTATTCTTTGACACGGGTATCGGTAAAACAGCCTACTCAATTATGGAGCAGGGTAAAATCGATCAAATTCTCTCCAGTAAACCGGAAGAAAGGCGATCTATTTTTGAAGAAGCTGCAGGCATTACCGGTTATAAAGCAAAACGAACGGAAGCTGAAAAGAAACTGGAAAAAACAAAACAACATATTAAGCAAATCGAAGGGATTCTTAGTGAAGTAAAAAGAAGTTACGATAGTTTAAAAAAACAGGCATCTAAAACCAAACAATATAGAGAAATGACAGATGGTATCTTTTTAGTTGAACTAAATATGCAACTCTTGAAACTTAAAAACTTTTTAGAGAGAAAAGCAGGTCAGGAGAAAACATTGAGCGGGGCATCCTCGTCAAGGGATGTAATAAAAAGTGATATCGATCAAATAAACAGCCAACTGGCAGAGAATATAGATATGGTAAACACTCTGGAAACTCATCTTATTGATATACAAAAAAAACTGTACGGGTTGGATATTGAAAAGAATAACAAGGATACCCAGATTAAGATCTTAGGCGAACGAACAAGCGAATTAGAAAGGAAAATTAACTTTGATGAAAATCGAGGGAAAAGTATGCGGCAAAAGATTGAACGCCTTATACAGGAAAAAGCTGAAAAAGAGCATGATCTACTAGAGCTCAATAAGCAGATAGAAATAATTGATCGAAATATCAAAGATTTCGAGCATGATATTGAGCTTTCCACAATCACCATAAAAAACAACAGAGAACAAATCAATCGAATTGAACTACAAAATACTAATCTGGATAACCAGCTTGAGCTATTAAGAGAAAACCTGCGTACAATTACGGATGATATAGTTACACAGATAGATCAAAAATTGAAGGAGAGCGGTTATTCTGCTAAAGAGCGAAATAGTATTGAAAAGGAATTAGATGAAATACTCGATTATATAAAAATACAAATTCAGGGTAAAAAATCTATTTTAGAAGATGCATGTAAGATTGGAGAGTTAAAAGCAACCGCACTTACTCAACTACATACAACATTTAGCCAATTATCTGTCAAAATAAATGAGTTTGAAGCTATATTAAAGAAATTCAAACGCGCAACCCCCGCTTTTTTGGATGAATTTCTCGCACCTCACGGTATTATCACGCGAAAACGTACAATTGATGAACAAATAAGCAGTGCCTTAAAAGACATAACGACAAACCGCCGCAGAATTACTCAGCTGCAAAGCGAAATTAACACTCTTAATAAAAAAATAGATGAATATCGCAAAACACTGGAAGAGCTGCGGGTAAATAGAGCAACACGCTATACTCAAAAAACCGTGCTCATTGATACTCTCAAACGAATTCAGAATGAAATCGAAGAACAACAAAGTCTGGAGCAAGAGAATCTAAAAGAGATTGATCAAACTAAAAAGAATATTGCCGATATCACCCGGGATATTACTCTCTTACAGGATGCAAAGCACAAAGCCCTGCAAGAGGAAAGTGATTTTAAAACAAAAATAGCTGATCTGGAAAAGGAAATTACGCATAAAAATAAATTTTTGCTTAATAATGAAAAGTTACTGCAAAATAAAATGAGTTCACTCGAAAAAGTGCAGGGACAGGTTGAAGAACTGCATGTGCTGTTAGCGGAAGTGAATGCAGAGATTAAGAATTTGCATGAAAATTTTAAGGAAAAATACTCGCGTGATTTAAGCGACTATCAAGCCGAAATGAATAAGATAAAAAATTCCATGACTGAATTGAAAGACCAAAACATCCGGTTAAAAAATCAGTTAAAGGAGCTGGGGCAAGTTAACCTGATGGCACCAGAAGAATTCACTGAAGTTAAAGAACGCTATGAGTTTTTAGTAAATCAATTGGACGATTTAAAAAAGGCTCATACCGATTTACTGCAGATAACCGAAAAAATACGTACGGAGTCCACTCAGCGTTTTCTACATACGTACGAGATTATTCGCAAGAATTTCAATACCATGTTTCGTCAGCTGTTTGGCGGCGGAAGAGCCGAATGTAAGCTTGTTGAAAAAGCTGAAGTTCTCGAATCCGGTATCGAACTGCTGGCGCAGCCTCCGGGTAAAAAACTTGAAAATATCGCTCTTTTATCCGGCGGCGAGCGTTCGTTAACAGCCATCGCACTGCTCTTTGCTATTTATATGGTTAAACCTTCGCCTTTTTGTGTTCTAGATGAGATCGATGCCGCCTTAGATGATAAAAATATTGGGAAATTCGTGAGTTTACTTAAAGAATTTGCTGACAAATCACAGTTTCTCATCATTACACATAACAAAAAAACAGTAACAAGTGCAGATTGTCTTTTAGGTATCACCATGGAAGAATCGGGTGTATCCAAATTAATATCAATAAAATTACAAGACCGCAAAAGTGAAGAGGTCTATGTTTAAATCATTTTTTTATTCAAACAGTAAAGAAAAAAGAGCGTTTATACTTTATTTAATAATAATCGCGGGTGTAACGCTCCTTATCAGTCTAATTGTCATTCTTGCCGCAATGCCGAAATCGGAAAATCTCGAGCAGCCTGAACATATTGAAAAACAAAGCTCTGAGACCGGCAGCAAAATAGCTCTATCTGAATTCATAATACCTGACCCGTGGGTGCGGGTACACGAAACACAGTTTCACCCTTTCCGTGAGAATTTAAGCTCATGGGGTGAAGAACAGCTAAAAGAGTATTGGGTTTCACCGAGGAAAATAAGTATTGAGATTCTCTCAAAAAAGAACGATAAGTATATAAAGGAAATCTTCGAAGGTATTCCATAATTACTAAAAAAAGGGAGGGGAATATGAAGAAATTCTTAATTTTAGTATTAACTTTTCTCTATATAATCGGTTTAAGTGCATGTCTTACTACTCAGGGCAATCTTCCGCAAGAAGAAAAATCTTTTCATGTACCGGAAATATGTGAATTGAGGAGAATGGAACCGGAATCTCATAGATATATTTGGCTGATTAACAAACAACTGCCGCTGCCTGATGTGAATGAAAAGCATAAAGATAAAAACCAAACAACAGAAATCGAAAACTCAAGAATCTTTGAGGTTCTCTCAACACATGAAGTCGATCCCAACGGATTGCCATTACCAATAGCTCCCGCAGCAGAAGGGGGTAATCTCGAAAAGGCAGTCAGCAAAAATGAAAATCCTGCAATGGTAGAACCGCAGCTAAAATCCGCTCCTTCTGAGATTTCCCAACCAGCACATCCTGTAAATTATAATTCCACGGTAAGTATACCGGATAGTCCGGAAGTAGAAAACAAAGCGGAACTCCCGCTCTATGAAACTGAAGTTTGGTCTGAGATTGCTCCGATTAATCAAAGAAATATTTTTGCCCGTCAAGGGGATGATATCGAAGTAGTATTTGATAATGCCGGTTGGATTTATTTAGGGTTCGCGGATTATACCGACGAAGACGGTTTACGCTATATTTCCAAGCAAAGCAAGGAAGGAAAGACTCTCTTTTATTTTAAAGCTCTGCAATTAGGTGTGTACAATTTATCTTTTCAGTTACAAGATAACATTTCAGGAACCCTCCTGAGAGAGCTCATTGCGGTTAAAGTAATTACCGAAGATGAATTTTCATCTTTTTTGCAGAATGACAGCCCGGTAAGTTCCGCTCACATCAAAGAAAGAGATTTGAGTTTTGCGCATAAGCTTTTTGAGTTGGGTCAATTTAAGGATTCGCTCGCGGAATATCTCAAGTTCTATCAGGAAGGCGATAGCTTTCTTAATCAACGATTGGCGGAGATCTATTTCATTTTAAAGGATTACAGAAGGTCAATACATTATTGGAAAAAAAATCTCCATGCAGGCGGAGAGTATTTTGAGAAGGCAGTAACGGGTTTATCTCAAGCTTATATGGGTACTGATAATTATAATGAACTGGTATCACATATGAGATATTTATTTACGGAGAATAATGTGCCGCAGGAAAATGATCTTGTAACACTGGCAAAATATTTTAAATCCCGCAACTCCGATGCATTAGCGTTTGTATTGCTTGGTGAATATATGAAGTATTATCCTTATGGAAGTAATATTGACCAAATATATTATCTTCTCGGCGTACTTTATGAAAAGGATACTCAGTTTAGGGATTTAAAAAAATCGCGGAACTACTATCAGAAAGTTTTAGATGAATATCCTGAAAGCTTCTACGCGGATAGCTCAAGCGAGCGTGTAAACTACCTTAATCGTCATTTCTTTTATGTAAGATAAAAAAAACGGTATGCCTGGACGTCGAGAGCATACCGCTTATAAGTAGGGAGGATCATTAGATGTCCCTATTTAAATTGGTCGGCGAATAAATGAATAACTTAAGAAAAATTATATCGCGTTAATAGTTTTTTTCATTATGTTGATTTGATACCTGGCAGAAGAAGTAATCTCAGCGTACATTTTTTTTGAATAGTTTAGGATGAGTTCTTTGCCTTTATTACGAAATTGTGCATCAATAATTTCATTTATCAGAGGTTGAATTAAAAATCCCACAACAGTACTCGAGCTTGTACTGATTAATTTTTTATCAATATCATTTAATGCTTTAATAAGATCGCTGTCACTCCTTTTATTGTCCAAACTTTTTTCAAATTGATTGGTATAGCGTATACCCTTTTTTGCCAGATTGAAGACGGTATGTAATTCTCTGATTAAATTACCCAGTGCTTGTTTAATTTTTTCTAGATTAGATTTATAATTCGCAGGTACATACTTGTGTTTTAACGAATCAAGCCTTGCATCGATCTGCGTACGTATCCTTGCCAGCTTTAGAAGTTCTTTAAAATCAGCATATGGCATTCCTGCGATTCTCACCCCATGCTTTGATAGATTTTTCGTGCTCACATGAGGATATAGCTTCATATGTGTTTCAAACCAAAACTTATATACCAGCATTCTCTGATCGGAGATAACCGAACAGCTGTTATTTGACTTCACGACAATTGGTCCCGCATTATGCAAATATTTTAGCGACATAAAATCCGCAGGCAAAAATCGGGAGCACAAGATATGAAATCTTTCTTCAAAGTAACTTCCTTTATAATGTGTGTTTTTATCGGGAAATCCTAAATCAAGACCGGACATAAAAATCGGATCTGCTCCAATTATCCGTGCGAAATCCCAAGCCGAAGTTGCTACAGAACCTCCTGCACCCAATTTGCCTTTTTCTCCAATAACAGATTCGATGTACTTGCCAAGCGGAAAGAGAGAACTTCCCATAAAAATAGCACCCTTCATGAGCTTGAATACCCGCGGATGTGTCGCAGATTCGGAAATAAGCATATAGCGGCCGGAACGCACATAATCAAGGTGGCGCGTATTCCAGTACTGCGGGTCTGCGATAATTACAAAGTCGGGATCAATCCCATGTGCTTGACAGATTGACAGCGAAGTGTCAACTGCAATTATAATCATTCTTTGAGCCAGTTCTTCAAGGAATGGCAGTATCCGGTCAAGAGAAGGGCCGGCAGCGATAACTAATGCCGGTAATCCTGTACATGAAAGAGACAGCTTGTGTATCCCCGGTGCTTTAGCGATTATTTTTATATTTAAGCATAAATTCTTCAGCCATAATTTTCCAAAACGCTGTAAGGTATTCTTATTTATCTCTCGCTTCTTCAAAAAATATTCGATAACATAATCAATACGAGCATAATATTCAGCATCTTTTTGGAAAACCGAGCGAAGTTTTATAATATGCACACAGGACAAAGAATATTTTTCTAATACCGCTGCAATCTGTTCAGGTTCTGTGCCCAGTAAAAAAATAATGTTTTCATGCGTCAAGAGAGTCTGCATATTACGGGTGGAAAGTGTTGTTTTAAAAAAGGTCAAATCCGGTTCTATAATCAGGCAGGGTATATCAGGGTACTGTGAAATGAAAGTTTCAGGTAAATACCCTAATCCCAGACCATAAAAAATACATATGCTCACATTCTCCGGTACCTGTGCCCGAATTATGTTTTCAGCCTCTTTGTAAGGATTATATCGACTGTGAATATAATTATTTTTATAAAGAGCAGTAGGGAATCCGGATGGAGTGCTTTTAACTGTAACTTCCGGGTGCGGCTGTATGCTATTAAGCAGCTTTTCTGTAAGACCATCGTTCTGTTCCAAAAGTAATTTTACATTATTAGTAAAATATGTCATTGCAGCTTAAGAAATACCTTCATGCCCTTCTTTATTTTAGTACCCGGAGGCGGTTCTTGCGATACAACGTATCCTTCACCTTCTAAAAATACATCAATACCGGCTTGAAAAAGCGGGAGAATGAGGCGCTTTGGCAATCCCTTGAGATCCGGCAGATGAGAGCCGACTTTAATCGAACTTGGACGTTTAATGTTTATTTCACCAGAGTGAGTAATAAGATTATCTCCTTTTTGGGAGATGTTGTAATATGAGATTATTTCAAGTGCAGCTTGTTTGAATAGGGGAGCAGCGATTTTACTTCCGAAAATTTCGCCACGAGGATTCTGTATAACGATATAGAGAATAATTTGAGGATCTTCACCTGGAAACATACCAATTATAGAAGCAATAAATTTATCTTCTGAATATAAACCCGTAGCCGGATCCGGTACTTCGGCAGTACCGGTCTTAGCCGCTACACTTATACCGTCAATGGCAGCCGCATGTGCCGTGCCGCCCGATTCTGAAGCGCTCATCATCATATGCAACATTCTCAAAGCCACATCCGGGGACACAACTCTTCTTATTTCCTCCCTGCCAAAGGTCTTTAAAACTTTTCCCTCAGGTGAAATTATCTTCTTAATGATCAATGGCTTTAACAAAATACCATTATTACAAAAAACAGTAGCGGCACTCAGCATTTGAATGGCTGAGACAGATATTTCCTGACCGATTGCGATTGTTGCTTTTGACCGCTTTGACCAGGTATGAGGCTCATGAAAAATACCGTATGATTCGCCGGGAAGCGGTAAACCGGTACGCTCGCCAAAACCAAAATCTTTCAGCTTTTCGTAAAAAAGGATGTCGTCTGCATTTTCAGAAGCATATGCCGCACCGGCATTGCAGGAATATTTAATTATTAACTCAGCATTTACTATACCGTGAACACCCTGGCAGCCTATTCTAATCTTCTGGCCATCAGGAAGCTCTTTCTCATAATAACCGTTACAGGTAAAGGTATCGTCGGGGGTTATGGCACCAATTTCGAGCATGGAAGCCAGACTGAATATTTTAAATGCAGAACCGGGTTCATATGCTTGGGTAAGCGGACGGTTCATTCGTTCATTTCTGTCATATTTTAAAAACTCATTAGGGTCGAAATCAGGAATTGCCGAATAACCTAATATTTCACCGTTACGGGAGTTCATTGCCAGTATCGTTATGGATTCTGCTTTGTGTTCAGCTAATGCCTGTTTGGCTATTTTATCCAAAATGTATTGAATATTAATATCAATTGTGAGAACAATGTGGTTTCCTAATATTTCAGTTTTATCATTATCAGTAGGTTCCGGAGAGAGTTCTTTATCAAATGTATACTCAATTCCTTCAAGACCGATATTATCCACTCCCACATAACCGATGATATGAGATGAGAGCTCTTGTTCGGGATAGATTCTGCCATATTCTGTGCGTAATAATATTCCTTTTAATTTGCCTTGGTTTTTATATTCACGTATCTTTTCTGATTTTTTAGTACTGATTTTGCGTTCGATATAAACAGATTTGGTGGTACTGTGAAGTTTACGAAATATTTCATCTTCACTTGAGCTTAAAACAGAGGATAAGAGTGTTACGGTTTCTTTTATATCTTCGATATGAGGTACCCAAGCTTCAACAGAATATAATTGGGTTTGGATGGCTAAAGGTCTGCCGTTTCTATCCAAAATCGCACCTCTTTCGATTATAGGTGTTAGTCCCTTTTCGTCATTTTCAGGTTGAGGCAGGAACAGCATTAAAACAAAAAGGTTTAAAAAGAGTACGGCAACGAGAACACCAAGCAGACCAATATATATATAAAATCTTGTTTTACCTTTTTTGTCTAACATCTGTCATCTTTTCCTTTAATGTATGAACACTGCGCATCCAAGAATATTATCATTGGATATGAAACCGTATTCCCGGGAATCGACAGAGGAGTCAAGATTATCACCAGCAACAAATATATACCCATTCGGTACCTTATTATAATTTTTCCACTTTATTTCCTGATAATATTTTAACGGTAAAATTCTGTTATGAATAAAGAGCTGTCCGTTTTCAATTTCAATCGGATCTCCTGCAGTTGCAATACAGCGTTTCACAGTAGTAGCATTATCAAATCTATTCAAAAAAATCACTATATCGCCGGGTGCCGGTTTATGCCAACGCAGGATATATTGATTTCCCAGTGGCAACAGTATCCCATAATACATCTTGTTTACTATTACTATTTGTGCAGGCGTTAAGGTCGGCAGCATTGATCTTCCGCTTATAATTAATACATCAAGCATAAATATGCGGAGAATACCTAGAACAAGAGCTGTTACAGCAATAATAGTGATAATCATACGTGTTTTTTTAGTTATTAACATCCATATTATAGTAATATGCATCGAAGATTATGTCGATATGATTTGTGATAGCAATTTTAAATTTGTACTTTCTGAAACATCAACCGGTGGAAGTTGCCGATGAAATAAAAAAGTATATTTTTATAAAGTGATAAGTGCTGGATTTGTGAGGTAACATATGGTCGTCAGTGCATTAGATCAAAAGATCTCAAGAAGAAATGTTCATAGACAAAAACCGGTGTTTAAATTAATTGTTAATCCCAACTTCAAAGTTAAAAAACAAGCGCTTAGAAGCGGATTCTTTTCTTCTCTCTTTAAACCTCAAGTTACGAAATCTAAAAAAAGAAAATCCAAGATTCTTACTGTGTGTTTAATTTTAGGTGTGGCAATCATTATCTGTATACTTGGTTCGCCCATATTCTCACAGAATAAAGAACTGCATGAATTTGTTTTTCCTGATAATCAAAATACAGTATTCGAGCTGCTCCAAGATGAATTACTCGGTTCACAGCCGGAACAACCCATTCAGCGCAGCGATTCCGCAGTAATGAGGAGTTTGAAGACATCAATATACAAAGTAAAGAACGGAGATACTTTGTCCGGAATCGCTAAAAAGTTTGGACTAAACATAGGTACTATCATTAGTTTCAATAATATTTCAAATGCCCGTTCCATGAGCATTGGCGCAAAACTAAAAATCCCCAACTTTAACGGGCTCCTTTATACCGTAAAGTCGGGAGATTCTTTAAGCCGTATTTCAAAGCAATATAACATATCGCTTAATAATCTATTGGATTGGAATAATATAGAATCTTCATTGTTAAAGAAAAAACAAACTCTCTTTTTACCTGGCGCAGAGCTCAGTACTAAGGAGCTTAATGATATTATTGGTCAACTTTTTATTTGTCCTACGGCGGGTAGATTGACTTCAGGCTTTGGCTGGCGTAACAGCCCTTTTACCGGAGTAAGGGAGATGCACCGTGGTATCGACCTTGCCAATTCTCTTGGTACAAAAATTGTTGCAGCGCGAGAAGGAAGAGTTTCCAAGATCGGATATGATCCGATTTACGGTAATTTTATTATTATCTCGCATAATGACGGTTTTCATACGTTGTATGGTCATTTGAAAACAATTCATGTTTCCAAAGGAACGTATGTTAAGCAGGGTCAAACGATAGCAGCTATGGGGGTCACCGGATTAAGCACCGGATCTCATTTGCATTTTTCCATTTTTAAGAATGGGAAAGCAATAAATCCTTTAATTTATTTGAAATGAAGGGAAAAATGAATTGCAGCCATCATAAGCTGCACGTATAATAGGAATTGTATTAAATAAATGTTTTTAATACAGAGAGTTAAACTTAATTAAAAGAGGAATTCAGTATGAAAGTACTTGTGATTAGTATTATTATTCTTATTCTCATTTTCACATTTGTAACTGCTTATGCTGAGGTTACAAGTGAGGGCTTCAGAATGAGTGAAATAAAAAGCCCTGTACATATTCAGTTTGACTTAATTGAATTCCCCAAAGAAGAAAAGCAGTCTCTTAAAATATTTCCAATCCGTTTTGTTGTCAAAACCGAAGAGGATAGTGTTTTTTTATCCATGAACGGTTTGGCATTTCTTACATATACAGGTCTTAATTACGGCAAGCAGCTTGTCGTTTCCGGTTCACATAAAGGTGATGTCATAAGTATGGGAGGGCAGATAATAATATCAGGAAAAGTAGAAGGAGATGTCTGGGCTTTTAATGCCAATATCGTAATTCGCTCAAATTCTACAATTTCGGGAAATGTTGTGGCTTTAGGAGGGTTTATATATGCAGATTCGTCTGTGTTTGTTGCCGGAACCAAACAGGCAATCCCCGATATCCACATCCCTCTGCTCGGCCTTCTCGTATCATTAAATCCTATCAAATCATTTCCCGTGCATTTTTCTATTTTCAGCGCAATTATATTTTTGTTATTTCTTTTTGTCTACTGCATTGTAGGCAGAAACAGTTTGAACTCATTAGTAAACGGCGTCACGTATTATTGGAAGCGTTCGCTTCTCATTGTTTTTATTGCCTTCGTAATGCTTCCCATTCTCGTGCTCCTTTTGGTAGTTGCCTCCGTAGGGATTATTATTATTCCACTGTTATTTCTTATTCTTATTGTGGGAGCATATATGGGATTTAGTGCCATTGCCGTACGCATAGGAAACTTGATATTTAAAAATCAATCCGGTAGTTTAGCACAAACCTATCTTTCAGGAGCGGCAGGTTATCTTTTAATAAATAGTTTAACCCTCCTTGCATTTATACTCTCTCTCCTTGGAGTGGACTTTCTTAAGACAGTGAGCGATGTATTCTATATTATTGGAGCAATCGTAGTTTATATTTCTTTAATATTCGGCTTCGGTATTATTCTTTCACATTTTCAAGAAAAAACAAAACAGGGTTGATAACGTTTATTTAAAGAATGGGTAATGTCGGCAAAATAAAGTGCAGTAAAGAAATTATAAATCCGCCAGCACCAATGAAACCTTTATAATTAAGCATTACTTTTTCCAGTTTATGTACAGCTTCATTCTGTACATCAGTTCTTTCTTTAATTGCTGCAACGAGCAGAGCTCCTCCAAGACTGAATCCTGCAATCATAGGTAAAAAATCACCTAAAAAAGGCAATCCATCAATAGGAGCAACCAGCTTTATTAATCCTATGAGCATGGCTGAAAGTGCAAGAAGGAATTTTTTTGATATTCCCTGGAAAGATTCGGCGACCTTTTTGAAAAACCCAATTTTCTCCCCAAAATCTTCAGACATTAAAATCATGCTTATGATGATATTAATTATGATTGAAAGGAAATAAAACTGCATTTGTCTCTCCTCTTTTATTACACAATATATATCTTTTCTATATTGGCGTCAATTGTATTTATTTTTTTATTGGTATTGATAATTCTTCACTGAATTTACCGACTGTTATATGCGCTTTAAGTATTTTGTCGTGCTCACTATAAGGAAAATTTACTCTGCTAATATTCTCTTTGTCAAATCCTTGCGGGAGTTGGAGAGTGGCATACTGGTTTTTATTGCTGTCTGGTAGAGAGAAAATTATATATGCTTCTGCTTGAGCTATTTCGTCTGATGATGCAACCCTTTTTACCGTAATACTGGCTACAATAGCTTCCTGAGTAATTATTTGTCTAAGCGAGAATGAAAACCCTGCTAATGTTGTTTGGGATGGTGTGCCAAAAAGAAAGATGCGGAAGAGAATAAAGGCAATCACAATCAAAATTATATCCAGCAGGATAATGAGTGATGAGCGGCGTATTTTTTTTTCTTTTACTTTTTTACTGAATATTTTGGAAGCTGCGGGCCATGATAAGCGCTCTTCGCGGTTATAATAATACCGAAGCTCTTGGCTGGCATCCTTTTTTATATGCAAATTATTATGATCGCTTTTATTATTATCTACTGCCAAATCGGATTCTCCTTTGCGGAGCTTAAAGCCTGTGAGATCACGGGAATTATGTCCTCCGCCAAAAACCAGCCGCGCTGAGTATAAAGATATTCGCCAATTTTGGAATGAAGCAATAAGCCTAATTTACCGGCTGTCAGTACATCGATACCGCCTGCAATAAAACCTGCGATAATGCCTGCCAATACATCACCGGAACCTCCTGTAGCTAAAGCCGGATTCATACCATCGAGTATCCAATAATCACCTGAAGGAGATACAAGATAAGAAATATGACCTTTAAGGATTATAGGTGTATGCAGCTGTCGGCTTATTGCCAGCAGCTTACTAAGGGGATCATTCAACAGTTCTTCTATGGTACCACCGCACAAACGTATAAATTCGCCGGGATGCGGCGTAAGTATAATTTTTTCTTTAAACACAAACCTCTTCTTGCGCACAAGCTCCGCGAGAAGAGTGATACCATCGGCATCAATTACACCCGGGAGATCTAAAGCTATAAGCTTCTCCAATATTTTAAGTTTATCATTATCAACCCCCCAGCCGGGTCCGATAAGCAGGCCGCTGAATCTTTTTTTAAAATCTTTTATCTGATCGTTATTGTCTGGCAAGGGGTGTATCATAGCAGATGAAAATTTAGCTGCTAACAGGGGATATACATTAGGATCGGTAAAAAGCGTTACAAGTCCTACTCGTGTACGAGCTGCCGCCATAGTGCTTAAATAGGCAGCACCCGTTGTTCCAATTGAACCGGCAAAAACTGCGCAGTGACCCCTTATGGATTTATGAGCGTGTTTGGGTATAACCGGAAGTAATTCGAAGAAATTGTTTGAATCAAGCAATTCTCCATTTAAAGAACTGTGTCGTATCGGCTGTGGGGGAAATCCGATTTTAATGCAATGTATTATACCGCAAAAAGGCCGTGCATATGGTAAATAAAGGCTTTGCTTTGGTAGTTCGACAGTAAAAGTGTAATCTGCCTTCAGAGCTATAAATCCTTTTTTAAAATTATCACCTATGCCCGATGGTACATCAATTGCAAATTTATAAGCAGAGCACACATTGATTTTGTTCAATAATGTTTGTAAGGGTTCGCGTACCTGATCAGAAATACCGGTACCCAAGATCCCATCGATTATATAGTCTGAGCCGGCAAGCACTTTATGTGCGCGGTCTCGTTCTTTTGTATAATCAATTATAAGAAGCTGTAAGGTTTCACATATTTTTAACTGCATAAACGCCAGACTTGACGAAGCGGGTTTGCCGTGTGTAAGAATGATGGTAATGTTATTCAGGCCATCTATAGCACATTGCCTGGCGATTACCAATGCATCTCCGCCATTATTACCTTTTCCCACTAAAAACACACAGTTTTTTGAAGTGTTTTCCTTTTTCCAAATATGTTCGTTTATGTGTTTATAGATTTTCTGGCCGGCGTTTTCCATTAATAGAAGAGCAGGTATTTTAAATAAACTTTGAGTTTCCTGATCGATCTGTACCATTTGCTTTGAATCAACTATTTTCATTGCCATGCTGCTCGATTATTTTATCGCTGCGCCACCACACGATTCTTATTTGAGAAGTCTCTCCAATAAGTGCAGAAAGGATACCTTCTCTGGAAATATTGAAGTAAATAAACATTAAATCAGTATCGTCAATTTGAAATTTTGATTTTTTTATTATTTTGCCCTGAGGGTTGAGGATCTCCAAAAAGTATGTGGTCGCATCTTTCATTTTTGCAAAGAAAAAATAACCGGACTCACTTACCCCCAAAAACTCATAAAGAGAAATGTCTAATTCTTTTTTTTCTTCAAAAAGCTGCTCTTCACGCAGTTCATCATTGGGAACGATAATTGAGTTTTCATTATACGCTTCATTTATAAGATCAAGTTTAAATATTCTTGATTCGATATTCTTTACTTTTGCAACTGTATTCGTAAGCTCGTCAATTACTCTTCTCGAATAGGAAACCATAACATAGAGCATATGATTATGATAATCAGGTATTATTTTTTCTAAACTAGGAATGTAATCCGTATTTATTGGAATAGGAATATGTAATAAATCGATCTCAACCTCATATAATAGATTGTACAGAGCATCAAACCAAAAAATATGCCATACATTTGAGGTACGAGTTACGACAATAAGTTCATTGTTACTCGTGATATAGATATTTTCAATGTAGGCAAATGGAGATCCGCCGACACCCTCTCTACCTATGATAAAATCATTGCCCTCTTTTGTCTTTTTAACATCACCATTTTGTAAAAATATCTTAATGATATTTGTATATATCACACCATTTTCTTCAATGTATTGGTCTTCAGGTATTCGGTCTTGGATATATATATTTTTTTGCTTGTCGACTGCAATTGCACCTAATTCATTAAATGGGTATTCCACAGCTTTACGGTTTGATATCTTTTTATCTTGTGTGGGATCATCTTTCTTCAATAATATAGGGGGAGTATTCAACTGAGGATTATAAATAAGGAGCATAAGGTAACCAAACGGTGAATATTGCATGACTTTAGCTGCATTACCGTTTACAATATAAAATAATTTTTCATCAAGATAATGCCTGTTCGTTCCCACAAAGGGTGCTTTATTATTAATAAAAAAATCAAACTGATCTTCCATTTTTCCTAAGGGGATAGTAAAAAGTTCTTCTGTTAACAGGGTTGAGAGCATCTGGCCATTGTTACAGGCTCCTGCCATAAAGAAAACTAGTGTAATCAAAAGCGTTATTTTAAATTTCATGATCTAAGACAATATTACTATGCGCACGTGTGATTTGTCAATCTTGACCAGCGCCTAAAAAAACTATACATTATCTTCATGATTGAAAAGCTTTTTAATGCTCTTTTAGGTTCAAAATTTGAAAAAGACTTGAAACAACTATTACCGCTGCTGCGAGAAATAAATCTATTAGAAGCTGATATGCTCAAATTGCATCCTGATGATTTTAAAGCAAAAACCGCTGAATTTAAGCAGCGATTATGCGGCAACGAAACCATAGATGACATTCTGCCGGAAGCGTTTGCCTTGGTACGTGAAGCTGCCCGCCGTGTGTTAGGTGAGAGAATATTTGATGTACAGATACTGGGCGGAATCGCGCTGCATCAAGGTAAAATAGTGGAAATGAAAACAGGTGAGGGAAAAACTCTGGCCAGTGTAACTGCAGCCTATTTAAACGCTCTTACCGGAAGAGGTATTCATATTGCTACGGTAAATGACTATCTTGCCGACAGGGACGCTCACTGGATGGGACCGGTATATGAATTTTTGGGGATTACGGTTGGAGCCGTATTGCCTCAGATGGCCATTCCGGAAAGAAAAGCTGCCTATGCTCACGATATAACGTACGGTACAAATAACGAGTTTGGCTTTGATTATCTACGCGATAACATGTGTCTGCGTTTAGAAGATAAGGTTCAACGTGAACAGAATTATTGTATTATTGACGAGATCGATTCAATTCTCATCGACGAAGCAAGAACTCCTCTTATTATCTCCGGAGCGGCAGAAGACGATACATTAAAATATTATGACGTAAATAAACTTGTTAACGAGCTGCAAGAATGCGAAAAGGATCCTGCGACAGATGACTACCCTGAAAATCCTGCCGGTGATTATAAGATCGAAGAGAAGAATAAACGTATTACCTTTACCGATCAAGGAATGAATAATATCGAGAAAGTTCTTATAAGGCGGGGTTTTATAAAAGATTCACTATTTCTGGATGAAAACTTTGAGTATATTCACTACTTTACTCAATCATTAAAGGCTCATAAGCTCTTTAGCAAAGATGTTGACTATGTAGTAAAGGACGGTAAAGTAGAGATTGTCGATGAGTTCACAGGCAGAATTCTGCACGGCCGTCGCTATTCGGACGGATTACACCAGGCAATCGAAGCCAAAGAGCAAATTAAAATTGCACAGCGAAATAGAACCCTGGCGACTATTACCTTTCAAAACTTCTTTAGACTGTATAATAAAATATGCGGGATGACCGGTACTGCCGATACGGAAGCAAAAGAGTTTGCCAAAATATATGAACTGGATGTTATTGTCATCCCGAGTAACCGACCGGTAATACGTGTTGATGAAAATGATATTATCTTTTTAAATGAAACGGATAAATTTAATGCTATTTGTGATCATATAGCGGAACTGCATAAAAACGGTCAACCTGTACTAGTTGGTACGGTTTCTATCGAAAAATCCGAAACCCTTGCTCGAATGCTTGTGGCCCGGGGAATTAGCCATGAAGTGCTCAATGCTAAAAACCACGCACGCGAAGCATTAATAATTTCTGAGGCTGGCTCAAAAGAAGCGGTTACAATTGCAACTAATATGGCCGGAAGAGGTACGGATATCAAACTAGGCGGCAATCCTGAATTCCGCGCAGAGCGAAAAAGCGGTACGGATACTCCTCCGGAAAAATATAACAGTATATATAAAGAGGAATTTAAAAAGTGGCAGCAGAATTATAGTGAAGTTAAAGAAGCTGGCGGTCTTTTTGTGCTGGGCAGTGAACGTCATGAAGCTCGAAGAATCGATAACCAACTGCGAGGCAGATCGGGCCGTCAAGGTGATCCGGGAGACTCACAGTTTTATATTTCTCTGGATGATGTGCTTATGCGCCTTTTTGGCGGAGATAATCTAAAATCATTTATGACACGTATTGGCATGCGGCCCGGCGAACCGATTTTTCATCCCTGGCTCAGTAAAGCTATTGAGCGGGCGCAAAAGAGGGTTGAGGACAGGAACTTTGAAATTCGCAAACACCTGCTGGAGTATGACGATGTACTTAACGAACAACGAAAATACATGTACAGCAAGCGAGATGAAATTCTTGCGGACCAGGACTTATATAAACGTGTTTTGGCAACAGCCGAAGAGATTGTTAGTGATCTTATCGATGAGTACTTTGATAAAAAAGATAAAACCGATGATTCGCTTAGGTCTTTACTCACTCAACTGAAAACGGAGTTCTTTTACACTCCTACACATGCGATTGATAAGCTTAAAGCATATAACGCGAAAGAGCTTTTGAATTTTTTCATGCAGGAGTTTGAAAATTCACTGATAGGCATTCAAAATGAACTGGGGAAAGAATATTTAAATAACTACCTGCGCTACGGGTATCTTCGCTATATTGATTCTATGTGGCAGGATCACCTTGAGAGTTTAGGTGCACTTCAGGAGGCAGTTGGATTAAGAGCTTATGGTCAAAAAAATCCGCTCCTCGAATACAAACTGGAGGGATTCCAGATTTTTGACCAGATGCTTATAAATATCAGAACGGAAATCGCAAAAAAGGTACTTTCCATCACTCACAGGCCTAAGGAAGGAGTACCCGAAGCAAATAGAAGAAGAGTTCAGGGCGAAGCACAGCACCGTAAGTACGGTCAGTTTGGAGGTGTTGTCTCCGATCGGGTTCAAGTTTCCAATCAAGGCACACCACGTGCACTGCAGGTAAAGAGAGTGCAACCTAAAGTAGGCCGCAATGATCCTTGTCCCTGCGGGAGCGGGAAAAAGTACAAGAAGTGCTGTGGCGCATAAACCTATTCAGGTGAGCTTCTTGCAAAAATGTTATTTTTGTAAGAAGCTCCTAAAATGGAAATTGCTAAATTATTATGGTATAAAGAATAAGTATTTTACTAACTTAATATATTTTGAGTTTTGCAATTTCCTCAGGTATTTAAAATATGAAACCACAGATTTCACCGATTACACAGAAAAATAAATTACAGTGATTTTATTGCTATAAATCTGTGCAATCTGTGTTCCAATATTCGGGAATATTATTTTTTTTTGTATTATCTGATGGTTACTTCATTATAAATAAATTTTTTACCTTAGATTTTAGCTATAATTAATTATTCCCACATCAAGCTTTATCCCTGCTATCCGATAATGTAAATGAAGTAAATATTGTAAGGAGGCTCTGCATTGTTAAGAGGGCTCTATACAGGCGCGAGCGGCATGATCGCTCAAATGCATCGTCTTGATGCTATTGCTAATAATTTAGCTAATGTCGATCTAAATGGTTATAAAAGAGACCAGGCAGTATTCAAATCCTTTCCCGAACTTCTTATCCGCCGCATGAATGACGACGGTGTCTACTCATTTAATATGGGTTCGGTTGATACCACACCCATTGTAGGTAAACTCGGTACCGGTGTAGAATTGAATGAAGTTTTTACAATATTCGAGCAGGGGCCGTTAAAACCGACGGGACGAGCCCTAGACTTTGCTTTGGAGGGAGAAGGATTCTTTTCCATCAACACATTGGACGGAGAGCGCTATTCCAGAAACGGTGATTTTTTTATCAGCCCGGAAGGATATCTCGTTACCAAAAGCGGTGATTTCGTGATAGGAGAAAACGGACCTATTAAGCTTAAAGAACACAATTTCGTGATAGATGAGGATGGCGTGATCTATCAGAATGCTACCTTTGCCGGTGATGAGGAGCGCTTGGTTTCTATGACCGATAACACATGGGACAACATCGAACGTGTTGATCGATTAAAGATTGTTCGTTTCGAACAGCCACGCTACCTGCATAAAAAGGGTGATTCCTACTGGCAGTCTACTGATAATTCGGGTACCGCACAGATTATTCCGGAGAATGAAAGACCGAAAATTATTAATGGTTTTTTAGAAGGTTCCAATGTCAATTCAGTAAGAGAAATGGTTGAAATGATTGAAGTAAACCGTATTTATGAAGCAAATCAGAAGCTTATTCAGAGTCAGGACAGTCTGCTTGGTAAGCTTATTAACGAAGTAGGAAGGGTATAGGAGGTAACAATTTATGATGAGATCATTATGGACCGGCGCAGCCGGTATGATCGGTCAGCAATTTAATATCGATACCATAGCAAATAACCTTGCTAATGTAAATACAACCGGTTTTAAAAAGAACAGACCTGATTTTGAAGATCTTATTTATCAGACAACAAAACTTGCCGGAACTCCGGCTACCGAATTAACGGTAATTCCGACAAATATTCAAGTCGGACACGGTGTCCGGGCCGCGGCTTCTCAGAAACTTTTTGATCAGGGAAGTTTGCAGAATACAGGTAATCCTTACGATATGGCTATCGAAGGTGACGGTTTCTTTCGTATCTTACAATACGATGGCACATATGCATACACGCGTGACGGTTCATTTAAGATTGATCCCAACGGTCAGATAGTAACATCTAACGGATACCGTGTTTTGCCTGAAATAATCGTACATGAGGATGCCAAACCAAACTCTTTGCAAATTTCGCAGGATGGACGTGTTTCAATCGAGTTTATTGGCACTAATGAGCGGGTAGAAATCGGTCAGATTGAGATTTTCAGATTTATAAATCCGGCTGGATTGCAAGCAATAGGTGATAATCTCTTAATTGTCAGTAATGCATCGGGTGAGGCAATTGGCGGACAACCGGGTTTTGACGGTATGGGTAAAGTAATTCAGGGTATGATAGAAATGTCCAATGTAAATGTGGTACAGGAAATGGTGAATATGATCGTTGCTCAGCGTGCCTATGAAATGAACTCTAAGACCATACAGACATCGGATTCTATGCTGGCAACAGCTAATAATCTTAAGCGTTAACAAGTAAGTTATGAGAATTCGAAAACTATTTCTATTTTGTTTATGTTGTATCCTTCTATTATTAACTGAAACAACATCCGCTTTTTGTCTGGATGTATATTTAAAAGAGTATACCGAATACGGCGAGAATATTTTGCGTTTGGGTGATATTATAAGTGTTAAAAACGCAGATGATACTGTAAAGGCAGCACTCCTCTCGCTGCCTTTACAGTTAACTTCATACCGCATTCATATCTTATCATCTTACACAATTCGCAAACTTATTGAAAAGCATTATTCAGGACCGCTTATTATTATCGGAAAAGGAACAATTTGTGTGCCTGATAACGCTATACCAGAATACAGCACATGGCTGATAAAGGACCTTCTATCATTTTTAATTGATCATGATTACAATTCACAAGGAAGATTAGAGATTGAAATCCTGGCCATGCCCGCTATTGATTTTCAAACACAGGTCAGCGAAGTTCAGTTCTCTTTAAAGCATCACCGTACAACAAACGGTTATATCGTGGGACAAATTGATATCCAAGTAAGTTCTTGGAATGAGATTAATAAATTCTCAGAAGTGATTTCATTTTATTTACATCGCTTTTTAACTGTTGCTGTTCCAATTCGACCCCTTAAACAAGGTGAACGTCTCTTAAAATCCGATTTGTTATTTATGGAAAAAGATATTTCCCATATCGAAGAAGACATTCTGCTGGAAGATATGATATTTGATCACTATGTAACCATAGCATATTTAAAAGCATCAGAAACCATTGCCCTAGCAAAGCTTAGATCTGATTTTGTAGTTAAGACAGGAGATCACATTAATATTATATTTATCAGACGGGGTATTCAAGTTTTAACAAAAGGTCGAGCCATGCAATCAGGTTATATGGGAACAGAAGTATTGGTCCAACCTTTTAATATAACAAAGAATTTCGTTGGAACCATTTTAAATGGCAAGGAGGTAGTCGTTGAACTTGAATAGAGCAATAAGCATTTTTATTTTCCTATTTTTAATACTGACCTTTTCAGAGGCAACACCTAATGTTCGAATAAAGGACATAGCTTATTTAAGTGGAATGCGCGAAAATCAGCTCTTAGGCATTGGTCTGGTAACTGGTCTTGCCGGTAGAGGGGATTCCTCGAATTCAAAATTATTAAAAAGTGCGGTTTCTAATCTCGTAGCTCACTTCGGTTTTGATATTAGTCCTGACGATATTCGAAGCAGAAATTGTGCCGTGGTGATGGTAATTGCCACAGTACCTGCATTTGTAAGGGTAGGTGAGAGGATTGACATCACGATTTCAAGCATCGGTGATGCGCGCAGTTTAGAGCATGGAATATTACTGCAAACACCCTTAAAAGCAGCTAATAATATCGTATATGCAGTCGCGCAAGGCAAAGTAGAAGTTTCAGGTGAGCGCGGAAGTGTAAAAACAGTCGGTACAGTTCATAGCGGAGCAATTATAGAAAAGGAGGTTATTTCCAATTTCATAAACGGCAATACCATTTCTATAATATTAAGAAATCCGGATTTTGTTACAGCTGCAACTGTTTCAAAAACCATAAAAGAGAAATATGAAAATATTATTATTTCTACTCAAGATGCATCCCTCATTCAGGTGACTATTCCTGAGGATAGAAGAAATGATGTTATTGCTTTTATCGCCGAGATAGAATCACTTACCGTGACACCCGACATAGCCGGTAAAGTAGTGATCGATTCAAGCTCAGGTGTAATCATTATGGGTGAACATGTACGTATTTCCAAGGTTGCGGTTTCGTATAAAAATCTCGATGTAACAATCGGAGGGTATTTTAGTTACACGGAGGAAAATGAGAAAATGCATTTTGTTTTTCCGGAAACAACATCGGTTGAGGATTTTATAAAGACCATGAAGGAAATCGGAATACAGACTCAAACTATAATTGAAATATTAAAGACCATTAACGATGCCGGTGCATTACATGGAGAACTTGTAATAAAATGATAAGAGGAGGATGTAATGTATGTCATATAACATAGATAATACTTATCAGTTACAGCAATATGAAGCAACAATGAATAATCTAAAAAACAGAGCAAAGCATATTCCTCATGCCGATAAAAATAAACCTATAAATAAAAACTCAAAGTTATATAAGGTTTGTCAGGAGTTTGAAGCAATTTTTATTAAGCAAATGCTTAATGTAATGCGTAAAACAGTTGTAAAAAATGAGCTTTTTCACGGAGGATTTGTCGAAGAAATATTCGAAGATATGCTTTATGATGACTATTCAAAAAAAATGGCTCATAACGGCCATTTCGGGCTTTCTGAGATGATGTATAAACAGCTCAGCAATCAACAAACACATCAGGATGAAGATGCTGTAGTCATTCCATGACAAAGCAATGTATAAAAAAGTATAACAAAAAAGCATGTAAATACTTTAATTTTTCCTGCATATTTTAACTATATATAGTATATATAATTAAAACTTCTCTGAAAAATATTTTAGTTGGCACATTTTTTGCATAAATATGGGGTAGAGGAGTTAGCAATGGCCGTAAAAAAAAGGAAACACGTTGAGAACTCAGAGTGCTTAAAATCTTATTTTGATCAAATTAAAAAGAGTAAACTGTTGACATTTAAAGAAGAAATTGATCTTTCAAAACGTATTCAGGATGGAGATAAAGAAGCTTTAGATCACCTTGTTAAGTCTAATTTAAGATTGGTAGTTAAAATTGCCATGGATTACAGGATGCCTGAAATATCACTCTTAGACCTTATTCAAGATGGAAATATGGGTCTGATTAAGGCAGCAACCAAATATGATTATAAAAAAAATGTACGCTTTAGCACATACGCTTCGTGGTGGATTAAACAAGCTATTATGCGTGCTCTTTCTAATAAGCGCAGAACCATTAGACTTCCTCATAGGAAAGAAGAAAAACTGCGTAAAATAAATAAAATCTACAACTTACTCTATCAAAAATTCATGCGTAAACCAACCACAGAAGAAATTGCAGCTGAAATGAAATTAGCTGTTGAGAATGTAACAACACTTCTTAATTGTATGAATACAGTTGTTTCGTTTGATAAAGAAAATTGTGAAGATTCCCTAACACTTCACGAACTCTATGAAGATTATTCATATAATCCCGACAAACAACTCATGAAAAAATGTTTAAAAGAAGAAACCATGAAATTTTTAGAGAATCTCATGGAAAAGGAAAAACAGATACTGCTCTATCGATTTTCATTTCTGAGCGGAAGAAAATATACGTTAAAAAGCATAGGAGAAAAACTGGGTATATCACCTGAGACTGTGAGACAGATAGAACTAAAGGCCTTAAGAAAGCTTAAAAAGGTTGCTCACGAATTAAAAGAATATAGCTTTAATTAGAAAAAATAAATATTTCTTTTACATCAGGAAATTGCGCAAATCAATAAATTTCTATATTTTTTATAGATGAAAATTATTATTCTTTTTATTATAAGAAGTTAGCAATTTCCTTTTAAGGAGTTTTTTGCAAAAATGTTATTTTTGCAAAAAACTCACATGATGAATTTTACAATAAGCTTTTCTCCCTTGACCAAGTTAAAATTATTATTACATTAAAAAGCATGAAGAAGAATAGTATGCTTAATCCTCGAACTCAAAAAGCTCGAATCACAAGAACGTTATGTCTCCTGGTTATCATTTTAAGCTGTTTAGTACTTATCCTATTTCTGTTACCGTTAAAGCCGTATGTTAAAGTGGAATCTGATCAAAATCCGGCTTCGGATACCGGATCGACTCCTGATAATAAAACCGTTTCCTCTCAAGATCAATCAAAAACGGTTACACCCGTTAAAAAACTAAAATTGGCTATTATAATCGACGATGCCGGCTATAATCTTCAGAAATTAAAACGTTTGTTAGATTTTCCCGGAAAATTGACAATCGCAGTTCTTCCTCAAGTTACGTATAGTAGGCAATCGGCAGAACTTATTCAAAAGGCGGGCAAGGAAGTTATATTACATCTTCCCATGCAACCTCAAGGAAATGAAAATGCAGGACCGGGAGTAATTACAATCGATTTAGACGAAGAGGAGATTATAGCAACACTTACTTTAAACTTTTCCACCGTGCCATACGCAAAGGGAGCTAATAATCATATGGGATCACTAGCCACTGCTGATGAACGTATTGTAAAAATTATTGTAAACTATTGCAAACAGCATAATTTATTCTTTTTAGACAGTAAAACCACTTCACATTCGGTTATCACTGAGCTTGCATCTGCCTATAATCTTCCCGTACTATCGCGAGACATATTTTTGGATAATGAAAAAGGCAAAGATCAAATTAAGGAGAACCTTATAAAAGGTATGGAACTGGCTCATCGATACGGAAGTGCGGTATTGATAGGTCATATAAGCGATGAAATGACAGATGTTCTCAACGAAATGTATCCTTTGTTCATAAAGCAAGGTTATGAATTAGTAACAGCTTCAGAATTACTTACGGATTAAGGAGGAAAGACTCGTTGTTGATTTTGGGAATAGAAACATCCTGTGATGAGTGTGCAGCCTCTCTTGTTGCCGACGGAAATAAAATAATTTCAAATGTCGTGGCCTCGCAAATTGATATTCACAGACCCTACTATGGTGTTGTACCTGAAATTGCATCACGCAAACATGTTGAATGGATTGTCCCTGTTGTGAGACAATGTTTAGAACAAGCGAAATTATCATTTAAAAGTGTTCAGGCAATTGCCGCTACTTACAGACCGGGATTAATAGGGTCGCTTCTTGTTGGTTTAAGCTTTGCCAAAGGTTTGGCCTTTTCTCTGCAATTACCGTTTGTCGGCATAGATCATATACAAGCACATCTCTATGCTCCTCATTTGGAACGCGCTATTGAATTCCCGTATCTCGGCGTGATAGTATCCGGCGGCCATACTATCATTGCCAAAGTACACGATTTGGATAAAATTCTGGTATTGGGTACTACGGTTGATGATGCCTGTGGTGAAGCATTTGATAAGGTAGCAAAATATTATAATTTAGGATATCCGGGTGGTGTTGCTATCGATAAATTGGCAGCGAGGGGCAATCCAAAAGCATTTTCATTTCCCCATCCATCCTTACATAAGGGCGAGCATAATTACGATGTATCTTATTCCGGATTAAAAAATGCAGTCGCAAATCAACTGGAGCTTTTCCGGAATAAAGGATATAAAAAATCTCCTGCCAATATAGCCGCTTCTTTCCAAAAAACAGCTATAGACATCCTTGCCAAAAAAATCATAAAAGCGGTAAAGGATACGCACATCAAACGAATCTTATTTGGCGGCGGTGTAGCGGCTAACAGTTATCTGAGGGCAAGCTTTAGCCAGCACACAGATTTGGAGGTCATATTCCCTAGTTTAAAGTTTTGCACGGATAACGCTGCCATGATAGCCGGGCTTGCTTTTCATAAATTAAAACACGGACAATTATCAACTTTTGCACTTTCAGCAAGTGCCAGAGTTGACATGTTTAAAAGCATAATAAAAAATAAGAATTGTTGATCCTTAAGGCAATTCTGATTATAATAATTTTAATGGCATGATTACATCTATCAAGGAGAAATAATGTATCATTGTGTAATTATTTTTGCCCCGGAAGATAAAGCTTTACGAGATGTATTAAAAAATATCCAAACACTTTTCTCAAAAGAGCTTTTTACCTTTTCATTATTACCTGCTTCAAATGCACTTATTTCAGATATTGCAATTGCTGAACTTGTATTATTTGCTTGCAAAAAGGATTCTAAAAATACCATTCATTCGGATTTCACTGAGCTTATTCGTACCTTCACCGGAGTAAATCTTTCAGGTAAGCTAACTGCCTTTATTACCGAAAAAAATAGTACTACTTTTACTGATTTTCAAAATGTTTTAAAAAGCACAGGTATTTCATATTTTGATGATCCTCTCTATATCGAAGACGGAATTGAAACAACAAGTACTTCGCTTATTAAATGGATCAAAAAAGTAGAAAGTACATTCAAGGAGTTTATTAATGTCTATAAATTTTAATTTAGATAATGCAATCAGGAAAATTCCTGATTTCCCCAAACCCGGAATACTTTTCTATGATATTACCAGCATCCTTACCAATATGGATGCTTTTAATTATTGTATAGAAAAAGCTCTGGATATTTTTAAAGATTCAAAAATAGATGCTATAGTTGCCATAGAATCACGAGGTTTTTTGTTTGCAGCTCCGATTGCTTTAAGAAGAAAACTGCCCTTAATACTCATTAGGAAAAAAGGAAAGCTCCCCGGCGAAACGTATAGTAAAAGCTTTAGTTTGGAATATGGCGAGGATACAATTGAAGTACATAAAAGTGATATAACGGAAGGAATGAATATCTTACTTATTGATGATCTTATTGCTACCGGGGGCACGCTCAAAGCCGCTGCTGATTTGCTTCGTCAAGGTGGAGCTCACGTAGAAGCTATTTTCGCTGTAATCGGGCTTCCTTTTTTAAACTATGAAGCTATTCTGAATGGGTTTCGCGTCGAAACTTTAATCAACTATGCTTCAGAATAATTGCAATTTAATATTTGGAACCACAGATGCCACAGAAAATTTAACTTCAATTGGTTATTGCTAATTAGTTGAGCTTCTTGCAAAAATGTTATTTTTGCAAGAAGCTTTTAAAATGGAAATTGCTAACTTATTATGGTATAATGAATAAGTATTTTACTAACTTAATATATTTTGAGTTTTGCAATTTCCTCAGTTAATATAAAATCTGTTAAATCCAAAATAATCTGTTTAATCGGTGTTTCATAGTAAAAAAATATTGGAAATGATATGTTTTTATAAGATATGGATTCTATTCTGAATGTCCGAATGAATATATGAATATATGAAAAACTTGACTATGTTATTCGATTATGATAGGATTGCTTTCCAAAAATAAGGCAAGAGAGGATTATACAATGTACGCGCTAGTGGAAATTCTGGGTAAACAGTATAAGGCAGAAAAAGGAGTTACACTGAAGGTTGATAAAATTGAAAAAGCCAAAGGCGAAAAGATAGAATTCGATTCAGTGCTCCTGGTTTCTGATAAAGATGATGTAAAAGTTGGCGCACCTTATGTTAAAGGCGCTAAAATACAAGCACAAATCGAAGATCATGGTAAGGATAAAAAAATTATAGTATATAAATACAAACGCAGAAAAGATTACCATAGAAAAAAAGGACATAGAACACAGTTTACTACTATTCGCATTACCGATATAATAGGTGTAGGAAAATAACTGTTGATACGTATTTCCATAGATCTGGATGAACAAAGATGTTTGAAGCATATTGCAGTCTCCGGACATGCTGAAGAATTTTCAGATGGTCAAAATATCGTATGCAGTGCAGTTACTGCAATAGTAAGAACGGTGGCTCATGTTTTTACCAAACATGAAGATTTTAAAGCTTCCGTAAAAGCAGCGAACCCGGGGGAGCTTGAGCTTTGGATTCGTGCTCATCCACAAAATCATATGGAATGGGCAAAGGGGATAACTGAAGTATTACTTACAGGTATCTTCGATCTTGAGGCTGAATATCCGGATACTATTGAAATTAACAGATAAGTAAGGATACAGAAAAAGCGGAGGTAAACCATGGCACATAAAAAAGGCGGTGGAAGTTCAAAAAACGGGAGAGATTCCTGCTCCAAACGCTTAGGTGTAAAACGCTACAGCGGTGAAAAAGTATCTGCCGGTACAATCATTGTACGACAGCGAGGAACAATATTCCATCCGGGGCACAATGTAGGCTGCGGTAAAGATCATACGATATTTGCCTGTGTAGATGGTACTGTCTCTTTTAGTACGACACGTGGCAGAAAATTAATTAATATTGCTCCAACTAAGTAAGTTGTTCATGCATTATTAAGCTTTCAGTGAACAAATTTGTAGATGAATTAATTATTGAAGTTGCATCAGGGAATGGAGGAGACGGTGCGGTCTCTTTCCGCCGCGAGAAGTATGTCCCTAAGGGTGGACCGGATGGAGGTGATGGTGGAAAAGGAGGGGACGTAGTCTTCGTTGTAAAGAAAAATCTAAAAACGCTTTCTCATCTCAAACAAAAAATTAAATTTAATGCTGAAAACGGCAGACCTGGCAGCAGCAGAAGGAAAAGCGGTAAGGGCGGAGAGAATATTTTGATTCCGGTTCCACCGGGTACTTATATTAAAGATGCAGACAGCGAAAAGATTCTTAAAGATTTTTCTGATGACACCCCACAATGGTTTTTTTTAAAAGGCGGTAGAGGAGGAAGAGGAAACTGGCATTTTGCCACTTCGACAAACAGAACACCTCGTTATGCTCAACCCGGCAGATCAGGTGAAATCAAGAAAATAATCTGTGAACTTAACATAATAGCTGATGTAGGTTTGGTAGGCTTACCTAATGCCGGAAAATCGACGCTGCTGTCTGTACTCACTAATGCACATCCAAAAATAGCGAATTATCCTTTCACAACAAAAATACCAAATCTCGGTGTAATGTATTATAAAAGCAAAGAAATTATTATTGCAGATATTCCCGGTATTATACAAGGGGCTTCCCATGGTGCCGGATTGGGATTACACTTTCTTAAACATATAGCAAGAACAAAGATGCTTGTCTTTTTAATTGATTGCAGCAGTGTGACTTTAATGAGTGATTTTGACATGTTAAAAAATGAAATCAAAATGTACTCTTCGGATCTTTTGTTGCGTAAAAGATTCATAGTACTTAGTAAAACCGATCTGGTACATGATTCATTATTGATTGAAAATTTTAAAAAAGCAAAAAAACAAGAAAAAATAATACATATTTCTTCAGTAACCGGGTTTGGTATTACCGAATTAAAAAATATAATAATACAAAAGATAGTGGAATACTAAAATGAAATATGCAATTATGGGAGGAACATTCAATCCTATTCATTACGGACATCTATTTTTAGCCGAGGAAGTTAAATCCACATTAGGTTATGATTACATAATATTTATCCCTTCTTTTATACCTGCTCATAAAACAGTTGATAATGCCGTTGCTCCCGGACATCGCTATAATATGGTAAAGATAGCAATAAGACCATATTCATATTTTATTATTGATGATTGTGAGTTAAAGCGCGGCGGTATTTCTTATATGATAGATACTGTTTCTGATATACAAGCTCGTTATAACAAAAATCAAACTACCGGTCTTATAATTGGTGATGATCTTTTAGCTCAATTTCATAACTGGAAGAATGCTCGCGAATTAGTTTCACGAATTGAGCTTATCGTCGCCAAGCGAACTTACAAGAAAGAAATGCGTTTTAACTATCCTCATACTTACTTAGATAATAAATTAATCTCTATCTCAGCATCCGAGATACGTGAAAGAATTTATACCAAAAAATCGGTGAGATTTTTATTACCGGACAGAGTTTATGACTATATCCAAAAGCACAAGCTATATAGCTAAGATAAATATTCAAAAGAGCATAAAGAAATATTTAAAGCATCACTCAAGTCCTCGTCGTTTATCTCACTCATTACAGGTAGCAAAGCTTGCCAAAAAACTGTGCGTACACTATAATGTAGACCCTTATAAAGGGGCAATCGCCGGTTTAGGGCATGATATCGCACGAGAACTAAATCCTGCGATGATTAAGTATTTTGCAGATAAAGATGAACGGTCTGTTTCTGAAATGGAAATTTCGAATCCTCTATTACTTCACGGCAGGGCGGGAGCAATTATATTACAAAATGAAATTGGTATTAGTGATGAAGAGATACTTACAGCCGTACGCGATCATGTACTCGGAAAACCCGGTATGACTATTCTTTCAAAAATTATTTTTATAGCTGACTTTTTAGAACCAAAGAGGGATTTTTTATCCCACGAATCTAGAAAAGGTCTCTTAATGCTACCCTTAGATAAGATGCTTTTACAGGTAATAATAATGATATTTTCTTTCTTACAAAAGAATAATTATCCTATTGCAGAACAGTCTATTCACATGTATAACCACTTAAAGGAGATTCTAAACCTAAGTGAAAAGATCTGAAAATTCTTTTAAAAGTATTATTTTGCTCCTCATTATTATCTTTCTTGTCTTATCTTCTATAGTTGCGGCGTATTTCATTTTTCGCTCTGATCACATTGAAGAACTCATTAAAAATCAAAAGAATATCATTATACTTTTTTCCTTTTCCAAAGATGATAAATCATTAATGTTTGAACTATTTCTTTATAATAGCATTACCAATAAAGGAGCAATTATATATATACCGGGAAATCTTTGGACAAAAATTGATACCTCAAATCGCTATGATAAAATAGAAAGTGCTTACAATCCCTCGGATTTACAGCCACTTATTAAACGAATAGAAAAAATTACTAATCTGGAAATACCTTTTTTCTTTGATATTCAATTCGATAACATAACAAAACTTATAGATTTATTAGGCGGTATTACCATTGAAAATCGAGCTACTTTAGAAAATGAAATCGAGGATAGAAATATAATATTTAAAAAGGGTATTATACTCTTAGATGGCGAAAGGGTAAAGGATTATCTTATTATTAAAAAAGATGATGAGTCTGCTATTGAACAAGACCGGAGAAAACAGGAGTTCTTAAAATCAGTACTAACAAAAATGGCCGATAAAGGTGTTAACGAAATCCTTTTAAAATCCGAGACACATAATTATTTTAATTCAATAATCAAAACAAACTTGTCCTTAAAGGAACTTATATCGTTTATTGAAGAATTGAAAAAACTTCGTACAAAAAACATCATAGCAAGGAGAGTAAGAGGGATTGAAAAGACAAATAATGATGGAAGCATAATTCTTTTTCCATTGGAAGAAGGCGAATACTTAAAGTTTACCATACAACACACTCTTGATGTAATTGCCAATCAGGAAATTATAACCGAAGAGGATCTAACTGTTAGGCTTGAAATATTAAACGGTACAGATATAAATAGATTAGCTCAAAGTACTGCTCATCTTTACCGAAAGTACGGTTATCAAATTGAATTCTACGGTAATGCCGAAAAGCATGATTATAACACCACCGTCGTAATCGATCGTAAGGGAAATAAAGAGATTGCTCAACGCGTTGCTGATTTTATAAAATGCAAAAACGTTATCTCAAACATAGAACAAGAATCTTTACATCCAGTAGATGTTACAATCATTCTCGGAAAGGATTTTGATGGCCATTACTGCAAATAACACCACAACTGCAGATATCGTGCTTACACTTGCGCGTCTATTAGAAGAGCACAAAGCAGAACATACTATGATACTCTATGTAGGAGAGGTATGCAGTTGGACAGATTACTTCCTTATCAGTACCGTGCGTAGTAGTAAGCATCTTGCTAGCCTATCCCGGGAGCTCAACATCCACCTCAATAATCTCGGCATCTCATCTTTTAATAACTCGCGTTCTTCTCTCGATAGTGGCTGGGTATTATTAGATTTTGGTGATTTTGTTGTACATCTTATGGAGTATAATCAAAGACAATATTATGAATTAGAAAAACTCTGGTTCAACAGTAAGATTATTTATCAGACTTCAAAGTCGTCATAATTCATATCATCTTCTAGATCGTAATCTTCCTCTTCCAAATAATCTTCTTCTTCAGAATCATCCAATATCTCATCTTCTTCCAAATCTTCTTCCAATTCATCCTCAACATCATCTTCAACATCATCCTCAACATCATCATACCTATCATCATAATCATCTTCATTTTCATCAAGTTCTTCATATTCTTCTTCAAATTCATCTTCATATTCATCAAAATCATCATCGTAATAATCTTCATCATCGTTGTCATCATTAAGATTCATAAAAAACTCAGTAGCGATGTGAGATCCTTCGTCAGGTTGATGTGCACAAAAATACATACTCAATCCCTTTTTCCTCCATAAGAAAATTATTCTTACACAATAACTCTGCGTTACACTTCCAATCTAAGCTGTTCATTACTAAATTGTCAACTATTTTTGCTAAATTTTTTAAAGCTTTTACGTTCAAATTTATTATGACGTAATTTCAAGTTAAGTTATAATATTAATCCTCTTATGTAAATATATTTCTTATTTGTAAACTACTTGAAAACCCGTATATATTGATTTATCATAGATTCATGCAGGAAAGTGAATATAATGAATTAATAGAGATAGCAATTCGGGAAGATTTTGGCGGGAACGGAGATATCACCTCCGAAGCAATCTTTTCGGATGAAAAGTGCACAGCTGATCTTATCAGCAAGGACGAAGGTATTTTGGCCGGTTTATTTATTTTCTCGGCTGTTTTCAAATATATAGATTCATCTACTCGTATCACTTTTTTCTGTAAAGATGGAGATAGCATATCAAGAGGAACCCGCATAGCTATGGTAAGCGGTCGAGCAAAATCCGTACTCAGTGCAGAGAGGATAGCACTCAATTTTTTAAGTTTTTTATCAGGGATAGCAACTAAAACTAAAGATTCAGTTAATTCAGCATTAAAAGGGGGAAAAGCACTTATATTAGACACCCGCAAAACATTGCCCGGTTATCGTAAGCTTTCAAAATATGCAGTAAAAGTAGGTGGCGGCGGCAACCATCGCATGGGTCTTTATGACATGATACTTATCAAAGATAACCATATTGATGCGGTAGGTTCTATTTCAGAAGCAGTAGCAAGGACAAAACAAAAATGGGGTTCCTCTTATAAAATAGAGGTTGAATGCCGTAACTTAGATGAAGTAAAGCAGGCAATCGAAAATAAGGTTGACATTATTATGCTTGATAATATGAATCATGATATAATGAAGCAAGCGGTTATTACTGCCAAGGGAAATATTCCTCTCGAAGCTTCCGGAAATATGGACATAGCAACAATTAAAGCGGTAAGTTCATTGGGTGTGGATTATATCTCAGTGGGCATGCTTACTCATTCTGTTAAAGCATTTGATTTTAGCTTAAAAATAAAATTAGATATTTGATACCCATTGCGGTAAACCGCAATTTATCATTGGCATAATTCTTGTTGTTTTACAAGAATTATGCCAATGATAGTATAAGGACAATTATAAAAATGCTCGAAAAGATAAAAGAAATAAAACAAACATTTTGTAGAAATCTCATTATCATGGCTCATTATTATCAAAAAAACGAAATAATTTCCTGTGCGGATATAGTGGGAGATTCTTATAAACTTGCCTTGCACGCATCAAAGACCCAAGCTCATCATATTATACTTTGTGGTGTTTTTTTCATGGCTGAGAGTGCTCGAATCCTCGCTCGTTCGGATCAGCGAGTTTATCTGCCTGTACTGGAAGCCGGCTGCCCTATGGCTGATATGATCGACGTGAACGGTTTTAATAGGCATTTTGCTTTTTTGTGTTCAGTCTTTGGCCAACAACTTGTTCCATTGTTATATGTTAATTCACCGGCAGATGTAAAAGCAGCTGTGGGGAAAGCTGGAGGCACCACCTGCACTTCATCAAATGCAGCATTTATCGCACAGTACTATTTAAAGCAGGGCAAAAAGATTTTTTTTCTTCCGGATAAAAATCTTGGTATTAATATTGCCGCTTCTCTGGGCCTTTCCTCGGCTGCCATATATAATTATGACTCAAAAGTTACTTTTCCCAATATATCCTCTTCTCACAAATTCATCGTTTGGGACGGTTTTTGTCATGTACATACTAATTTCACATTGGTTGATATCCAAAAGGCGAAAAGCAGGTACCCTTATTGCAAAATATTTGTACATCCCGAATGTTCCCCTGAGGTTGTAAATTCATCCGATTTTTCCGGTTCAACTTCACAGATTTTGGCTGAGGTAGAAAATGCGGAATCAGGAGAGATAATTTTTATTGGCACTGAATACCATTTTGTAAACCGCCTTTCTCATTTACGAAGAGACATTAAAGTGTACCCATTGAAAAAATCTATCTGCGGCAATATGGCAAAAACTACATTGCAAACTGTATATGAAACAGTTAGTGTACTAAAAGAAGGTAAGTGTACGCACGAATTAACGCTGGATGAAACTGTGTGTGACGATGCGCGAAAATCACTACAAAACATGATCGAGATTACAGAAACAAGGAATAAGCGAAATGGATAAAAAGCAAAGAAGAGAGTACGATTTGCTGATCATTGGCAGCGGGATAAGCGGCTTGACGACAGCGATTACGGCTTCCAAACATGGGCTTGACATAGCTATTCTTTCAAAAGAGGTACACCTTTCCGAATGCAATACAAATTATGCTCAAGGAGGTATCGTCTATACCGGGGAAAATGATTCATCCGAGCTGCTCGAAAATGATATTCTACAAGCAGGCGATATGATTAATTATAAAAAAGCTGTAAAACTCTTAGCAGCAGAAGGACCGATGCTCGTCAAGGATTTTTTAATCGATGAAGTAGGCATACCATTTTGTACCGATAGTGACGGGAATCTTGATTTTACTCAGGAAGCTGCGCATTCATTAAGAAGAATTATTCATGTAAAAGATAATACCGGTCATGTTATTGAACAGAAACTTCTTGAATATGCAAAAAAAATTAAAAACATTCATTTCTTTAAAAGTCATTGTGTTATCGATCTTATTACCAATAGTCACAATTCTCTTGATAGTCAGCAACGCTATAAAGCAACCCGCGTAATAGGTGCTTATGTATTTAATGAGACAACAAATGAAGTTGAAATATTCTTTGCACCTTTTGTAGTACTTGCCACAGGCGGAGTAGGGAATCTGTTTCTGCATACATCCAACACAACCAGTGCGACCGGTGATGGTGTGGCTATGGCTTATCGAATAGGTGCTGAAATTATAAATGCTGAATATATTCAATTTCATCCCACTATTCTCTATCACCGTGATATTAAGCGTTTTTTAATTTCAGAGGCACTGCGTGGAGAGGGTGCTTGCCTGATGAATAAGTTTGGAGAATATTTCCTCGCTAAATATAATCCCCGCTTAAAGGATTTAGCTCCACGAGATGAAGTATCGAGAGCAATTTTCCTTGAAATGGAAGCAACAGACAGCGATTATGTTCTTTTGGACTCACGATTAATAAAGGAAGTAAATATTAAAAAACGATTTCCGAGCATTTATGCTCAATGCAAACAAATCGGAATTAATATCGCCCGCGAACCGATTCCTGTAGTACCTGCAGCTCACTATTTTTGCGGAGGAATAAAAGTAAATCTCTCCTGTAAAACTTCCATCCCCGGGCTTTTTGCAGTCGGAGAAAACGCATGCATCGGAGTGCACGGTGCCAACAGATTGGCATCCGTTTCGCTATTGGAAGGTTTGTTTTACGGTTATAAAGCCGGTTTAGCAATATCTTCAAGTGAATATTACATACCTAAAAATCTAAAAGACAGCATACCGGATTGGATGTTTCCCCTGCCCGAAGAAGATTTTGATCCGGTGCTTATTTATCAAGATTTGCTTAATATCCGTACCACTATGTGGAATTATGCAGGGATTGTACGAAATCGAAAAAGACTAGCCAGAGCTTTATCCGATCTTAATTATCTTAGTCACAGAATAGAGCGTTTTTATCGTCAGGCTAAAATAACCAGAAAAATAATAGAACTGCGCAACGGAGTGCTTACCTCGTCACTTATAGTACGTGCAGCTTTAACAAATAAAGCATCGCTCGGTTGTCATTATATTGAATAGTATTATGAAAAATATATCGATTCTTGCACCAGCAAAAGTGAACATCCACCTTGATATCATCGATAAGCGCATAGACGGGTATCATAATATTCTTTCTTTGTTTCAAACGATTTCACTTTATGATAAACTGCTTTTTTCACGTGTTAATAAAAGTAACGCAATAGAACTATCAGGAACCCCTGAAATTACATTACAAGAAAATATCATTTATAAGGCTATTACCTTATTTAAAGAGCATACGGGTGTTAAGGATGGGATTTCTGTTAGTGTACATAAACAGATACCTCAAGAAGCCGGCTTAGGCGGGGGTTCAAGTAATGCTGCCGCCTCTTTACGGGCACTGAATTATATGTTTGGTTATCCCTTGTCAAAACGGAAACTGTTTGAAATTGCTCTTGAGCTGGGCAGTGATGTGTGCTTCTTCTTAATTTCACCTGCAGCTACTGTTAGCGGGCGTGGAGAACAGATAAAACCTATCAAACCACGTCGGGATTTACTGTTTGCTATCATAATGCCTGATTTCAATGTGAGTACATCCAATGCCTATGCATGGTTTGATGATGAGCGGCACACTCTGTCTTTTAAAAGAATCACGAGAGCAAAACTGCGTTATCATTATAAATCAGCTTCCCCCGATAGGTGGCCTTTTTTTAACTCCTTTTTACCATTAATCAGAAAAAGGTATCCCAAACTGAACCTGATTATTAACCACTTAAAAGAGTTTGCTCCTTTATTTATGAGTTTATCGGGGAGCGGCTCAGCATTTTTTGCCGTATTCAATAAAAATACTGTACCAGAAAGTACGGTTAAATGCCTTGAAAAAAGCTATCCTCATTTTCTGCTGGCAGAACCTCTTGATAAAATTCCTAAGATTGAAGTAATAAATAATACCTAAAAATTAGTAAATACTGATTGAATAAAACAATAAAACCTAGTATGTTACAAACTTCTATCGAAGATAGATGCATTGGTTTACAGGGAGATGTTTACTAAATAAATAAATATGGTATATAATACTGCTTTAAAAAACGGTACTGGGACGTCGGCAAGTGGTAAGCCACCGGTTTTTGGTATCGGCATTCGCAGGTTCGAATCCTGCCGTCCCAGATAGTAACTACGTATAACAAGGAGTTTTTTAATATGGAGAAGAAAACACTCACAATAGAAGACCGCAAAGTTGGAAGAAAAAGTCTAAATCGGGAACTGCGACGTGTAGGTAAAATTCCAGCGGTAATTTATGGTCAGAATAAGACGGTCGTTATTTCTTTAGATGAGCATGAGTTTACGACAAAATTCAAAACTATAACCGAAAATGTGATAATCAATTTGGATACGGGCTCAAAGAAGTACGATGTGCTTATCAAAGATTATCAAGAAGATATTATGCTAGGAAAAATTATTCACATTGATTTTTATGAAATTGAAAAAGGAAAACTATTACGAACTCACATCCCTATTCATTTAAACGGTACTCCCATTGGAGTTAAGGAAGGGGGTATTTTAGAACATCTACTTCATGAAGTGGATGTAGAATGTATGCCAAAAGATCTTCCCGAAGCCATACAAATAGATATAACAGATTTACAAATTCATCATCCTATTCATGTTAAGGATATTACAGCCATCGATGGGGTAAAATTCCTTAATTCTCCCGATCAGGCAGTTTGTGTGGTTGAAATAAAGGCCACCATAGAAGAAGAAGAGGAAGCAGCTGCCGAAGAAGAAGCTCTCGAAGAAGAAGCCGCTACAGAGGAAGAAAAAGACCAGGAAGCAATGGAGGAATAATAACTGCCACTTGTTGTCATCGGCCTTGGGAATCCAGGTAAAAAGTATTACTTCAACCGGCACAATGTAGGTTTTAGAACAGTAGACGCAATTGCAGAGGCATTAACTATAAATATTTCCAAGCCCTTCTTTACCAGTCATTATCTTCTGGGAAAAGGTAGATCTAAGGGCAGAAATATTTATATGGTAAAGCCGATTACGTTTATGAACCGTTCCGGAGAAGTGATAAAAAGTATTTTGAAAAAAACGAAATCCACGCTGAAAGATCTACTGGTAATATATGATAATTTGGATCTTCAGCCCGGAATGTGCAAATTGAAAATGCAGGGATCTACTGCAGGCCATAATGGTTTGGAATCTATATTTTCACATACAAAAAGTGATATCATCATGTGCATTGCAATTGGGATTGGCAGGCCAAAATATAAATCACAAGTTGTTAATTATGTATTAAGTGATCCTCCTAAGGATGAAAAACAACTTATCGATCATGCTATAGAAAAAGTTGTACCTGCTGTATTAAATCTTATGCGAGAACCTGCACAGAAGGTAATGAATGTGCTTAACAAAAAATCCTGAACATAAACTTATCCGCAAAGTACGTGAATTCCTGAAGCAGTGGCAGATTCCAAAGCACAGCCGTATTATTATTGCTTTTTCAGGTGGACCGGATTCTACAGCCCTACTCCATAGTCTGTATTATTTAAAGGACGAATGGTCTCTATCGCTCTATTGTGCTTATCTAAACCACGGATTGCGAAACCTTGGTGAAATTCAAAAAGAGATTCGCCTTATAAATAAAACTATACAGTTCTTAGGTCTTAAAATATTAATCCAGCATTATAAACCCGGGGAACTGGCAGAGCAAGCCCGAGTCCGCAAAAAAAGTCTGGAAGAAATTGCCCGAGAGGCACGTTATAAATTCTTTTTTTCGCTTTTAAAGCAGTATGAATGTAATTATATCGCTCTAGGTCACACTTTTGACGATCAGATTGAGACATTATTAATGCGTATCTTTCAAGGCTCCGGTTTAGGTGGTCTCATCGGTATCGTACCAAAAAGAAAAAAGCTCCTTCGTCCTTTGCTTGACTGCACACGGCAAGAAATACTCAACTATCTTTCATACGATAATATAAAATATATCATCGATTCCAGTAATAAGAGCATGCGTTTTTTACGCAACAGGGTACGCCATAAGCTCATTCCGGCAATTATTGAAGTATTTCCCGGATTTAAAAAGGCTTTATCTCATTTTCAAACAAAAATAAACTACGCATACGATTATATTAGGCTGCAGGGAGATAAGCAACTTGACTGGAATAAAACAGCGAAAGGCCTGAGTGTGCCTATTGAGGTATTCTTGCGTACACCACCTGCTATCCGGCTTTATTCATTATATTTCCATATGAGTGAGCTTGAGCAGCAAAAATCATTCTTAAAGAAAAAACGGATTCCCTTTGCTTTTTTACAACCGATACTGGAGCTTGAATACACATGTACAAATAAAATACTGTTACGTGGTTACGGGATCATCGTATATATTGAAGAAGAGATGCTTTTTTTAGAAAGAGATGTTGTCGTCCCCATAAAAAAGGGTTATTTTATAGATGTAAAACTCAATACCGTCTATATATTAGAGGGTAAATGTGCAGCATTCAGGTGTTATTTTACAGAAAACTCTAAAGAATTAGTAGAGTTTTCTTTAGTAAAAGAAGAAATAATAATGCCATTAACGTTACGATCACGCAGCGAAGGCGATAAAATCGACTTCGGTTGGGGGCACAAAAAGATTAAAAAGATATTCAATGAGTATAAAATACCTCAGTATGAGAGGAATCTAATCCCGATACTAGAAGACAGAAAAGGGGTGGTAGCGATAATAGGCATGCCGTTTGGATTAAAAAATTTATTGAGAAAAGGTGTTGCAATGAAAGATAATTTACATGAAAATGGGTTGCATTGTATAATACAGCCAGTGGAGCGATAAGGTGAATATGAATAACAAGAATAATGAACAAAAGAACGGAAATCAAGGGCCTCAGATGCCGAAATTTAACTTTAATAACCGGCTCACTCTCTTTTTAATATTGGGTGTTGCATTATTTATTTTGATGTTTTCCATTCTCAATGATAACAGTTTCTCCGAAGAAAAATCTTATTCATGGTTTAAGTCTTTGGTTAAACAGGGTGATGTAGTATATGTTGAAATTGTTGATGATAAATATATTGTATTTGAGGATGTCGAAGGCAACCGCTATTCAACAACAATTAGCTATTTTGACGAAACATTAATACCCCTTTTAGATGAAAAGGTGAGTAAACATCTGGGTAAAAGATCAAGCAGCTCCCCGTTTGCCATAATACTGCAGCTTCTGCCTTGGGGAATAATGATTTTTTTCCTCTGGTTTATGTTCCGTCAAATTCAGGGCACAGGAAACAAGGCCTTGTCTTTTGGAAAAAGCAGAGCTAAACGTTACCTCGATGACGGTGATAAAATAACCTTTTCCGATGTTGCAGGGCAAGAGGAATCAAAGTATGAGTTGGAAGAAGTCGTTGAATTCCTTAAAAACCCGCAAAAATTTTCAAAAATCGGAGCAAAGATCCCCAAAGGTGTTCTTCTGGTAGGCATGCCCGGTACCGGAAAAACACTGCTGGCAAAAGCTATAGCAGGAGAGGCGGATGTGCCTTTCTTTCATATGTCCGGTTCTGACTTCGTGGAAATGTTCGTAGGGGTGGGAGCCAGCCGTGTAAGGGATCTTTTTGACCAAGGCAGAAAAAATGCACCTTGTATTCTGTTTATCGACGAGTTGGATGCAGTGGGCCGAACGCGTGGTGCTGGTTACGGCGGTGGTCACGATGAACGAGAACAGACGCTCAATCAGATGCTTGTTGAAATGGACGGGTTCGATACTAAAGCAGGAGTTATCATTTTAGCGGCTACCAACCGTCCCGATGTATTGGATCCCGCGTTGCTGCGACCTGGCAGATTTGACCGGCAGGTAGTCGTGGATATGCCCGATATTAAGGAAAGAGAAGATATTATCAAAATTCATTGTCGTAAGATATCTATTAGCAAAGATATTGATTTTAACAAACTGGCCCGTGCAACACCCGGTACTTCCGGCGCTGATCTGGCGAATCTAGTAAATGAAGCCGCCCTTTTTGCAGCGCGTCAAAACAAGACTTATGTAGAAATGAATGATTTTGAAGAAGCACGAGATAAAGTATTAATGGGGATCGCTCGAAAATCAAAGGTTATTCCTCCGAAAGAAAAAGAGATGGTTGCTTTTCATGAAGCCGGACATGCATTACTTCATTATTTTCTCAAAAACGCCGATCCCTTACACAAAGTAACGGTTATTCCCCGTGGTCGAGCGCTTGGCATTGCGCTTTCATTACCGGAAAATGATGCATACAGTAAAAGTAAGGGTTGGTTACTGGATAGGATAATCATCTCGATGGGTGGTTATGCCGCAGAAGATATAATATATAAGGAAAACACTACAGGTGCTCAAGCCGATATTGAGCAGGCCACAAATATTGCTCGGCGCATGGTCTGTGAGTGGGGCATGAGCAATGATCTCGGGCCGATTGCTTTTGGTCAAAAAGAGGAACCGATATTTATTGGCAAAGAGATTGCACGGCATAAGGATTATTCTGAAGAAACAGCAAAAAAAATCGATCGCGAAATAAAAATAATTATAGAATCCAGCTTAGAAAAAGCTAAACATATTCTTAGTGAAAATACGGACAAGCTCAGACTGCTGGCCGAAACTTTAGTAATTAAAGAAACCCTAAACGATGATGAAATAAGAGATCTTTTAGGTTTAAAAGCAACTGAAAAATTTAGTAGCGATGGAAAAAAAAAGAAAAAAATTAAGGCATAACTAGATAAAACATGCTTAAGGTTGTTTTAATAACTGCTTTGATAGTACTCTGTAACTATTCATTTTTGTTTGGCCAAGACAAAGAAATTGCTTTTCAATACTACATTCAAGCCAAACAACTTTATGATAGTGGTTTTTTAGAAAGGTCTAAAGAGCTCCTCTTAGCTGCTATAGAATTTTACCCGGATTTTTCCGACGCACTGTATCTGCTGGCTAAAATATATGAATCGAAACAGGAAACTACACTACCAAGTCTTGCTTATTATAGAAAGGCACTTGAAGCCGCTTCTTGGATTTCTATTGCACCTTCTCAAGCAGAAAAAGATTTGGCAGGATTGTATCTGCGCATAAAAAGATATAATGATTCCCTTACAACTTTAACTTCAATTAAAGATAAATACAGTGCTGATGCTATAGTCGAACTTATTCGTGCTGAGGCTTTAAGAGGGCTTAAACGTACCCGAGAAGCTATTTCCGTTTATCAAAATGCCTTAAAAACCTACCCATATACTCAAGAGCTCTATCTTACCTATATTGATTTTCTTTTAGAAATTAACCTTGATGGTGAAGCACGTTCTGTTATCGAAAAAGGATTGCTTGAGTTCACGGACCAACCTGAATTCCTTTATTATAAATTAGTCACTGAACGGGATGCTACTAAGAAGCGAGATCTCATAGATATTTATATTGAAAGAGGAGGTAAGAAACCGGAAATTGCCCTTATAGCGCTTGGTTTTAAAAATGCTCCTTTAAAAAAATATCTTGATTTTTTTATTAACTCAAGCGGGCATCAGTATGTCAATTTGTTAGATGAGCTATACAAAATTATAGACAGCAATGAGGAATTAAAACAGTATCTTAAAAGTCAGTTCGGTGAACTTGACGGAGAAAAGTACATTGATGAAAATAATGACAAATTTTATGAAGAGAAATATGTATACAAAAGCGGTCTACTATCCCAATGGATAGTAGACAACAATCAAGATGGGCGTGTTGAATTAATGATGGAATTTGAAAATCAAAAACCAAAAGCCTTAACGATTTTTGATAAACAGGGTTATCAAGTTGATTACCAGTATA
>Ga0315549_1000298_pt1 | contig 60266 bp, 49 predicted proteins | sample SalMarSW160200MG_FD_203101 | JGI IMG/M metagenome (GOLD analysis project Ga0315549, IMG submission 203101) | Salt marsh sediment microbial communities from the Plum Island Ecosystem LTER, Massachusetts, United States - Salt Marsh Sediment SW1601-200 ...
TTGGCCGTCTTCCTCTTCTACAGGAGTGGGATCGGTCGGGCCGCCCCAGCCACCATCACCACCGGCACCGCCATCGCCGCCGACAGCATCTCCATCGCCTTCACCGCCTTCGCCGCCGTCACCGCCATCACCACCTCCGTAAGTATAGTAATCGGAATAACTGGGAACAACGGTTGTTGCTGCATTACGGGTGATAGTCGTATCTTTCATAACAACATGGCAATTCTCGCCGAAATATATAGCACCGGCCCACGAAATTGGGCCGTTGACGCCCATATTTCCACCTCTGCCACCGTCACCACCTATACCACCGGCGCCTGAAATACCGTCTTCGCCATCATCACCGTCAGGGTCACCGGAACCACCGCCGCCGCCTGCTCCGGGTTCCGTGCCGGCGCCGGCGTCTCCGCCGTTTCCGCCGTCACCTCCGTAGTTGCCCATTCCCTGTCGGGTCAGACAGTCCATAATTTTACATGATGTAATTTGCGGACTGCAATTGGGTCCGAAGAAAATTGCTCCGCCTATGGCAGAACCTCCGTCACCACCTTTTCCTCCGTCTCCGCCTTTTCCACCGTTGCCACCGTCACCACCGTCACCGCCTATTCCGCCAGCACCTCCAGCAGCAGGATTTCCGTCGTTAACCGGGTCGGCGGCATCCTGTCCGTCCTGGCCGTCCTGGCCGGGTTGTCCATCCTGACCGCCCTGTCCGTTCTGACCGGGACCGCCGTAGCCACCGTCGCCGCCGATAGCTTTGCAGCCGATAATCGTACAGTTCCGAATGAGCGGATTATTATTGCCCGTGAAGTACATCGCACCGCCAAAGGCATCGCCTCCGGTGCCACCGGGATCTCCGGGCAGACCATCTGCGCCGGGTTCTCCGGGCAGACCCGGCTCACCGGGCGCTCCGGGTTCTCCGGCAATACCATCAATGACCATGTTAGGATCGTCGGTTTCCACCTGTTCCGGTGGGTCCATCGGATCCATCGGGTCCAGCGCATCCTCTGCATCCGGGGGATCTTCCGGTTCCTCTTGGACCAGAACGTTATTCAGACCGTCCGAACCACGGGCTACACAGTCTTTAATGACCAGATTGGAAAGAGTCGGGCTGCTGTCCTCGCCGCAGAATATTGCTCCACCGAATACTGGGCTACCATCGGCTGCTCCGTCTGGATTGCCCTCAGAATCGCCGAGTGTCATATAACCGGGATCTCCCGGTCCCTGGATTGTGAAACCGTCAACAATTGTGTCTCTACCTTCGCCGTTCTGGAAAAGGAATACGGGTGAACCGGAGCTGACTAATACAGTTGCAGCCACAGTGCAGGGGTCGTCCGGATGTTCGCTGGCCAGAATAACCGATTTTCCCTGGAAGTCGTAAATTCCGGAGTAAGTGCCTGCCGATACAACGATTGTGTCGCCATGTGTATATGCGGTATTAAGTGCATCTCCAATACCCGGGTACTGTCCGGGAACGTGCAATGTTGCCGGTTGGCGGAAAGTAACAGTGATCTCTTTATCAGAGTCTAATGTTATCGTATTTTTAAGGGACCATAAGGTATCATCGTCCGTTCCCAGCCACTGGTCAACGATGTAACCCTGGTCCGGAGTGGCGATAAGCTCTATTACCGCGCCGTCGTCATACTCTGCGCCATTTCTTTGGTAGTCTATAATCGGCCCGTTGTTGGTTTTATCTCTGGTTTTTATTGTTCCGTGGCCGCCGATAACCTCGGTTAGCAGCAGACGTTTCGGTATTTGTTCGAATTCAACCGCCACGAGCGTGTTGGCTAACATGGTTACCTGGTTGAAAGGCTCTTTCGATGAATCGTCATTTGTGCCGACCCATGCCTTAATCCTATAACCCTGATTCGGAACGGCTGTCAGGTTTACGACTTCATATTTTCGTACATCGTAGGGGCTCCCGTTCGGGTCCGGTACAATGTGACCTCTCGATTGGTCTTCCGGAACAGGGACATTGTCAACCACTTCGAAAATATTTAACTGAACATATTCGGTGTCAAGGGAACGATAGTGATAACCCATATCTACAGTACCGTCGTCGCCAACTCCGTCGGTACGAGTAGTATATCCGTTTAAATTCGTATAATTGCTTGCATCATCACTGCCGGCATCGACACAGGGGCTGTTAATAAGCTGTCCCGCAGATACCTGTGTTAGGTAATAATTACCCAGAGGCCCGTTTGTAAAGATGGGATCCGAATGTATATTGCCCCCGCCTTTATCGTTATCTTCGATATCGGAAAAAGTCGCCGAACAATTGAACAGGTCGTCACCGTTGCCCCACAAAATACAGTTTGTAATGACTGGTTCCGAATTATTAAATGCGAAAATACCCCCTTCTTTTGGGGCATCCGGCACATCGACAAGAATTGTACAGTTGGTAATCATCGGCGAAGAAGCATCCAGCGCAATTCCGGCGGCCTCGTATATCGCCGAGTTGTTTGCAATCAGACAGTTGGAAATAATCATGCTCGAATCGGAACCATAGCATGAAATTCCACCACCAATGTCATCTGCGTCATTGTTACTAATCTGGCAGTTTATAATCATCGGAGAAGAATTGTAGCAGTCAATTCCACCTCCCCGGCGCGTTGCAATATTGTCTTTTATAATACAATCCGCGATTGTCGGAGATGCGTATTCGCAACTGATGCCGCCACCGTACGTGGCATCACCCTGACTTATGGTGAAACCCTTGAGGATTGTGTTTTCGTGGTTTATTTCGATGTCATTTTTAATAATGTTGACAACGGGCGTACCGGGATTCTGTAAACCTAAAATAGAAGTATTTTCCGGGTTGATATTCGTATAGCCGGGATTATTGGGGTCACCGCTGCGAACGGTGATTGTCTTGCCTCTGAAGTCAATGGTTTCTGTATAATCGTGTCCGGCCTCTACGATAAGTTCGTCACCATTATTGGCATTGTCAATTGCCGCCTGGATCGAATCGTATAAATGATTAGGGTCGCCCGGATTCAAGGGATTATATTGTGTTGCGTTGAGAATTTTTCCGCCTGTATTTAATCTTTGGACTGCAAATAACGCTTTTTGTAGGTTAAAACTGCCGTTGGATTGGGAAAATCTGGACGGGGCCGGTATCGGATCAGCGGTATTTAGAAGCAGATTCTTAATAGATCGGCACGGCAGGGATGAGTATTGCGACCAAAGCATCGCGCAGGCTGCAGTTGCGTGTGGAGCTGCCATCGATGTCCCGCTTAAATAGTCGTGATTTGTGGAAACGCCATGGACGAGCATTGCAAAGGTCTCATACGTCGGCGTTGTACTCAAAATATCTGTTCCTGGTTCTGCTATATCTACTGAAAATGCTCCATAGTTGGAAAAGACCGACAATTGACCATCATTGTCTTTCGATGTTACTGAAATGATGTTATCAAGGTCAAAACTCGAGGGATAAACAGGATTAATATCATTATCGTTGCCGTAATCGTTGCCTGCGGCGGCAATGAAAAGAAGTCCTGCGTCTCCGGCGTCACTGATGGCGTCGTAAAGGGACTGTGAATAGAATTCTCCACCCCAGGAGCCGTTTATAATTTTCGCGCCGTTCTCTATGGCATACCCGATCGCCTCGACCGCATCATCTGCGAATACTTCCGGTTCGAGTGCGTAGTCATCGGCGAAAATTTTGAGGGCCATTGTCTCGATAACGCATTTGCTACCGAGGATATCGGTGTAATTTTTATTTACGGAATTGATAATGCCTGCAATATGAGTGCCATGAAAGAATGTGTCCCTTGGATCGCTGTCGTCATCGTCCGGGTCGCTTGCAATGGCTCCGGCGAAATCGTAGCCGTAAATATCGTCGATGTATCCGTTGCCGTCGTCGTCAACACCGGCTGTCCCGTTCAACTCGGTCGTGTTGATCCATATATTGTCCACCAGGTCCGGGTGCTCGTAATCGATTCCGGTATCGGTAATTGCGACAATGATTCTGGATACGTTGGAATCACCTGCGTTGATGCCTGCCCGGCCTGTAGAGCCGGCTTGAATCGTATCGTCGGTCCCCCATAATTCCACAAAACCGGTCACTTTCGGTAGGGCGAGTAGCTTGTACTTATAGTTTGGCTCGGCATATCGAACGTTCGCTGAGAGATTAAATTTGATAAAAGCATCCAGAACAGACGAACTTTCCGGAAGCTTGATTACAACCAGGCCGGATGAAATGTTATCGTAAGCCCTATCCACGACGGCACCGGTAATAATATGGTCCGACATTGCATTTCTCACCGCATGCCGTGACAGAGGTCCGATGATTGTCGGTCCGTCCGCCGGTTGGGAGCCCGGAGCAGGATCGTCAAAACGCACAATCAGTTCACCCCTTTTGTAGGCTGTTAATCCTTTTTCCGATTCGATACCAGGTCCTGATAATTCGAATGCCCCCGCAGGAACGGCTGCGGATAACAAAACTAATAAGCTGATTAGAATTTGCCGCTTCATAATTCTGTTTCTTAAAAAAATTCCTTTTTAATATTCCTTAAACGTATATACTCTGTAAGACCACAGGTAAAACGTTATCAATCAGATCTTAAAATGTGGGAATAATCACAAAAACCCCTATCTATTGATTATAGGCTAAAGCCCGCTTGTCATTGCACCGATAGCCTCAGCTTCCCGCTCTTCCTGCAGAATTATGGTCGGTTTTACCAGAATCAACAGAATTTTCTGGTCTTTGATTGTACTGGTGTTACGGAATAACCTGCCGAGCAGAGGTAACTTGCTTAATATGGGAACCCCAGCTTCCTTCTTGACATCGACGGCAATTTTCTGACCGCCCAGCAGCAGGGTTCCGCTATCGGGGACACTGACACGCGTACTAATCAATGTTGTTTGTGTTTCAGGTACTTCAGCCGTAAATGTAGCAACTTCACCGTCGGCATCGATATAGTCAACTTCGTGACGTCTTATCCTTAGCAAATCTGTGAATTGTGAGTTAATATTGAGTATCACATTCTTTTTATCGTGGGTAATAGTCGGAGTAACATATAGTGGGATACTAAGTTGTAACGAACCAACCTGAGGCTCAGTAGAGGTCTGTGTTCCGGCCTGACCAATGCCGGTTGGAGTTATCGTCGTAGTAGTGGCTGGAGGTATCATATAAGAAATCGTGTCCGAGACATTGAAAATTGCCTGTTCTCCACTGAGAACCGTCACCATCGGTGCCACTAATGATTTTGCATCTGTGCGGGCCTGAGTCGCTCGCAGCAAGAACGCAACCTGTAAATCGTCGAGTATGGAACCATAACCTCCGGAGATATCGGCTGCCGCCGAGATACTTCCGAGGCTGCCGGAAATCTTTGTCGAAACGTCCGGAGTGGTCGTCGAAGCGGAACTTTGGTCAACAGCCAGCAAGCCCCATTTAGTTCCGAGATTAACCGTGAAATCAACATCGAGCCCTATATCTTCGAGGAAGTTCTCGGTTACTATCAGGTATCTGGCCTCGATGGAAACCTGGTGCCCTAAAGATTTTCGTAACGCGTCGAGAAGTTTTTCGATTTCAGCGTGAACTTCAGGAGTATTATAAACAGCGAGCTTCTTGGGTTGTTGTGTCGGATAGGGAAATATGGATCCTTCTCCTTCTTCCGGTTCAATATCATACCAGCTCAGCGGGTCGATACTTTCTTCAATAAGCGTAACTAAGTTCTGGGCTATCATGCCGCTGGCTTGTCCACCCATGCCATAGCCACCCATTCCTCCTCCGCCCATGCCGCCCATGCCGCCTCCGTACATTCCTCCTCCGCCCATGCCGCCCATGCCGCCCATTCCGCCATAGCCTCCCGTCATTCCTCCGCCATATCCTCCCATACCGCCGCCGCCATATCCGCCCATACCGCCGCCATAACCGCCGGTCATACCGCCGCCATAGCCTCCCGTCATTCCTCCTCCGCCATAGCCTCCCGTCATTCCTCCGCCATAGCCACCCCCACCCATACCGCCGCCGCCATAGCCACCCATACCGCCGCCGCCATAGCCACCCATACCGCCGCCGCCATATCCGCCCATGCCTCCCATGCCGCCGGAGGAGCTACTGACGTATTGCATCTGAGACATCATTTGCATGCCTGTTTGGTATGAAGACGGCTCGCCGACGAGGTCGGTAATATCATAAACGCGGTTTACCATATTGCTTGGGAGTGTTGCTTCCGTTGCTATCATTATTATTCCCTCGTCCACGATATAACCGAGCTGGTAGTCCGGTGCGTCCGGGTCTGAGAGACCGGCCAAAAGAGCATCCAGGGCCGTTCGGATTTTTACACCCGTTAGTGGATCCATATCACTTAAAGTACTCCGATCTACCTGGGCATTTAATTCCAAATCTCTCCAGTTGGGCTTGATTTGTAAAGGTGGATCTGCTTTGTTCATTAATATATTTAAGACTTGTTCGAATGTCATTTCCGGTCTTAATTCCGAAAGATCGACTACCTGTTTTAATTGTTCATAAACCTTTTCATCCGACTCAGATAAACCTAACGGTCTTTCCGGCACACGTGTCGGTCTTGCAATAATCTCCCGCCAGTTTTTGGGATAGACAAGCTCGTCGGCATAAGGAATTTTCGATTGTTCTGCTTTAAGTAAAATATCCGCTCCTTGTTTACTGGATTCTCTCTCGATCTCTATCTGTTTACGGAAATAAATAGTATCTTCGAGAAAGTCCTTCATTACCAGGGCTTCGTTATGCTGCGGATCAAGCTCCAGAAGGCTTGTTAACTGACCGAGAGCAGCTTCATAACGACCTTGCTTCTGGTAAGTGATGGTATTATTCATCAATTCGGTGATTCTGTTCTGTCTTTCGGCTTCCATTTGCTCTCTATATTGACGTTGAGCTTCCATTGATGCCGTGCGTTTGGATTCTTCCTTTTTTTGAGTTTGGATTTTCTCTCTCTGGAGAACGAATTCCGAAGCTGTTTTCAACTGGGCTTTGTATTGATTGTAAAGCTCGTCTCCGAGGTACATTTGATATTGATCGACAGTAATTTCAGCCGTCTGAATTTCATTTTTTGCAAGGTCGAATTTACTCTGGTCGGTGTAAGTTTGTGCTTTGGCTATAGCATCACTTACAACCGCTTTGGCGTGGCTTCGTATGACATTTCTTTTTTGATTGACCGCGTCGATATAGCTGCCCTGGCTCGCTATCTGAGCGGTATTTTCGGTTGCAATCATTTCCGGCTGAATAACTTCGGAATATGTTGTTCGGGGATTCTTGCTTATTATAGTTCGTTGCCTGTTTCTATCGGCTATGATAGTATCTATCTGCTTAATATAGCCGTTTAAGGTTTTTTCCATTTCCGGCGGTATTGTGCCGCTGTTAACAACTTTTACGAAACCTTTTCGTGCCTCTTCATACCGGCCGGTTTTATAAAGGTCCATGCTTTGTTTGTACAACGTCGGGATGTCTTCCTGCTCTTGTGCAGTACTTAATGTTTGCTTTGGTTCTGTTTCAGACTGGACAGGCTTTTCTTGATCGGTTATTTCCGACGGCGCACTTCCTTTGGTTGTTTGCGTGTCGATGTGTCTGAGCACTTGTGCTATTTGCGCCCGTTCATCCGCGGACAGGAACTCGTTATCTTTGATTGTTTCGAGCTGGGTTTTAGCCTGGGAAAGCTGATTTTGCCTGATCATGTCTTTGACTGAACGGAATATCTCTAATGCACTTTTCCTTTTCGATATTGCCGTTTGAGTCTTATCGAGCAGGGATGTAAGTTGCTTACGTTCTGCAGTGTTTAAATATTCACTATACCCCTTGGCCATGAGAAAGGTTTTCTCCGCCTGCTCGTAGAAACCTTTATTATATTCCTGTTCACCAGCTTGAACATAACTCTGTACTATTTGGCGGAATGCCTCCCGTCTGTCTGGATTCTCAGTTGCATAAGAGTGATTTGGGATAGCAAAAACTGTTGTAAACAGAAATGATGCCAGAGCAACGGACAGAGACCCTCTGCCAGAGATTTTGGTCAAGAAACTCGGCTTGCTCAAAATATACCTCCTGCCATAAAAATTGCTTCTCTCGCAGGGAAAACCCCAACGAATTTATAGTTACTTACCAACCTCCAGTTTCAAGAATAGACCGGACTTATAATAAATCCAGTCTACTAAAAAAATTAATTAATGCAAGAGAAAAATCTGATTTATACCTATATGACCGATAATAATCAATGTATTAATAAGCTAAGTCCGGAAAGATAGGTAAACTGGGAAGGAAAATATGGGTGGCGGATAAGAATATTTCACCGGTAATAATATGTTTCTGAATGGAAAAAGTTAGTTAAATTCGGTAGAAATACTCAATATGAGTGAAGAGCCCTTTATTTTAGCTGTGGAGACCTCAAGCAGGATAGGCTCGGTGGCAATAGCCATCGGGGGTAAAATCTTAGCTGAAAATGTATTTTCAGGCCCAATGAGGCATAGTTCAGAGATTTTTCCTTCTATAATTAGCTTACTGAATTATGCAGGAAAAAAGCCGTATCAAATCGAACATATCTATATTTCAGGTGGTCCCGGCAGTTTTACGGGTTTGCGTATAGCTGTTGCCCTTGCGAAAACACTTCATCTGGCTAATAAAACAAAAATTGTTCAAGTCGATACGCTTGACGTAATAGCATCCAATCTTGACGATTATCACGCGGATAATATGGATGCGGGGGGGCAATTTGGAGCAGGTAGGGCGTTTATAGAACAATTTGCTGCGATTCTTGATGCAAAACGGGAACAATTCTACATTGCTATGTATCAACATAATAAGGATGAAACGGCAGGAGATGGCCCCACATTTGTTAGGGATTACAATAAGACTCTGCCGGACTCGTTAATGAGTTCTTCTGAATTTCTGTCTCGGTTTGCCTTTGACCGGAAGCCGATATGGATGCTTGGTGACGGCCTTGTGTATAATAAGAATAAATTTCGGGCCGAAGGGATTAGTTTTTTGGACAAAAAATACTGGAGCCCGCGTGCGAAAAAAGTGCACATGCTTGGGTTGCAAATGGCCCGAAAGTCGATTTTCGCCGATCCTGTCAATTTAACGCCGTTTTATCTTAACAGGCCGAATATAGTAGTGAAAACGAGATAATATTTTAAGATATTGCATCCGAAACAGATTTCCACGTCTCTGATTCATATTTTTTATTGCATTTTCATGTCCGGTTTTTCCGGTATTAGCATTTATTAGTCTGGCGTTCGAAAATAGTACTGTTTTTTGAAAATCCAAGATGCTTTTAAAGCATATCATTTCTTTGAATAAAGAAAAATATACTGCAGATATTAGTTCATAGATCAAAGGCTTTAATGACTTTAGTAAAGATAAAGATCGGAGAGAAGAAATATTTTTTGTCTATTATGGAAAAATATATAAATACACTTGACAGATACGGCAAAAAATAGTAAATTGCTGACCTTTGTAACTTGTGAATGTGAACACAAGCACTAAGTATTCGTAGATAAAATTATGAAGAATCGTAGAATTCCGGATGAAACTGTTCGAAGATTGCCTATATATCTGCGTGGATTGCTTTACCTGAAGGAAAAGGGGCAGAAAAACATATCGAGCCGGGATCTGGCGGAATTCGTTGGGACATATCCCTGGCAGATACGAAAGGACTTTTCCTACTTTGGTGATTTCGGAGTGCGTGGAATCGGCTACAATATTGAGAAGCTGGCCAAGGAAATAAAAAGAATCTTAAAACTGCACGTAGTCCAGAAAGCGGCTTTGGTAGGTGTGGGTAATCTGGGCTCGGCATTTTTAACGTATCCGGGCTTTGGAATATATGGATTTAATGTGGCAGCGGCTTTTGACGTTGATCCGAAGAAGATAGGCAGGAAAATTAACAATGTTGTGATTAAAAATGTTTCGGGTATAAAAACTTTAAGGAAACGCAAGATAAAACTTGGTATTATCGCCGTTCCGAGACAGGCTGCACAGGATACCGCCAACAAACTGGTTAAGGCAGGTATAACAGGCATCCTGAATTTTTCACCGTGTTATATAACGGTACCGAAAAAAGTTAAGGTCATAACGATTGACATTGCAATGGATCTTGCACGCCTGCCGTATTATATGCCTGCGAATTAACAAATGTTGAACTGGGTAATTTGGATTTCAAGATTAAAAAGATAATAGAACAATAAATTGTTTTTTTTATCGGTTTCATCTGGTAATATACCAGGCTCAAATTAAAGTTATAGGTAAACACAGATGAGCAGAATAAAAGATGTTTTTATAAGTGAGTTAAAGCCGTTACTGGATATTATCGCTTCTCAGATGGATATGTATGTCCCGAAGAAGGCGGGGACACATTATGTGTTCGAGAGATATGATCCCGCCTCGGGAGCAGAAATCGTATTTAATAATATACGCGCCTGCACGCCGACCAAGGAATTTTTATTTCCCCTTCGCGAGCTTGCCGCTGTTTTCCCCGAGCCGCTGGAACCTAAAGAAATAAAACCATTCGCAATTTTCGGGCTCAAAGATTGTGATTTGCGCTCCCTTGAGATTCTCGACAAGGTTTTCATGGAAAAAGAATTTGAGGATCCTTTATATATAAGACGGCGTGAGAAGATGTTAATCATCGCATCTGATTGTTTCGAACCGGCGGAGAGCTGCTTCTGCAACGTTTTAGACGGCCGGCCTTTTGCTCAAAGAGGATTTGATTTGAATGTCTCGAAGATTAACGACGGTTTTATTATCGAAACGGGTTCCCAGAAGGGCGCGGATTTTATTAAAAAACATTCGCAGCTTTTTACCCTCGCAGGTCCGGAGCAACTGGATGAACGTCAAAGGAATCGAGCTGAAACACAAAAGCAGCTCGAGCATAATAACGCCGACATGAAATTCGATGTCCCTGTCAATGAGATTGTGGCGAAAAGTCACGACAGCGAGGTTTACGACGAGGAGGCAAAAACCTGTATCGAGTGCCAGGCCTGTACGCGAGTTTGTCCCACCTGTCACTGTTTTTATCTTTACGATACCAAGCAAAAAGATTATTTCGGCAAGATGAAGATGTGGGACAGTTGTATGAGACTTGCTTATGCGAGGGTGGCCGGCGGAGAAAATCCACGTAAGGTCCTCGGTGACAGACTCAGGCACCGCTTTATGCACAAGTTTTCATATTATCTCGACAGGTATGGAATAGATATGTGTGTCGGCTGCGGCAGATGTGTGGACGCCGAAGCGGGCGATGTGGATATCAGAGTGGTACTGAAGAAACTGTATAAAGAACTTCAAGGTGAAGGTAAGGAAAAAGCGGAAGCTGCAAAATGAACCAAAATCTCTACCAACCGATTAACAGCGAAATCATCGACATTATAGATGAATCCCCGACCATTAAGAGTTTTGTCGTTGTGCCTGAGAGGGATTTCAAATTTGAAACCGGACAGTTTGTGGAGCTGACTTTGCCCGGCGTAGGTGAAGCACCGTTTACTCCGTCCTCGTCACCGACTGTTACGGACAAAATGGAAATTACCATTATGAAGGCCGGTAGAGTGACCGCATTACTGCACGATTGCGAAAAAGGACAAAAAGTTGGCATTCGCGGGCCCTATGGAAGAGGTTATCCGGTTGATGAATATGCAGGTAAAGAAGTCTATATCGTCGGCGGTGGCGTTGGTCTGGCGCCGATAAGGTCCCTGTTTTTAACGCTTGTTGACAGAATTAGTGACTTCAAATCGGTTGTTTGCAGGTACGGTGCGAGAACCCCGGCTGATTTTATTTATAAAAACACACTTTTCGATTCCTGGCAAAAAATCGACGGCGTGGATATCAATCTGACAGTCGATCAGACCGACGGCCAGTGGGATGGTAATGTGGGAGTTGTTACGACAATTCTCTCGCCCGACGATGTTGATATCAGAAATAGTGTAGCCGTAGTATGTGGTCCTCCGATTATGATGAAATTTGCCACGTTGAAGTTACTGGAATTCGGTTTTGACCCCGAACAGATATACCTCTCGATGGAAAAAAATATGAGCTGCGGATTTGGTAAATGCGGGCACTGTATGCTCGGACAATATTATGTCTGCAAGGACGGTCCTGTTTTTACATACGACCAGATAAAAAGCTATCCGAATATTTGGGATTGAGCCAGAGACCATACGAAAAGAAATTAAGAGACTAAAAAATCATGGGTGCAAAGTTAATAATCGATTTGGCAAAAACAGAACTTCAGGAAGAATCCGGTGTGCGGTGCTCGTATAAACATCATCCCGAAAACAGGGGATTCGATTCTCTGCTTGAAATGATTCGGTTCGCCTTAATCTGTCGCAGATGTGAATCCGCCCCATGTATCAAGGCTTGCCCGCAGGGTGCGTTGGAAAAAGTGCCCTCTAAAAATAACGATGCCGGTATTCTCAAAAGGGCGAATATGCTGTGCACAGGCTGCGGCACATGTGCGATCGCCTGCCCGTTCGGAACGATATATACTGATTTAATACCATATCCCTCCAGCGTTTGTGACGTTTGCAGGAACAGACTCGCTCCGGGCGAAAAACCTTTGTGTGTCAATACCTGTAAGGATGGGAGCATAGATTATAAAGAAGTGACAATAGAGGGAGATTTGACAGAAGTCTTCGACGATATTGTTGTAAAGGTCTCCGGCGGTATTACGTGGGAACCGTTTTTGAGGGAAAAGGCAAAGAAATGAGTACCTCCTCGACTATTCTATTCTGGATATTAGTTGTTCCCGGGACTGTTGTTCTCGGATTAATCGCCTCGTGGGTCGTACGAAAAGTCAGTGCTTTAGTGCAATGGCGTGTCGGTCCGCCTCTTTTCCAGCCTTTATACGATGTTATGAAGCTGATGGGTAAGGAAATCCTTGTACCGCAGGAAGCCAACCGGACCGTATTTCTTTTGGCGCCGCTTGTTGGTCTGGTCGGGATTTTGTTGCTGTCGGTGATGCTCTGGTGGATATTGATAGTTCCATCGGAAAAAGCCATCGTTGGTGATATTATCGTGGCGATCTATCTGATGGTTCTGCCGTCACTGGCATTGATTCTTGGCAGCAGTGCCAGTGCAAGCCCCCACGCATCTATCGGCACCGCCAGGGAAATGAAGCTTGTAATGGGCTATGAATTGCCGCTTGTGCTGGCATTTATCGTAGTGCTTATAAAAACCGGCGGCCAGCTTAGCCTGGTTAATATATCCCGGCAGGTGCCGGTTTTAAGTATATCTGGTATGTTAGCGTTTATTATTGCCTTATTGTGCATCCAGGCCAAACTCGGATTTGTGCCGTTCGATATTGCCGAAGCGGAAACCGAACTTGGAAGCGGTGTTTTAATGGAGTATTCCGGAGCGTTACTTGCCGCCTGGAAGCTCATGCACGCGGTTATGCTCGTTGCGCTGCCGTTATTTTTAGTGACAGTTTTTCTCGGAGGTTACGGTACGAGCCATTTGTCGGGTAATGGGCTATATGCTGCCGTTTTACTTTTATTATTTTTTATCGGCGGGCGATTATTAGCGAACCGAAGTAAGTTTCTGGATGTATTGGCGTTGTTGAGTTTTATTGTGGTCTGTATATTAGCCGGACTTGGTAAGTTCGTATTGATTTTGGTCTTATTGATTTTAATTAAAAATACTAATCCGCGTTTGCGAATAGACCAGGCGATGAAGTTCTTTTGGGTTTATTGTGGTATTGCTATGGTCGCCGCGGTTATACTTGCGTCATTAGGCTATTGTTATGACATCGGGTGGCTTTAAACCTCTCCAGAGCGAAGCCGAAGGATTGAATTTATGAGCTGGAAAATGTGGTCATTGAAAAAATCGGTGTGGGTATTTCATGTTAATACCGGTGCATGTAACAACTGCGATATTGAGATTGTTAACTGTCTGACACCGAGGTATGACATTGAGAGATTCGGTATTAAATTGGTTGGTTCACCCCGCCACGCCGATGCCCTGTTGGTGACCGGCGTGGTAACCCGACAGGCGGCTCCACGACTGATAGAAATTTATCGACAGACTTCAAAGCCCTGTGTTGTTTTTTCCATTGGTGCCTGTGCATGTGATACGGGGATTTTCCGCGGCGGCTACCATGTAGTTGGGCCTGTGGATAAGATAATAAGAGAAGAAGACCCTAATGCAATTATCGCTTATGTGCCGGGTTGTCCGCCGAAACCGGAGGCTATGATTTCCGGCGTGGTTAAGGCTTTGTCGGCAATATAAACAGGATAAAGAATATGAACGAGCAAGAGCTAAACAGCAGACTGACAGAAATAAAAGATAAGCTCATCGCTATCGAGCAAACATCGGCCAAAAGAATATTTATGCCTTGTGAGGCAGAGAATAATTATGATGTATGTAAATTCTTATTCGAAGATATGGCTCTGAGATTCGTTATCGCCACCGGGATCGACTCCGACGATTGCTTTGAGGTTCTTTATCATTTTTCGAATGATGAAACCGGCCATGTAGTGACGGTCAAAGCTTTTATCCGGGACCGTCAGAATCCTTCGATTGAATCTATTTCGCCATTCGTGCCCGGCGCCGAGTGGATCGAACGAGAAGTCCACGATATCCTGGGTATAGAATTTAAAAATCATCCGAATATGAGACGGCTGATCCTGAACGACGATTGGCCGGAGGGCGTTTATCCGTTAAGGAAAGATTGTCCTGCGCCCAGCGAAGGAACTATAAAATGAAACAGACAATAAAAAAACCCGTTCTTGCAATTGGGCCTTTTCATCCACTGCAGGAAGAGATGGAATATTTCCAGCTCACCGTCGATGGTGAGATAGTTACTGATATTGACATGAGGATATCTTACAACCATCGGGGTATCGAGAAAATCAGCGAGTCATTACAATTCGATCAGGTGCCTTATCTGGTCAGCCGTGTTTGTGGAATTTGTTCGGCTTCACATCCGCTGGCTTACATAAATGCAGTTGAGGAGATTGCCGGTGTAACTGCACCTGAGCGTGCTCAATATATACGCGTGATTATCAACGAGCTGGAACGGATGCACAGCCATCTGTTATGGGTCGGACTTGCAGGTCATTTTATCGGCTATGATACCGTTTTCATGTGGGCATGGAAATATCGTGAGCCGGTACTTGACTTGCTTGAAGCGATAACCGGCAATAGGAATAACTATGGTAACGTTAGAGTCGGTGGCTGCCGTGAGGATATTCCCGATGAACTTAAGCCGAAAATATTGGAAGAACTCGACAAACTCGAAAAGAAAACCGAAATGCTTACCAAAGCGGTACTCGACGATCCTGTTTTACACGCCCGTCTCAAAGGCGTGGGTGTGTTGAGTAAAGAAGACGCCGTCCAGTTCGCTGTGGCGGGCCCGACTGCCAGAGGCAGCGATATTGCCATTGATTCACGACGTGACGATCCCTATGCCGCTTACGATGACCTGGACTGGAAAGTGATTACTCAGCCTGAAGGTGATGTTTTCGCGAAGGCTGTTGTTCGGTTTCTTGAGGTCCTTGAAGCGATCAAGATATGTCGTCAGGCCGTTAAGAAACTTCCCAAAGGTCCTATTGCTTTGGAGATCAAGGAGATACCGGCGGGCGAAGGTTGTGGGCGTGCAGAAGCTCCTCGCGGTGAAACATTCCATTACGTCCGCAGTGACGGCGGCAACAGGCCCACCCGACATAAAATCAGGGCGCCGAGCTATGTAAACGTGCCTTCATTCAGAGCTTCATGCATCGGCGAGCATATTGCTGATGTTACTATTACTCTTGCTGCGGTTGATCCGTGTTATAGTTGCACCGAAAGAGTTGCTGTTGTGGATTCGCATCATAATATTGTCCATGATTATGAAAAATTACTGCAGATGAGCCGTGATAAGACGGCGCGTATAAAGAAGGAAATTGGCGCACCGGAACTGAAGATGGAGGATTTATAAATTGGAAGGAATAAGTATTCTCAACGTCCCTGTCTTTTTGCCGTTAATTATCGGTTTTGTAATTCTGCTTTTGCCGAACAAGTTTAACTCTTTGTTCCGGGGATTGACATTGATTATTTCAATCGTCACCTTTGTCCTGGGGATTATTGTTTTTAAATCCGGCGGCCCTGATGTGTCATGGGCTATACTGAACTTGGGTGATGTAAATTTAAAATTGATATTGACCGCTACGTCGCTGGGAAAATTCATGTTGCTGTTTGCGATGGGTTTCGGTCTGCTGATAACTTTATATTCGTTAAAATCGCGTACAATCGCAGATGAAAAACGCAATGCCAATATTTATTACGGTGCAATCCTTTTGGCGATAGGCGGCTCGGCGGGGATATTGCTGTCCAATCATTTATTGATATTGCTGATATTCTGGGAGATTGTGACTGTTTCGTTGTACCTGCTGGTCTCGACAGGAAGGGATAATTCCAATTTTGCGGCAACGAAAAGCTTCGCGATGATAGGGGCATCGGATGCTGCTTTTATGCTGGGGATTATGTTGATTTGGGCAATCTCAGGCACGTTTGTTATTTCCGATATTAAACTTGCTACGACTTCCGCACTTCCTGTTATTGCGTTTTTATTGCTTCTATTGGCTGCCATAACAAAAGCAGGGGCATTACCTTTACATACATGGGTGCCGACCAGCGGTGAGTATGCACCGGCCTCGGTAATGGCGCTTTTACCGGCCGCGATTGATAAACTTTTGGGGATATATCTGCTTCTGATTATAGTTAAGAAAATGTTTGTCATCGAAACAGCGGCGACTCTTAACCTGTTGTTGGCAATTATCGGAGCAGCGACAATTATTATTGCCGTAATGATTGCGATGGTTCAGCACAATCTCAAAAAGCTGCTGTCGTATCACGCCGTCAGCCAGGTCGGCTATATGATTCTTGGAATAGCAACCGGCACGCCGATAGGAATTGCCGGCGGAATATTCCACATGGTCAACAATGCGATATATAAAAGCTGCTTGTTCCTTTGCGGCGGAGCCGTCGAACAGCAAACAGGGACGGCCGATCTTGAAGAGCTTGGCGGCTTGGGAAGCAAAATGCCCTGGACTTTTGCGACGTGCCTGATTGCTGCTTTGAGTATTTCCGGTATCCCGCCTTTCAACGGCTTTGTGTCCAAATGGATGATTTATCAGGGTGTAATTGATATGGGAAGCGAACAGGTAGGGGCAACTGCGGGATTGTGGTCGGTTTGGCTTGTTGCGGCGATGTTTGGCAGCGCTCTTACGTTGGCGTCGTTTGTAAAGCTCATCCACTCGATGTTCCTTTCCCGTTCACCGAGCGGATTAAAAGATGTCCGGGAAGTTTCCGCCGTACAAATTATTCCTATGGTGGTGCTTGCCGGATTGTGTGTGATTTTTGGAATATTTTATTCTTCTGTACCGTTGAAAATGTTTATTTATCCGGCGTTGGATAGGATAACTGAAGAGGCTGATTTAAGCCTCTGGAGCGCCGGACTGGCGACAATCTTAATAGCTGTTGGTATTGGTATCGGGATTCTTGTCTGGCTTATCGGCAGGTTGTCAAATAAAATCAGGATTGTGCCGACATGGACATGCGGCGAAGTTCAGGACAACGACCAGATGATAATTCCCGGAACGCATTTCTATAAGACGGTTTCGTCTATGGATGGTTTGAAACAGCTTTATACCGGACAGGAGAAAGGTTATTTCGATGCCTACGACCAGGGCGGAAGATGCGGCCTGAGCCTGACGGCTTTTCTGCGATGGCTTCATTCCGGAGTTCTTCCGATGTATTTGACATGGGTAACTCTGGGACTGCTGATTATTCTGTTTGTTGTATGCGGAATTTGGTGAGGTTAATATGGCTATTTTTTATATATTACTGCTTTTTATTCTGATAGCTGCTATCGTTGCGGTGGAAACCCAGAACCTGCTGAGCGCCGTGATTTGTGTCGGTGCCATAGGATTCGGCGGGTCGTTGATGTTCTTGTTCCTCAAGGCCCCGGATATTGCAATAACTCAGATCGTGGTGGAAGTTTTGGGATTGATTCTGCTGATTCGCGCAACAATTGCCCGCGATTTGACTTTTATCAGCGGCGACAGGGAATTTTTCGGGACGGTTGTCTCGGTTGTTATCGTTTTTATTATATTCCTTGCCGGCGTCAGAGTATTCGATACACTGCCGAAATTCGGTGAGCCCGTCTATGACAAAGCCGCGAATGCCGCTTCAAAGACTTATGTACAAGACGGTCTGGATGATACGGGAGCGGCAAACCTCGTGACATCGGTCATCCTGGATTACCGGGCCTACGATACACTCGGTGAGGCGACAGTGCTGTTTACCTCCATCATCGGGGCGACTGTGTTATTGCGAAGGAAAAGTAAAAAATTACTGGAGGAACCGGACTTATGAAAGGTATGACGGTTATTGTGAAGACTATAAGTAGCTGGGTCAAGGTGCTGATAGTACTGTTCGGTATATATATTATCCTCTTCGGTCACCTGACCCCCGGTGGAGGTTTTGCCGGCGGCGTGATCCTGGCGTCCTCCTATGTCCTGCTGATGCTGGCGTTCGGCAGGGAGCTTGTACAAAAAAACCTCCCCTTGAAACTCAGCTCGAAGCTCGATTGTATCGGGGCGTTTGCTTTCGGGATGATAGCGATTTTGGGATTTGTTTTTGGAGGAGCTTTCTTCGTAAATTTCTTTTCTCAGTACGGAGAACATTTTAAACTTATTAGCGCTGGGACTATTCCGCTGTCGAATATTGCGATTGGCCTGAAGGTAGGCGCATCGCTGTTTCTTGTCATTTTAAGTCTTTCGATCTGTTGTAAGAATACAGAATTGGACAGCAACTGAAAAAGGAGTCCGAACGATGCTTTATGCGTTGTGCTTTTTATTGTTTATGATTGGGCTGTATTGTGCAGTTGTCAAAAAGAACATGGTCAAAATTGTCATCGGTATTGTAGTCATGGAATATGCGGTCAATCTGTTCCTGATTATGCTTGGCTATCGGTTAGGTGGAGTGGCTCCCATAGTCGAGAGGAGCACCGTGGAATCACAGGAGGCTTTCGATATCTTTAAAAGTATGGCTGTCGATCCTCTACCCCAGGCCCTTGTGCTGACGTCTATTGTGATTAGTCTTGGTTCCCTGGCCCTTATGATTTCAATTTGCATAAGAACTTATGAAAAATACGGCACCTTCGATATCACCGAGATAAGGAGGTTAAAAGGATGAGCGGACTTTTGCCTGCTTTTGTTGTTATACCTTTGATAGCGGCGTTTATTCTTCCGCTTTTCGGCAAGAAAGGCAAGGATGCGGCGACGATTTTAGCCAATATGATAACTATTCTTCTGCTTGGATTGGCTGTTTTCGTAGTAGCTACTGAAAAAACCGGCATGTACCAAATAGGAAAATGGCCCATTCCACTTGGTATCAACCTTGTCCTTGACGGCCTGAGTGCATTGATGCTTTTGGCTATCGGTGTTGTCTCCGCCGCGGCAATGCTTTACAGCGCCAGATATATGGAGCGCTACACCGCCAAGTCGAAATACCTGAGTCTGTTTCTTCTTATGGTAGCCGGAATGAACGGTGTTGTGCTGTCCGGGGATATATTTAATATCTTCGTTTTTCTGGAGATTGCGTCACTCGCTTCGTACGCCCTTGTCGGTTTCGGCTGTGAGCACGAAGAGCTTGAAGCGGCGTTTAAATATATGGTACTTGGAAGCATCGGTTCGGTCTTTATTCTTTTTGGGGTTGCTCTTGTTTACGGTAATACCGGTACACTTAACCTTGCCTATATTTCACAGGCGATTCAAACAGCGGGGATAAATGCCGGTTTAAGTTTTGCCTTGGCGTTGTTTATCGTCGGCTTCGGCTTGAAAACCGCCCTTGTGCCTTTTCACGCATGGCTTCCGGATGCTCACTCTTCGGCGCCCGCTCCGATTTCTGCGATGCTTTCCGGCATTATCATTAAGACCCTCGGTGTTTATGCCTTGGTGAGAATTATATTCAATGTTTTCGGTGTTTCCGTACAAATCAGCTGGCTCATAGTTGTACTCGGTCTGTTGAGCATGGTGGCCGGAGCGTTTTTAGCTATCGGACAATGGGACATCAAAAGGCTTATGGCGTATTCGAGTATCAGCCAGATTGGTTATGTCATTTTGGGCATCGGTCTTGGTGCTACGCTTATTGCCCAGGGAGGAGAAAAGGCTCTGCTGGCTCCTTTAGCTCTTCTCGGCGGATTGTTTCATTTAGCCAACCATGCCGTTTATAAATCTTTGCTGTTTTTAACAAGCGGCTCGGTTGAGATGGCCACAGGAACAAGAGACCTCAGACAAATGGGCGGGCTTGCGGAACGGCTGCCTTATACCCGTGCGACATGCACCCTGGCATCGGCATCAATCGTAGGAATCCCGCCGTTTAGCGGATTCTGGAGCAAACTTATTCTTGTGGTCGCGGCGATTCAGGCTCAACTATATTGGATAGCGGCGATTATCGTATTCGTGAGTTTATGTACTTTGATTATGTATCTGAAAGTTCAGCGATATGCCTTTCTGGGAGAGCTTCCGGAAAATCTCCGGCAGGTCAAAGAAAACAAAGGCCCAATGCTTGTCGCAATGGTCTTTTTAGCCTGCCTGTGTGTGCTTATGGGATTGCTCGTGCTGGTACCCGGATTAAAAGAAAATATTTTACAGCCCGCTGTAAATGTTTTAGCCAAAGGGCTTCAATATTCGGCTGATGTGGTTGCTATGAAATAGTAAGGATATGATCGTATGAGACGACTTATTTATTTTGTTATATCTTTTATTGTTTGGGTTTTGCTGACCTGGCCGTTTGTCGAAGGTCAAATCGATAAACAGGTTGTAATCGCAGGTTTAATAGCTTCGGTTTTTGTTGCGATTTTATTCCATGAGATATTACCCAAAGAGCATCACATCTTTATTTCGCCGGTCCGGATATTCTGGCTTTTGGTTTATTTGCCTGTATTTTTTTATTATGTTATGAAAGCTAATTTTGATGTCGTCTATCGCGCCCTGCATCCGAAGATGCCGATAAGGCCGGGAATCGTTAAGATTAAAACCAATCTCAAGACAGATTCCGGGATTACTGCACTGGCTAATTCCATTACCCTGACTCCGGGAACTTTAACGGTGGACCTTACCGATGACGGCTACCTGTACGTCCATTGGATTAATGTCAAATCCGACGATATCGAGCAGGCGACGAAGTTCATTGCCCAAAGGTTCGAGTGGTTTATAAAAAAGATTTTCGAATAAAAGAGGTTGATATGGAGACGTTATTCTACATATTTTATTTCGGCCTGTTTATATGTTGTTTTTTATGTTTATATAGAATAGGTCTCGGCCCGAGCGCCCCGGACAGAACCGTCGCGATTGATATACTGGGTATCGTTGTTGTCGGTTGTTGTGCAGTGCTCGGACTATATACGAAAAAGGATTTTTATCTTAATGTTGCTCTTGCCTGGGCACTGCTGAGCTTTATTGGAACCATAGCATTGGCGAAATTCCTGGAAGGACGAAGCTTCGATGACTGAAATTATAGGCTACATTTTAATAGCAATCGGTGTTTTGTTTGATATATTCGGCTGTATAGGGCTGGTGCGTTTTCCCGATGTTTATAACCGTTTGCAGGCCTCGACAAAGTGTGTTACCCTCGGGACCATTGTGCTTTTAATCGGAGTTGCTTTTGCGAGCGGTTCCGGAGCCATGGCCGCCAAGGCGATTGTTTGTGCCGTGTTTATCGTGTTAACTTCGCCGACCGCTGCACATGCGATTGCCAAGGGTGCCTATTCTTCCGGCGTGGAATTATGGGAGAACAGCGTTGTTGACAAGTATGCGGATGAGATTGAACAATAATCCGGATATTATCGTATTTATTTTGTAAGAATTTGCAACGGAGGTCTTAAATTGCGTTTACCAAAGTTGAGAGAATTAAAAGAGGCAGTAACGGCGGTTGTTTCGCCTCGTTTTACGACAAAGTTCCCGGCCAAGCCCTGCATTGTACCGGACAAGTACAGAGGTAAACCGGAATTCGACCTTGATACCTGTATAGGATGCGGCGCCTGTGTGAATGTCTGCCCGAGTCCGAATTGTTTGACTATGGTTGACGACCTCGAAGCGAATCCGCCGGTAAGAAAAATAATGCATCAAACATCCGCCTGTATCTTTTGCGGCAATTGCCACGAATATTGCACCACCGAGAACGGCATCAATCTCTCGAACAAATGGGATTTGGCAACACTCGATAAAGAAAGTCTCTATGAGACCCATGAATTCGAGCTTCAGATGTGTGAAAAGTGCGGAGAGTTAATCGGCACTAAGAAGCACCTTGTCTGGCTGTATGAAAAGCTCGGTCCCTTAGCCTATACCAATCCTACACTATTAATTGCCAAGAGTGGCCAGTTGCAGACCCAGCTCGATGATATTCACCAGCCGCCTGAAAAAGATGTCCAGGAAGTCCAGACCGGCGATTTTATGAGAATCCTGTGTCCTAAATGCAAGTGCGAAGTGAATATCAGACTGTAAGCTGCATAAGCGGGATAGAGATACGGAAATTGAGCTTCTTTATAAACTTCGTGGTACCTCGACTGTTATCGCAGGAATCGGCAATATACTTAAAGGTGACGATGCCGTCGGTCCCGTTGTTTGCGAACATCTTCGGCGTGCAAAGATTTCCGCTGATGTAATAGATACAGGTACTGTGCCGGAAAATTATATCCAGCCGATTATTAAAAAAGCCCCACGAAATCTGCTTCTTGTCGATGCCATCGACTTCGGAGCCGAACCCGGCACAATTAAAGTTTTCGAAACCGAACAATTGAATTCCCTTGCCATATCGACCCATACGCTTTCGCCGCGTTTGTTTATTGATATTATCCGTCAAAGTATTGAGCTTGATGTGTATTGCATCGGTATTCAGCCGGCACAAACACAGTTAGGCCAACCTGTGTCCGAACAGGTTGATGAGGCGATACAAAGGCTGTGTCATGTTCTTATGGAGATTTTCCCGCCATAGGTGCAGGTCTTGCGTGTTTTCGAGAAATCATTTTACTTTATCAGGCGAAGGGCTTTATTGGCATCTGTTTCCGAATCGAAGGCCAGATAGAAAATAGCACGGTTGCCGATGGAAGCGCCGCTGAAAGCACGAAGGTTAATACCGGCATCGGAGATTTTCCTTGCCAGTTCCGAACTAAAGCCGGGTTTGTTTCCCGTGGCGATCCGAATTCCGTGAAGTGATTTGGTTTTCTCGAAGCCGGCTTTTTTAGCTGCTCTGATCTGTCTGGGGCCTTTTATAGGCATAACGAAAGCTACACCTTCTCCGGGTTTATCCGGAGCCCGGCGGGCGTTGACGAATTCGAGATCGATATCTGCCAGAGCAAGAGCGTCGAGTTTCTCGGCTAATCCGCCGGGGCGATCTTCCATGTTGGCTGCCCATACATCAACACGATCGATATCCATTCTCATGATATATCCTCCATAAACATAATGGAAAAACATTCGACAAAATACTGTTTTGGATAAACGGATAAGTTTGATGTTTATTAGGGTATTTGTCAATACTTAAAGAAGCTAATTTCAAAAAGTCCTGATATTTATTCCTATTTAAGAGCAAAGTTCCTTCAATATCAAGGGATTTTTTTGTGGCGAAAACAGGAAAAAAATAGGGGCCTATGCTGATTAACATAGCGCAGACCCCAGGATAATCATGGAAGCCGATCCGGCCTCAGTTATATTCTATTGCTGTTTAACAATTAGCATACTATTTACAGCCCTAATTATCCACTTGATATTTATGGCCGGTACAGCCGGATGTCGTCGATGTACATTATGCCTTTGCCACCCGGCTGCGGATTATCCATGTCACCTATTCCGATCCCTAAGGAGTTGATATTCGCCGGGTCCACGTTCTGTTCTGTGAATTTCTGCAGCGGGATGTTCCACTCGGTCCACTGGCCCGTCAGCGTTATGTTCGGATCGTCATGATAAACCACGGCGCTGTCGTTAAGAACCACGTACATAGATTCGGGCTCGTTAGTGATTATGCCGATGTCTTTAGTGGTCCATTCCGGTCCGACTGTTGTGTCGGGGAAGCTTAAATTCGAGAATTCAGCCTCACACGGTACAGCCTGGTTATGGCTTGTCACCGCAAGACCGATGTATATCGGATTGACCATAGAGACCGAGGTCAGAGAAAAGCTCGACCAGTCCGAGCCGTTCGCCGAATAATAGGCCCTGATAAGCCCGCCGGTTGTACGCTCCAGACGAAGCCAGTAAGGTACGGCAACATTGGGATCGAATAGACGATTCGTAGAATCATTTACGGTGCTTCGATATTGGTATCGGACTCCGTTTTCAGGGGTCATAAAAAGTCCGCAGTATTTTGCATTTGCGTCCAGCGTGTCACGTATCATGACGCCGGCCTTGGCAAACGGGTCAGTATTATCCATGCTATTTACTTTTACGATGATTTTAACGGCACCCTCGACTTCCTTGTAAGCGAAATGGAATTCGTCCGTTTTGTCGTAGATATCCTTACCGATACCCTTGACCGTGAAAATACCTTCCGGCTCCTCGACGAAGCTGCTGGTTTTTGCCGGATGGCCTCTGAACCAGATTGTCAAGGATTCTGCATCGTCAATTGTCCAGTCCTGCGGCTCCGACCACCGGTGCTCCGCTTCGGAATAGAAAAGTGTTCCGGTTTTTTCAAGTTCGGTGCCTTCGTTTATGGTACCGTCGTTGTCATATTGTAAAGGCATGGATTGTCTGCCGGAGCGTTTTATGTCCCGCTCCATAGATGTTCCCTCGATGTAACCAACTGTCATTCCAGTATTATTTACGATATAGTCCGACCAGGTATTGTATATAATATTGTTAACATCGTCGTAGCTCTCGAAATCCTCGACAGTCAGATAGTTGAGCGTGGTGAAGCTCCATGTCTCACCTTTCCAGAGGCTGTTCGGTTCCGAATTATTGATCTCATCGATTCGCCAGTAATAGGTTGTATTATAATCGAGAAGGTCGGCTCCGAGAGGTTCGAAGGTGATTTCTGTATGGTTCTCGGCAACCATTACGCCCCGCGGATCGGATACGCTTGCTTCGTTGACATCATTGAAGTCTGTGCCGAAATACACATTATGCTTATCGCTGTATTGTCCCGCCTTCCAGCCAAGAGACGTGTCCCTCGGCACTTCCTGAGTTCCGTTATCAGGATTGGGCAGTGTCGCCACCGAGCTTAAGCCGCTTATCATAATTAGCTGGATTTCCTCCTGAGTGACCGTCTTGTCGTAAACGCGTACATCGTCGATTTTTCCCATAAATGAATTATCCTCGATAGCGTTGCCGATTCGGAGAACTTCCGTACCTACGGGTATTACCGTTCCTTGTCCGGCGCCGTCGGTAGGAAGTGAAGGTTCTCCGTTAATATAATATAGATGTCCGCCGTTTATAACCTGAGCGCAGACATGTACCCATTCATTAAGCGGCACATGACCGACGCTGACGGATTGGACGAAAGGATCGCCCAAACTGAAATGAAGATAACCTTCCTCTGTAGTGTATAGGCTGTACATCCGGGGGTCGTTTCCCTTTGTAATAATCGCCTGATAACTCGACCATGACGAGACCTCGGAACCGGTGTATCTTGGCGTATTTATCCATGCCATCAAGGTAACCTCATTATTGCCCGGCTGCAGTGAGTCGCTATGTGGCACTTCGACGAATTCATCGACTCCATTGAGCAACAGTGCACCGGCTGCGTATCCACTTACCCATTGCGGGTCATCGATAAGGAAACCATCCATTTTCGTAAGGACGCCGTCGTTGCCGTTGCCGCTTGAGTCGTATGCGATGGTGCCGGATTTATCGTCGAGCTTCCACCAGCCGAGCAGATTGGGGTCCTGGGCATCGGCTACGTTTGTCGGAGTAAGCCCGAGCACCAGAGTCATGCACGTTATAAGAACCAGGTTTCTACACATAATACACCTCCTTCAAAAAAGTGTCAGAATGGAAACAGGTTATAAATATAGATTCTTTCCCTGAATCGGGATTAAATTCTGCCAAGGATAGTACTGATTGAATTGGAAGCTGCCTCCTTTCCTTCTTTTTTTACGAAACGCACTTCACAAAAACATGAGGATTTATTTTATCACATTTTCAGCAAAAAAACCATATTTTTTGTAAAATTAACGTTATTATGCGCACTTGCCGAATATAGCTACTATGTAATCATAGGGAAAGATACCATCACAAAATAGCTCAGATCATAGCTGAAAACTGAAATTTTTTATGGTGCAACAACAGAGGTTACCAGCACTAATTGCCCTCGGGCAATGTCGGCCGATACAGCCGAATATCGTCGATATAGATTATACCTTTACCGCCGGGCTGCGAGCTGTCTCTGTTACCTATGCCAATGCCTAATGAATTGACATTGGTAAGATTTACACCTTTATCTGCAAAATTGTGCAGCGGGATTTTCCACACGGTCCACTGGTCCGTCAAAACTGCATTCGGGTCATCGTGATAGACAACGGCATTGCCGTTGAGAGCTGCATACATCGGCTCGACGTCGTTAGTAAGTATGCCGATATCCTGTGCGGTCCATTCCGGCCCTACTGTTGTATCAGGAAAGCTGACATTGGAGAATTGCATCTGGCATGGAATGACCGGGTCATGACTTGTCACCGCTAAGCCGACGTATATGGGATCGGTCATAGAAAGAGAGCGTAAACCAAAACTCGTCCAATCAGAGCCGTTAGCGGAATAATACGCCCTGATAAGTCCACCGGATGTACGCTCTAATCTGACCCAGTATGGAACGGCAACGTTGGGGTCGAACTGCCTGTCTGTAATATTATTGATGTTGATGCGGTACTGGTATCGGATACCGTTTTCCGGTGTCATTAGCAGTGCACAGTATTTGGCATTTGCATCAAGTGTCTCACGGAGCATAATGCCGGCTTTTGCAAATGGGTTCATGTTTTCTAGGCTATCGACCTTCGCTATTATTTTAACCGAACCGCTGAGCTGCTTGTAAGCAAAGTGGAATTCATCGGATCTGTCCCATATATCACTACCGATACCTGTGACCGAGAAGATGCCCGCCGGCTCTTCTGTGAAGCTGCTGACTTTTGCCGGATAACCTCTGAACCATAGTGATAAAGATTCGACACCTTCCCTTGTCCAATCCTGTGCGTCTGTCCACCGTCGTTCAGCCTCGGAGTAGAATAATGTTCCGGTAGTCTCCAGGTCCGTACCTTCGTTGACGGTCCCGTCGTTGTCGTAATGCAGGGGCATGGATTGTCTGCCTAAGTGAGTAATGTCTTGCTCGATCGAAGGAGGCTCGATGTGACCTGTAGTCATACCGGTATTATTCACAATGTAATCCGACCATGTATCGTATATTATATTGTCGATGTCATTGTAGCTCTCGAAATTATCTACCGGTAAATAGTTCAGTGTCTTAAAGCTCCAGATGTCACCTTTCCACGGGCTATTCGGATCCAAATCGTTGATTTCATCGACTCTCCAGAAATAGGTCCGGCCGTATTCGAGAAGCTCGTCGCCGAGGGGATCGAAAGTAGTGCCGTTCTGGCTTTCGCCGGCCAGCACACCTCGTGGATCATTTGGTGTAGCCTCGTTAACATCATTAAAGTCGGTCCCAGTGTACACGTCGCGCTTGCTTCCGTGAATTCCCATATCCCAGCTTAGTACTACATCACGTGCCACATCGACCATCGCGTCCAGAGGGCTTGGATTGGAAGCCTTTGGGGTCGGTTTTGGTCCGAATCTGTATAACAATGCTACTTCATCGGCAGTGAGTGCATGATTAAAAACTGCCACTTCATCAAGAGTGCCGATATAGTTCCTCCACATACGTCGTGCTTCGCTGCTGCGGGGGCCACCGATGCGAACTGTTAGGATGGGATCTGATAAACTCCAATTAGGATCGCTGATAACCTCCACGCCATCCAGGTAAAAAGTTATAAGCTGTTTTGAAGTACTTAAGGTAACGGTTATATGATGCCATTGATCATCATTAAGAGCTACACCGGCACCCGTTGACCAATCTCCTATGTAGCCGGTTCCTCCTTCGTTAGGTTCCCCCATAATAAATGGAAGACCTTCATCAGTAAGTTCGAAATCGCTGTCATGCTCTACGCCTATTAGCACTAAAGCCGGCCCCCAGGGCTGATCCTCAATCGGCGTTTTCTTCCAGAACGAGTATGTCGATTCTGAAATATTTAGAAGGCCCGGTGTGAGCGGGGCATCACAGAGTGTAAAAGGTGCGGCGAAAGTCAAAAACTCAAGGGCACTTCCTTTATAAGAGTCGAGTGTCCACCTGACCTTGCTTTCATTTGGAGGATCCATGGTTCCATCATGACCGAAACCCGAGGAATCGGCGAAATTGCTCCGAAATCCTTCATCCAGCTTCCACCAGCCGACAAGCTCGGCACCGGCTGGATTGCTCAATGTAACAGTCAGTGCGAAAACGATAGAAGTTAGAAAAAAGAATTTCGAACGCATCGTATGCCTCCTCTTAAAATGATGGAATAGATTTTACCCGGTGATTTTTTGGGGTACGTAAATCGACCTCCTGACATTTTTTATAATTAGAACATACTTCATATAATTAATGTTCCATGATTATATCATATTTAAGGTGGAAAACCACAATTCTAACAAAATAAACATCATTATGTGCCCTGTTTTTAAGGCACAAAGGCGAAATATTAGCTTTAGAGTGCCAGACGGTCCGACTTGGGTGAATGACGTGATTGATTTTGTTATCCGGCATAAGGAAAGAATATGAGAACTTGGACAAGCGGTTGGCTGCAGTTGAAAAGTCCCTGGTTAATAAAACTTAAATAAGTGGTTATTAGGCGAAAAGAAGTGATTTTATAGACCTTTATGTTTATATAAATAATTTTTGAAAAACCATGTTTTTTACTTGAACATATATCGCAAATATGCGATATTATACAGAGGAGCTAAGGATGCCCAAAACAAAGGAAACAAACAACGCTGTAGAGATATTACACAAAAGATACATCGGGAAAAATAAGCAGAGGCTCGAATCCCTTGAAAAAGAACGTGAGAACCTGACTATCGCAGAGCATATCTACAATCTTCGGACAGAGCATGGCTTGAGTCAAAAACAGCTTGCCGAACTAATTGGAACTACGCAGTCGGTAATCAGCCGTTTAGAAGATGCGGATTACAACGGCCATAGCCTTGCAATGCTCAGAAAAATAGCGGTGGCTTTTCACCGAAAGGTACAAATTAAATTTGTCCCTGATAAAGCGGATCACGCCTACGCTAAATAAGTAAGAAATAAGAAGTTGAAAAGTGCCTGGCTAAACGATAAGGGCTTTCAGCAATATCCGACTGGGTTAAGGTTCAGTGCATTAATTAATGGCATATCTGTTTTATGGATGGCAACGCAGTTACCCATCCGTAAATGTTCATCTTCTTTTCGGTTATAGTGCTTAAATAAAACGCCATCAGGATAAAGGCGGCCAATCAGGAATCCGGCAGGCTCAAGAATATTGTATGCTTCGTACATAAAATGACGCTGGGCAATCCACGTAGTACCGTATTCAAATTGAATAGCGCGAATTTTACCGTCATTAAGAATATTCTTGAATCCTTCCAAGACTGATATTTCATGGCCTTCGGTGTCAATTTTGAGCAGGTCGATTTCTTCAATGTTATTTTGTGCGCAGTAAACATCGCCGGTCTGCACCTTACATTTAACGATTTCTTTTGCTTCTGTAAGCGATGATACTACCCTTGCCTGAGAATCGTTTTCGTTGTTATAGCCGATTTCAAGATACCCTTCTGTGTTTGAGAGACCGCAATCGCTGACGATAATATTATCCATTTCTGACAGATTATGAACAAGTGCTTGACGGGTACCAGGTACAATTTCAAAGCAATGAACAATACTATTTGGACTAACTGCCCGGATGGTTTTAACATAATCGCCCTTATTCGAGCCTACGTCAAAGATAGTTAAGGTGGATGAATTAATGTGGGTAGTTAAGGTCTTTAATAGCAGTAATTCACCGTTTTTGCCCATATCCCAGTATTTCTGGTTATAGTAATAGAATAAGTATGTATCACAGATTCTTGCCCCTTTTGCTATCAGGGAATTTGTGTGATGGTAACGGATAAAATTTCCGATTGCTTTTTTGAATGACATAATACGCTTTAATATCTCTTTAATAAGGCGTCTATGAATCTGAAAACATTTAGTCCTTTTTCAAAAAATCGTGCGGAGTACGGATTTTATTTTCATAGTTAATGATGGATTTGTCTATTGTGGGAACTACGTATTTTTAGAAGAAACAAAAGCCTGAAATATAATTAGCAGACTTAATTTATAAGCTCACTGATTCATCGGTGGATTTGACAGTGACGTATAAAGGACAATTTAACCATAAATGGGGATTTTGATTGTGACTTGGCCGATTTTGGATAAAATACTTAACGAATGGAATCACGAACATCGAATGACGAATTATGAATAACGAACTAAAAAATGGGGGGAAGAATCAAGTTAATAACTCAATTTTCTGTTAGCCGCGGGCATTGTCCGCGGTCAACCGTAGCCGTACCGGCTCCGGCTAAACAATTTGAAAAAACAAAGCCAATTGTAACGACAGAATACGGAAGACAGAACACAGAATACAGAAGGAAAAAATTGAAAACAAAGCCAATGTTAAAATAGGCAATTTAGCATAAGCTCAATGTTAACAAAGAATTATGTTAAAAATGGCAGATTTTGGACATTTTACCGGAACAAAACAAAGCCAATTTCATAACGGTTGCTACAAGAATAAATGAATCCGACGAGTTTACTATTAAAAGCATATTATGAAGCATTGTATGAGCTACTTGTAGCCAACAGAGATACTCTGACCGACAGGATAAACGCCGTATTGGACGAAGAGATACGTTCCGGCGGATACGATGATTTTGACGATGAGAAATTCACATCATATTCCGAAGCGTGCATAGCGTTCATCGACGAGCGGATAGAAATGTATAATCCATTCGGCATCCAGTATCTATATGACCAAAGCAGAGCGAAAGAGGCCTTCAAACTGGAACTACAGCTTAACTGGTATGACAGCCGGGCCGAATTCGAGGCTTTGGTGGAAACGGCACGAAGTAAGGCTGAATCGCTCATCGGCCGGGAGAATTTCGAGCAGCCGGCTAAGGAGCTGATTAAGGAAGCGGGGGCCTTCCCGGATAAGAGCATCATATCCGCTTATCATATCAAACCGGCTTTGAACAAACTGCCGGACTATGTGGTCGCGCGAGTCATCGAAGAAATCATCGCATGAATTGAGCTTAGAGTCTTTGTAGTATGATACCACCGACAATAAAAAATAAACCGACTATCGAGGCAAAGAGAATTACTTCGCCGAGAACAAAATGGACGACGATGAGCGACAAAAAGGGTGTCAGATATATCAGGTTGGTGATATGTGCCGTCGTTTTGGAAAGCTTAAGCGCCTTGAGCCAGAGCAGGAATGTAATTCCCATTTCGAACAGACCTATATATGCCGCTCCGAGCAGTCCCTTTGTGTCCGGGATTTCGATTTTTCCAGAGAGCAGCATCGCTGCGGATATAAAAGCAAATCCGAACACAAAATTCAGAAACAGTCTGGCGGTTTCATCGTGCTTATCCCTGACGTTGTATATCCAGAACAACGACCAGATGATAGTGCTGCCCAGGGCTAAAGCGACTCCCGCCGGGCTATCGACTTCGAATCCGAAGATGTCCCCGCGTGTCGAAATGATAAAAACACCGAAGAAGCTGATGAATATTGCAATAATGTCCCTTGCCTTGATTTTTTGCCGGAGCAGGGGGATCGAAAGCAGTACAAGCGTTATCGGCCAGACGAAGTTCAATGGATTGGCCTGCTGGGCGGGCAGCAACGTGTATGACTTAAATATGACGCAATAATAAAGGAAAGGATTCATAAGACCCAAAAGGGCCGAATTCAAATAATCTCTTTTCGTAAAGGACTTCAGCAGGTGCAGCTTTTTTGAACAAAGTAGAAAAAGAAAGAAAATAAAGGTTGAGACAAATGATGTATAAAACAATAGAGGCAATACATCAATATGTTTTAAGGTTAGTTTGAATGCGGTGGAGATTGTTGACCAGAACAACACTACTAAAGAGGCATATATAAAGGATAGTTTTTGTTTTTCCATAAAAGCCGGCAATAAAATCCAATTTTATTGTTCAGGTATTAACGGAAATATTTATAGTGTATCGCAGCGATTTTGACAATATTTTGTCGGCTTTTATTATTACGGAAAAGTTCTGCAGATGGAAAAATAACGGGCAGAATGTTCGGTTACTTGTAGTTTGTCAGGACGGATTTTGCGACGCCCTCGCTGATTATTCCTGCTTCGAGAAGCTCTGTGACGGATTCGGTCATTGTCACCATCTTGAGCTTTTTGCCGGTTTCGATGACCGTTCTCAGGAAATATCCGCCTTTTCTGCGGATGATGTTCTTTGCGGCGTTGGTGATAACAAGCACTTCGCAGCAGACTCTTTGCTTGCCGTCAACGGTCGGAACAAGCTCCTGATGAATCATTCCCTGCAGGGACTCGGCCAAAAGAAATCTCATCTGGCTTTCGTCCGTGGCGGGGGCGTAGCTCAGCAGCCTTTCGATTATTTTATCGATGGAAATAACGTGCAGGGTCGAGAGGACAAGCACGCCGGTTTCGGCGGCAGTCAGGGCGATCTTGATTGTCTCGTAATCGCGCATCTCACCGATGGCAATTACATCCGGATCCTGTCTGAGGGCGGCCCGAAGCCCGGTGTAAAACGATTGGGTGTCCCTGCCGACCTCTCTTTGCCTGACGACGCCGACCTTGTTCGTATGAACGTATTCGATGGGGTCTTCGATTGTGATGATGTGCTTTTCGCAGGTCGAATTAATCTGGTCTATCATTGCCGTCATTGTTGTGGTTTTGCCCTGGCTTGTGCTGCCTGTGATTAGGACCAGTCCCTTGGTTTTTTGGGCCAGATCTTTGACAACTTCGGGAAGGAATAATTCTTCGATTGTTCTGGGTCTCGTCGGGAGGATTCTGATGGTCGAGCCGACGGCCCCGTTGAAATATCCTACGTTAATCCGGTATCTGCCGGTACCTTCGGCCAGCATCAGATCGAAGTCCAGATTTTTTTCGAGCTGCTTCCTCTGGTCTTCGGTCAGTAAATCGAGGGATATTTCGCTGCTCTGCTCGGCGGTCAGTTTTTCCTTGGTAATCGGGACTAATTTACCACCGAGCCTGAATAAAATCGGGGCGCCGGCGCAAATATGTATATCGGTGGCATGTTGGCTTTTGGCGTGCTCTAATAACTGTTTTCTGTTTATCATTGCCCGATTGTATATGTCCGGTCGTCTGTAAGAGTTTGCCTTCCACGGCTGCACGATGTCCTGATTCGAACCTGCGGCCGAGTTTCTGCCTGGCTGCTTAAATTTACAGCCAAACTTGAGCCGCGAATGTTCATTTCAGTAACATCTAATTCTATCGTTTTGTCGGTAATGTCTCTACTATCTTTTTTAATATTTATTTTGGACCACGCCAGTCCGCTGGCAATTATATTTCGTTCGCAGGCCTGAATATAGGTTTTATTGGCCTGGAACAGCATGGTATTCGAAGCCTCTGTTAAAAGCGATACTATAATGCCGATAAGGGCGATCAACATGACAACCAAAATTAAAACGAATCCTTTGTCTGGTCTTTTTTTCATTTTGAGTTACTCTAATATTCCGGTATAAAACAAATGAGAATTTTCCATTTTTCTAACGAGATGGCCGTGAAGGATATATTCGTTATGGTGTCGAATCTCGACGGCGTAACCACCTTTTTCATCTTCTCTGTGTACCTGCCATGTGATTTTAATTTCGGGCAGAAGCCAGTATCTTCTCTGATCGGTAATTTGTTTGCCGTTCTTGAATTCGTATCTGTATATGTAGTCGTCTTTTTGCTGGTAATGAATCACGCTGTCTGCCTGCTCGATTAAAAGCAGCTCGTCACCGGCGGTGTATCCGTCGATTGATTGCGGCAGGTCGTTTGCCGTATCGATATCCTGCTCCATTTGTCGGAGCATGTTTAACAGGACGGAATTGTCCTGTATCGTATTCAATGACTTGGGGACATCGGTGAACATGGATGCAAATAGTTTATCTATCGTGATTAGAATAAAAGGCAGAATGGCAATGATGACTATTAGTTCTATTAAGGAAAAACCCTTACGCATATTTATAACTCCTGTTCTCTCGGCCGTGACTCGACCGCAATGTATCTGGATAGTCGGACTTTAACCGGCTGGCTGAAACCCATGCCGTTTGCTTCAACCTCAACCAGATTCAATCCCTGCCATTGCCCGGTTCCGTCCGATTGTTTGATTGAAACGTTTAGCCTGGGCCAGAGCCGCCGGAAATCTTCGTCGGGGATAGGTTTTCCCGTTGTTACAATACTGTCAAGCTGTGCCTGTGCGGCGGCTGTGCACTGCTGCCTGACTAACTGGACGCGGTTGAAACGTGCGAATCCGTTAAGTGACAGAGTGAATGCTAAAATTAAAACTCCCAGAATTACAATCGAAACAATAATCTCTGTTAACAAATAACCTTTATATTTTACACTTGTAGCGGACAATTTCAATTCTCCCATAAACCTGTCATGGTGTTATCAATGTTGTTAAATTAGTGATAATCGCGATACTCGGCGAAAAGATAGCGAGGACCACAAAACCAACGACAATTCCCATGCAAACGATGATGCACGGCCAGATTATGAATCTTGCCAGATTGACGCAGTAGCTGTAATTCGAGCGATAGAAAGCCTCGATAGTCTCCAGAATCGCCAAAGTATTGCCCTGGTTGACCTGCTCATCGAAGGCCCATGCCAGGGTTGAGCCTAATTTGCTTTTTCGTGCGGCAACGGCGATATTATCTCCCTGCTCAACTTTCCGGTGCCATTTTCTCAGTCGTCTCCTGAAACGGTTATTTACATCCAGGCCTATGGTGTTACTAATCGCATCGTTTACGGGGCAGCCGGCATTGAGTGACAATCGCAGCATCTCTACGACCTGCACCATCGAATAATTTCTCTCGAACCAGTGTAAAACGGGCAAATACCACTTAACGAAATCACCTATTCGAGAGAACAGGAATGGCTTATCCGGCCTGCGAGGTCTGAATCTAAAATAAATGGATGCAGGTACTGCGACAAAGATTATTAATAATAACAATACTCCCAACAGCCATCCGTAATCAAAGGCGATAAATCCCGTAATCTCAATAACGACTCGAGTAATAGCCGGGAGTTGGTGATCTTCAAATAATTCCGTTATGGCAGCATCGAACTGTGGAATGATAAAGGTCATAACACCAAATATAATCAAGAACATTAAGGTGATGACGATGACTGGATATATCGGGTGAACCGGCCTGATTTTACGGTCCTCTCGTATTTGGGCGGCAATGTTCGCCTCAATGGCCTTCAGTGCCAATGGAAGCTGGTTGATCCGCTCGGCGGCGGCTATCATAGCAACGGCATAACCGGGGCATTTCGGATAACCACGCTTAATTGATTCGCTCAATGAGTAACCCTGGATCAGCCATTTTTTAATATTCAGCAGGATTCTCGAACGCTTGTTTGACCATCCGCCTGCTGCGGATTCCAGCGCCATCGGCAAAGGCAGATTCTGCCGGATACTCGATCCAATCGTTGATAAAACATAAGCCGATGTAGTATTTCGTGATGTTAAACCGTATGCTACGATTGAGATTATAAGCATAACGACGAGGATGATCCCGAATATTCCCAAAGGACTGAGTGCCATGCTCAGAGCGATTAATAAAAGAAAAATTAAGAATAATAATCCACACGTAATGAAGAACCATTTTGCAAGTAATCGAGGCCAGTTTTCGGAATCAGGCTCTTGTTTTGACAAAAGTACTGTAACAAGCGTCGCAATGAAGATTACGAGTGCACCTGTGACAATAAAAGGATTTTCTTTTACGGCTCCGGCAACAATTATTGTCCCCACCAAAAAGGGTGATGTAACCAGAGCGACTCCCGGCTTTTTCAGGCCGAGGTATATATAGAAGGCTAATAGAATTAATAAGATTATAATTTCCATATCTTACCCTGAATTCGATAGACTTGTAATAATTTGTGTCATAGGCGCAAAAATAGAAAGAATAGTCAGGAACATGAAGCCTCCGACGAAAATAATCATCAGAGGCAGCAGCATTGCCTGTAGCCTCGCCTGACCGAATTGCGCCTGCTCGGCGTACATCTGGCCAAGACTATAGAGATTGTCCTGGAGTTCATTTCGCTGTGAGCCTAATTGAATCGAATAAAAGAAGAGCTTCGGTATCATCCTGCAAAATTGTCCCGCTTCCATGATGCCTGCCCCCTGTTCGATTTTTTGGGCAATCACCTCGCTTTCGGCGATTAATTTTTCACTTCCTGTGGTGCCGGCGCTGAGTCTAAGTGACTCCGGCATATCACAACCGGCGGCCACCATAATGGCCATCGCTTCGGACATCCTGCTCAGTGCACTGCTGTGATAAACTCGCCCAAAGACAGGCAGTAAAAGCAGAAGCGATTCCTTGAACCTGCGTCCTGCGGGGAATGTCGATAGAAGTGCAAAAAGAATTAGTATCCCTGCGATTATTATTCCAACTGTTGCCCAGAATGGTACGACATTTTGAGACATATTTAAAAATGTTCGTGTCAGGGCAGGCAATCTCGCGCTGTCTGTCATTTCCATGAGGACCGTGGCGAATTGCGGAATGATAAACATAAATACACCGGTGATTATGACTGCCGCCAGAGTCAGAATGACTGCCGGATAACTTATCGCTTCGAAAACGATTCTTTTGGTTTGATTGGCCATCTCCAGATGCCTGTTCAGGCTGGTAAGCATTTCGCTGAGTCTTCCCGTTTCGACTCCGGCCTTTAAGATTCGGCCGTAAAGGGGTGGAAAATGCTTTTGCCTTTTTTCGAACGCCATCTCGATACTCACACCTGCTTCAAGCTCGTCGGCAATGGCATTTATGAGTTTGCGCATCGAATGGGAGCTGACATCGTGGGCAAGCTCACGCAGGCCTTTTTCCAGGGGGATGCCCGCTTTTGTTATCGAGGCTAATTGCTGATTGAAGAGCAAAAACTCGTTTCTGCCGATTGCCGTTTTTGGTTTTTCCGGTTTGGCTTTGTCGATGGAATTGACGGAAAGCTGCATTTGTTTGAGCATCTCGCCGGCTTCATCTTGCGAGCCGGCTTCCACCGTGCCTGTCATCAATCGACCGCCCGATGTCAATGCATTATATTGGAATGTTGCCATTTTTGTTATGTATCCTTTATTTAAATGTTAGTTCATACCGTATAGCATCTCTACCCTCAGAGCCTTCGGTTGCCTGGATTTCAAGGACTGCTTCGGAACCGGTACGGTTATACGAAAATGGTTTTTTAGAAACAGGATCGTCCGGAATCTTTACTTCAGTAACATTGCTGAGTTTTTCAGGAAATTTGCCGTCATGCGCGCCGGCATATAGCCGCAATGCCTCTATACATGTCAGTGCTGCGATATGACGTTCCATACTGTTGGTTATAGGATTTACTTTTTGGGCTGTTTCCGGTTCTGCCATTTTCCATGAGTCACTTAGGTCAATGAAAGGCTGCGGTAAAGCAGTCAATGCAGAATATAGATTAGGTGCATCCGGTCTCTGGACGAACTGTTCGATTTGTCGAGATATTATCTCAGTTATTGCTATTGCGGTCAAACCGGGGATTAGCATCGGTTCTTTGCTTATGTTTTTAGAAAGGATATATCCAGTCCGAATGGTATTGATTGCGCTATCATATTTGCCCTGTGCAGTCTGGGAACGTATTTGGAGTGTAAGAAGGAATGCAATGTTGCGATACTGATTCAGGTTTTGTAAGAGGTCTTCTGTCCACTCGCATCTTTTGCATTTTGCGGCCTGTTCGAGTAATTGGTAAGTCGGTTTGAACTTCTCCAGAACTGCCTGCACCTGTTTTTGAGGTAATTGATCGAGCGGAGTTTTACGCCACTGATTGATTTGGTTCGTATCAAGTCCTGCCGGCAAAGCCGCAATTGCTTTTCCATACAGAGGTGCTGCATCGGCATCAATTAGTTCTTCGTCTTTCGGAAAAAGCTGGTATTTCCGGGAAGATTCTACCGCCCTGGACAGCCGAAGAGTTATTTGAACCGGAGGCTGTGCTCGTTTAGCGTATGTATTAGATATAAATAATGGAAAAATGATCAGATAGACAGTAGTGAGTTTCGTCATGCGGCTTGGTGAGGTGATTTTTATATATTTGTTTGTTACCATTTTATATGCTTTATTTTTGCAGTTTTAGTTCATATCGTACGGTGTCTCTGCCCTCTGAATCTTCAGTTGCTTCGAGTTCAAGGACAGCTTCGGGGCCGGTGCTTTTATATGAAAACGGTTTTTTAGTCACTGGATCATCCGGGATTTTTACTTCAGTGACGTCGCTTAGCTTTTCGGGGAAATTGCCATCGTATGAACCGGTATATAAACGCAACGCTTCAATACATTGTAGTGCGGTGATTTTGCGGTCAAGATAATTCATTTGTATGCGAACCCTGTCATGGGCTGGTTTCAACTGTTTTTCGAACTGTTTACGGACTAACAAGCTGTAGTTTTTGAGATTATCCGTTTCGATTTTGATTGCTTTGTTCATATCCACGAGTGGCTGAGGTAAATCCTTTAATGCCCAGTAGAGGCTCGGTGCATTGTCGGATTGAATGAACTGTTCAATCCTGTTTAGATTCAGCGACGCTATGGCAATGCCGACTAATCCATGAACCAAAGTAGGGGCGTCACCGAGATGTTTTGCCATTGCATGGGATTTTTTCATAGTCTCCCTTGCCTGGTCATACCTTCCTTGTGCGATTTGGAGCCTGGCCTGGACATCGAGGATAAAAGCTAACTGCCTGAATTTGCTGAGATCATCCATATTTTGCTGATTAGCCTGGCCTGGTTTTATGAAAGGCCAGTTACACCGGGCACATTTTGTTGCCTGAGTCAATAGATCCATAGATGGTTTGAGCTTCTTCAGGGCTGATTCGACCTCTTTGACAGGGAGCTGGTCAGGCGGCAGGCTCCGCCATTCGGAAAATTGCTTTGAGTTAAAATCATCTGGTAACGATTTAATCGCTTTTTGATATAAAGGGACTGCATCGGCATCGGTTTGCTCTTCGGCTGTCGGTAGGAGTCTTAATTTCTGAGTTGCTTCCGTTGCTTTGACGGGGTGAAGGATCAGTTCGTTCCATGGTTGTGCTCGATTTGCGTATGTGGCGGTTATGATTAATAATAAAATGATGCTTGTCGTAGTAATTTGCTTCATAAGTCTGTTCTTTATAAATTAAACTCTATTGTTCTAATCAATTCGGCATAGTTTTTCAGGCGGTGTAACCACAAACTTTATTCAATTCTTCCTGAGTTGTCAGTCCATTGCTGACCAGCCGCTGGCCATCTGTTAACATGTTTGCATGTCCCTTGCTCATCAGTAGTGCTTCAAGTTCTTCGAGGTCGGCTTTGGCCAGAATCGCCTTTCGAAGCTCGCTGTCCAACTGGACAATTTCCGCTATGAGGATTCTGCCTTTATAGCCGGTATTAAAACATTCATCACACCCAGTTGCTTCATACGAATCTGCCTGTTCGGATTTCTTTTTGCATTGATCACAAAGTTTCCTTACCAGTCTTTGGTTCAGTACTGCTGAGATGCTTGAAGTGACCTGGTAAGGTTCGATACCCATCTCAAGAAGACGCAGAAACGCACCTGCCGGAGTGCCGCTGTGCATCGTGCTCATCAGAAGATGCCCGGTTAGTCCGGCTTCGATGGCGATTTTTGCCGTCTCGGCATCTCGTATCTCTCCGATCATCAGGACCTGCGGGTCCTGTCTGAGCAACGAACGCAGGGCGGTCGGGAAAGTCATCTGGCCGTGCGGCGTAATCTGTGTTTGTGTAGCGCCTTCTATTCTGATTTCCACGGGATCTTCGAGAGTCACGACACTTTTGCCGGAGAAATTTTTCAAGATATGTCTGAGCAGGGCGGCTAAAGTTGTACTCTTTCCGCTGCCCGCCGGACCGGTTAAGAGTAAAACACCCATATTTTTTGCAGCAATTTGTTTGAGAGTCGTATATATGTGGTTCGAGAAACCTAACTGCTCAAGCTCCATTAATTCGATATTACTGTAAAATAAACGTACTACCGCCCGCTGGCCGTGAATTGTGGGAAAAACGGCAAGCCGCTGGTCTGTTACCCGGCCATTTTGACTTTTTTCGATTTCTATCCGGCCTTCCTGGGGAATGTCATTGCGATATGTTAAAAGCCCCCCCAGGACTTTTAGCCGAGCTATGACGTTATCTGATAAGGACTTAGGGATTTTTTCAACGGTATTAAGGACTCCATCTAAGCGATATTTTATCACTAAATCGGCCCCTGTAGGCTCGAAATGGACATCGCTCGCGCCATATTGTACCGCCTTATTGAGCAAATCATCTACCAGAGAAACGACATCTACGGCATCGTTATTTTTTTTATAAAAGCTGTTTTTACAATTACTTACGTCCATATTCTTATGACCTGAATTTGGAGAATGTCCTTATTTTTCAACGATGTTTAAAACCAAGACGCATTGAGCAACTGGAACGTTACGTAAGAAAACTATTTTTTTACCCTTTTTTTGTGATTTTTTGTTAACATACTGATTAGCGCTGCGTCTTAACAAACAGAACAAGATTATATAATCGAAAAGGACGTATATGCTTGATAGAGCCGTAAGCTACGGTGCAGTATGGGATTTTATCGGCTCAGAGGCTATTGCCGATAACCAGAGGTGGATTCTGTCTGCGATGCACAAACACGGACAGGAAATAGTCACCATGCTTTGGCGCATATTGGGCAATGAGCAGGATGTTTGCGATGCCTATCAGGATACTTTTTTACAGTTAGCTCATTACGAGGGAGGAGCGAAGCCTGACTGTATAAAAGCGTATATTTTCCGCGTGGCTAACAATATTGCGATATCGATGTTAAGACGAAAAATCGCAGAGAGGAAAAGAATATCTGTTGCAGCCGTCAAAGAAAAGATAACTCATTCTCCTTTGAGCGAGCTTAATTCGAAATTTCTCCAGGAGACTTTGAGAAGCTATATTGCACAATTACCGGAATATCTCAGGAATGTATTGACATTGCGGGACTTAGCGGAATTGTCTTATGCGGAAATAGGAAGGATATTAGGTATAACAACAGGGACGGCGAGAGTTTACAGGTGTAAAGCAATCCAGTTATTGTCAGTTTGGATGGGAAAAGAAGAGTAAACAATGATTATTTCGAAAATACGTCAAATGTTCTCGATATTCGATAAATCGTCAACAAGGAATACAAATCAGTGTAAACGATTCAGAAACTGGCTGTATTCGGCTTTAAGCAGACACATCAATCCCGAAGCGGCCTGGTTGCAAAACCATATTGCAAATTGTCCGAGATGCCGCAGGAGATTGCTCTCCCGCAGTAAAGTCGATCTTGCGATTTCATTTATGAAATCTCAGCCGTTGAGTCTTGATTTGTTAATGCGAGCGAATGAACAGGCTATCGGTGTGCTCAAACATAGTCTGCGTAAGGCGCCAAAGGCCGATAAACTCAGGCAAATAAAACCCGGGCCAAAGTTAGTGGAAAGGTTGTATAAACACATACAGCCTGTGGGAAATATGGCGGCCTGTGTTGTGATTCTGATTATGATGAAAGCCAGCATTTTTTCTTCAATGAATTCTGTCCAGGCCAAGGGACAGAAAGTTATCAGGCAGTATTATACCGACCGGGTGGGTGAAGATCTGACCGAAGAAATATTCCCTGAAGATTCCGGGCAACATTATTCGCCCTATTCCGGATGATTATAACAATATAATGTGTTGATATATAACAGGTTATACAAACCAGCGAGCAGCATATTTTATCAACATAAAATTAATTGGCCGGTCAAGTCCGCTTAAAATTTACCCGATAATCATTTCTGTAAGCTAATCATTGTTTATATTTTGTGTAGCTCGGTTCAACGTCCTATAGGACGTTGAAAAATTGCCGTTTTTATGGCCTGGGCTGATTTGATTGACTAATATTTATTACTTATATTTTATTTATTATGGCACGAATTTTTGGATTTAAAGCAAAAGTTCAGTCTGCAGGACTGAATCCCGTTGGAGACTATCCAGATAATAACGGTCTTGAGGAAATTAGCGGCCTTTCCCAGCTGTATTCTCCGGAGCAGGATGCTGCTGTACACGTTCGGGATATTGCGGATGTCCTTCACGAAATGGGTAAAATCACCGCGGAACAACTCTCAGAGCTAAGGCAGATACAGCAACGGACGGATGAAGATGTCTTCAAAATAATTACTGAAAAGAAATTCGCCGTTGAACCTGATATCTCAATGGCACGGGCCGGTCTCTACGGATTCGAGTTCCGCAAGATTGAACCCGACCAGGTCGATAAACATGTATTGACCAAGCTAAAGATCGACTATATCAAAAGCAATCGGATTATGCCCGTCTCGGTCAACGGGGAGAACCTTGTGGTCGCGACAAGTCATCCGGGTGACCTTTTTATTATCGAAGATGTCAAAAGACAGACCCAGATGAATATCGAGACGGTTGTGTGCATGGACAGTGATATAGATAAAGTCTGCGAGCTGTTGAGTGACGAAGGGGCAGATTACAATCTCGATGAGCTTATCAGTGATATGACGGATGTTGAGGTTGTCCGGGACGAGCAGGAGGAATCTCAGGACCTCGAAAAGATGGCGGGTCAGTCGCCGGTCATTAAATTTGTGAATTATGTCATCGGCAACGCCGTACGCGAGGGAGCAAGTGATATTCATATCGAGCCTAAGGAGAAGTCCATGAGGACGAGGAATCGTATCGACGGAGTCCTGTTCGATATGATGCAGTCGCCGTTAAAAATGCATCCTGCTATTGTCTCCCGTATCAAGATAATGGCTAATCTCGATATTTCTGAAAGGAGACTGCCCCAGGACGGAAAGATAAAAGTATCTATCGGCGGAAGAGCGATTGATTTGCGTGTCTCGACACTGCCCACAAATTATGGGGAAAAGGTGGTTATCCGTATTCTGGACAGCAAGTCCATTCTTCGCGGTCTGGAGCAATTGGGAATGGAATCGGATGCGCAACTGTCTTTCAAAGAGCAGGTGAATCTGCCTCACGGCATTTTTCTGGTGACCGGCCCCACAGGCTCCGGAAAGAGCACGACTTTATATTCCGCATTGGCCCAGATGGACGGCGATAAACTGAACATTTCCACGGTAGAGGATCCTGTGGAATATGAGCTTAATTTCTGCAATCAGGTCCAGATTAATGAAAAGATAGGGCTTGATTTCGGTACGGCATTGCGGAGTCTGCTGCGTCAGGACCCCGACGTGATTATGATCGGGGAGATACGTGACAACGAGACGGCCCGCATAGCGGTGCAGGCTGCTCTGACGGGACATTTGGTCCTTTCGACACTCCATACGAATGATGCGGCAAGCAGTGTTACTAGATTGGTCGATATCGGCATTGACGCATACCTGATAGCAGCTTCGTTAAATGGAGTACTTGCTCAGCGATTAGTCAGGAAGATTTGTCCGAAATGCAAGGAGGTTTATCAGGTATCGGAGCATATCCGCAAATACATGGAAAGGGCGGGAATTGATCCGGGACAGATTTATCACGGTGCCGGCTGTGACCACTGCCGTAATTCAGGTTATGTCGGACGAATGGGTATTTATGAGATGTTGATTATTGACGATTTGTTCAGGGATATGATTAATAAAGACTCGTCGATGAACAATATGCGCAGAGTATTTCACGAGAAAGGCCTTCGAAATCTGTTCGACGACGGGATTATCAAGGTCAAGCAGGGCTTGACTACTATAGATGAAGTGTTGCGTGTTACCGAGATATATGGCCGGAAAGAGGATGAAGCCTTTATAGAAAACATCGGTTCCGGCGAGTGTTGAGGTTTTGTAGGGTAGGCTTTAAGCCATTGATTAGATAGTGGTGGAGTAAGCTCCATCCTATAATTCCAGGTTTTAATTGATTACTGAGGTTATGAACGTAAAGTCCATAATTATTGGTTTATTACTGCTTGTAGTCGGCAGCGGTGCGCTCTGGTGGATGGTCTCCGAACGACGTAAGGAACAGAAAGAGGTGGATTTCCTCAGATCAAAGTATAGCTCGGAGTATGAACAATTGGATAAGTTGTCCCCGGAAGAACTTGCCGAATCACCATTTGGGCTGGATGTAAACGGACATGCAAAGACACAGGAGCAGCTTCAGCTAGAGCAGCAGGAAAGGCTTAAGGCAAACCTGGATAAATTAGCAGCAGGAGAGATGACTGTTTATCCGTCTCCGGATGATTTTTTCGGCGAGAACTGGCAGGATGAACTCGAAAAATACAAAAAGCGAAAAGAGTTGAGCGAGTTTATTTTGACAGGTTCAATAATGTGTACCTCTGTCGGCGGAATAATTGTCAGTTGGTTTCTTTTACTGAATATTGCTCGCGTTATTATTAAAATTTTATCCGGCATTAAGCGCATATTATGCAGAGTTTTCCGAGGTAAAGGCGAGTCCGAAGAACAACAGCAGAGTACTGATATAATTGATGAAGTTAAACAGGATAAAGAAACTCCGCCTGAACAGGATAAAGAGCCTCAACCTAAAATGGAAAAAACTGAAAGTATTTCGAAAGTACTTGTAAATTCAGGCTGGCAATACACCGACTCTTTGACGGGACAACCTCAAAAAATCGGCCAGAGAAAACGTATTCCACTTAAAAGCAAAGCCCTCTCTGAAAACAAGAGCCAGGAAAGTCCGAAAGGGAATTCGGATATTAAGGTATCTCATGGCGCTAAAAAGAACAACCAACCGCGTACAGATAAAGATAAAGTTAAATCTCAGGATATAACTAAAAGTGTAACGATTATTCCGGATAGCTCCGGCCAGTTGAATCCGATCGATGACACACTAAAAGATCTTACTCAGCAGGTATCGGCGATTCGTGAGTACGCCGCCCATCAGCAGGACAGATTGCAAAAGCTCCAGGATGGCTATGACTGGAATATCATAAAGAGTTTTTGCCTTCGGATTATACGCTGTATCGACAACATTGAAAATCGTATCGAACAATTAGCGGAACAGGATTGTGACGTGACGTATCTCGAAGAAATCAGGGATGAACTGGTTTTCTCGCTGGAATCGAGCGGTGTCGAGCAATATGAGCCGGAAATAAACAGTGAATATCGCGGTCAGGAAAAATTCGCAGAGGCGGTGAAGGAAAGAAAGCGCGGTAATGATCCGAAGCAGAAGGGAAGAATTGAAAAAGTGATCAGGCCCGGTTATCAATGTTTTATAGATGAGGAAAATGTCAGGATAGTGCGGCCGGCTCAGGTTAGATTATATGCATGAATGAATTATGGATAGAAAGTTAAGGAGCCGTAATATCGGAGGTGAATAATGGGTAATATAGTGGGAATAGATCTTGGCACTACTTTTTCTGCATTGGCAATTCTAAATGCAATAGGTAAGCCGGAAATTATCCCGAATGCCGACGGTGAGAGGCTCACACCGTCTGCTATATTCTTTGACGAGGAAGACGCCAATTTGATTCGTGTTGGTGTGGAGGCAATTAATTCCCGGCATCTTAACGCTCAAAGATCGGCTCGTTGGATTAAACGGCATATGGGGGATGCTAAATATTGTAAAAGAATTGACGGCAAAGACTGGACGCCGGTTGAATTGTCGTCTCTGATTTTGAAAAAACTAAAACAGGACGGCTCGGTCGAGCACGGGGAAATCAAGGATGCCGTTATTTCGGTTCCCGCACACTTTGATGAAATTCGCCGCAAAGCAACCATGGATGCCGGGCAGAAGGCCGGTTTGAATGTAATCGGCATTGTCAATGAGCCGGTGGCTGCCGCTCTGTATTATGCGACAACTCGTGTGATTAACGGCAGAATACTGGTGTATGACCTTGGCGGCGGAACTTTCGATGTTACAATCATGGATGTCAAGGGTACGAAAATGGATATTGTTTGCTCGCAGGGCGATCATGCTCTTGGTGGTGTCGATTTTGACGAGCAGGTATTGAAGATACTGGAGCAGCATTATCGGGATAAATTTAACGCTGATTTGATTAATTCCGATGAGGACAGAGCGAAATATGAAGATGAGGCCGAGGACATTAAGAAAACTTTGTCTCGCCGCGATGTTGCCAAAAAGATGCTATACGGCCCCGCAGGAAGTATGAGGGTTGAAATAACCCGTGATATGTTCGAGAAGGCAATTTCATCGCTGATGGCCCGCACGGACATTCTTGTTGAAGTCGCGCTTGAAGAAGCCGGCAGCAAGCCATCCGAGATTGATAAGGTATTATTGGTGGGCGGAAGCACTCGCATGCCCATTGTTTCTCAGAGACTGGAGAAAATGTTCGGATTTGCACCGGAGACGGCGGTTAATGTGGATGAATGCGTTGCATTGGGTGCCGCTTTGCATGCCGGCCTGACGATGATCAGGGAAAAACCCGATGCGGTGCCAGTCGGCATTGCCAGCGGACTCAAAGACATTAACCTTACGGACGTCTGTAATCACAGCTACGGGACAATTTGTGCCCCTGTTGATAAAGAAACAGGAAAGCGTGTCGTTCAAAATCGTATCATTTTGAAGAAAAATACACCGTTGCCCTGTGAAGTGTCTCAGACCTTTTACACGGTTTCCAAAGGCCAGACTGAAGTTGAAGTCACTATAACGCAGGGAGAAGACGGTGTCGTAGAGTACGTTAATAAAATTGCAACACATAAATTAGAGTTGCCTCCGGACAGACCTGCGGAATGTCCGATTAAGGTTACATATAGTTATGACGTCAACCAGAGAATGCACTGTAAGTTCGAAGACGTCGAATCGGGCAAGACTCTTGCAGTTGACCTTAGCTTAAACAAGAACGGCGAAATGTCGGAAGAAGGTTCGACGGGGAAAAATAAACAAGAATATAAAGTTAAATCTTAAAATAATAAGGTCCTTTCTATAGGGCATCCATAATTTATATATCAATTTCGGTTCATACGAATGGGCGGACTTTTACTTCTATTGTTAGTGGTCGCGGCGGTATGTGCGGCAATATTCTTTCCCAATGAAATAAGCCTCATCTATAGATACATATTATGTATCCTGCATCGTACGGCAAAGCACGACGATATGCATCGTTTGTCCGAACAGAAATATCAGCCGGTGCCGGACGAAACGGATGTCGCTCAAAATGTTCCGGATTTGAACGTTCTTAATTGTAGGATTCAGGAAACAATCCAAAAGGAAAATAGCGGCGTTGTGGATGTTTTTAATGTCGATATCTGCGGCTCAATTCACGCTCCCGAAGATTTGCATCATACAAATTTGAAAATTACGGTTATTGATATTACAGAAGGTCCGTCCGATACCAGGCCGGTGCGGGCTAGGGTTAAACAATGGCAGACTCCGGCATCGTCCGGTATGGGGCAGGTGGGTGATTCGTCTGTTTTTTGTTACAGCGCCGATCTCGGAAGGCTGCCCAATAAAATCACAACACTTTCGGACTGGACTTCTGTTGCTAAACTGCGTATCGACTGGCTGTTATTCGCCCGTAAGGGCAGAAGGTCTCTACAATTTAGGGTCTCAATATTATCCGCCGGGGACGGCCTTGAGCTGGCCTGTGCCTATTGTTCTTATATTTATGATAATCTCTCTTTCGGTTACATAGATGTGCAGGAAAATGCCGAACATTCGAAGACCTTAGCGGTTGCGTTGGCGTTTGCAGTCAGTGCCGCGGACGGCAAAATGTACGAATGTGAAATTGAATTAATAAAAAAATGGGCGAAGGATAATATTAATCTGGCACGGTCCTCCGATAATGCCGAGCGGGAACTTGATAAGGCGTTGAATGAGGTTATCACTTTTTACCGTCAAGGAAATAAGCTCGATACTTATAACATTTGCCGGGAAGTTGTCGCGATTACACCGATTGCCGGACGCTGTGAAATTCTTGAGCTTTGTTTTAATGTGGCAAAGGCAAATGGCTCCGTAGTGGCCGATGAGCTTAGATTTTTGAAAGAGCTGGCAAACTGGATGGAAATTGACGGCAATAAGTTCCGTGAGCTGATGGAGAAAGTCATTCCACTCGATATGCATGAGGTCAAAGATATAGAATCGATTCTTGGTGTCACTTCCGATATGAATATCGAGATAGCTCGTGCGCGGCTGAATAAGGAGTATGTCAAATGGAACGCGCGGGTCACAAATACGAATCCCGAAATTCAAAGTCAGGCCGACCAGATGCTGAAACTAATTGCCGAAGCAAGAAGTGAGTATATTGTGAGCGAAACTGACTTGCGGCGGGAAAAAACCGAGCCGGACCATTCTGAACATCAAGTCACTCCCCGGCAAAGCAAAAAAACTAAATCCAAAAATCCAAACAGCGGATAGTTTTCAAAAACAATCCTTTTGCAGAAATCCTTCCTTAGTATAAACACATAATACTCTCAAGGTTTTGTTGCCTGCGCGAGGATAATGCGTTAATATTATTTCCATGAAAACTATAAATAAAGTTGCGGTAGTTGCCATGATCATATCGGCGTCTGTCATGCTCGCCTTGGTCATGCTCGAGGTGAGATACCGAATGCTTGATACTTCTCAATTATCAGATATCGAGGATTTGTCCCGGCAAAGCTCAACAAATGATAATTTGTCTCGAATAGAGACGGATGGGAACCGGGATTCAGAAATCGAGAAACAAGCTGACTGGCCCATGTTCCGGGGGCAGCAGAGGCTTTTAGGTATAGCAAAAGGTAATCTGCCGGATAAACTGGAATTTCTCTGGAAATTCAAAACCGAAGGTCAGGTCAAATCTTCTCCGGTCATTGTCGATGGTGTTGTTTTTATAGGTTCGTCGGATAAGAATATTTACGCAATCGATGTAAACGACGGACAAAAAATCTGGTCATATCAGACAGACGATGCAGTTGAGGCGGCACCCTGTGTCATTGAAGGGGTAGTTTATGTCGGTTCGTCGGGAGGTTTTTTATATGCCATCGATGCGAAAAGCGGCACGCTTAATTGGAAATATGAAACGGACGGTCAAATTCTCGGAGCCGCCAACTGGACGCTTTCGCCCGATGGCCGGACGAGATGGATACTTATCGGCAGCTACGATAATAAGCTGCATTGTATTGACTCGACGAATGGACGGGCCGTATGGGCCTACGAAACAGATAACTATATTAACGGCTCACCAGCCGTCGAGGAAAATATAGCGGTCTTTGGCGGCTGCGATGCGCTGATTCACGTTGTCTCCCTTGTTGACGGAACAGAGATTAAGACAATCGACAGCGGCTCATATATTGCTGCATCGGCGGCGATTCTCGATGGACAGGTTTATGTAGGAAATTATGATAATGTATTAATTAAAACCGATATTAAAACCGGTAAAATTTTATGGAAATACGAAGATTCGGAGGCCCCTTTTTTTTCTTCTCCGGCAATCGGCGCCGATGTCGTTGTTGTCGGCTCAAGAGACGAACTTGTACACTGCATCGGTCGTAAGGATGGTAAACAGCTCTGGACTTTCCAGACGCTGGGTGAAATTGACAGTTCGCCCGTTATTTGCGGCGATAAGGTTATTGTCGGTTCACAGGATGGCAACGTATATATGTTACGACTTTTGGACGGAACTAAAGTGTGGTCCTACGAGATCGGACAGGCGATTTCTTCCTCGCCGGCAGTAGCTGATGGAATGGTTGTGATTGGCTGTGACGATGGCTATATCTATGCTTTCGGCGCAAACCGATGAGCAAAAGAAGGATACTATGAAAATTGTTCAGATTACACCGGGTTCGGGGGATAACTTCTATTGTGAAAATTGTCTGCGGGATGCCGCATTGGTAACGGCAATGTGCAGGTTCGAACATGAGGTGACTTTGCTGCCCATGTATTTACCGCTGCAGATTAGCGATAAAGAAATACATCGCAAAGCCCCAATCTTTTTTGGGGGGATTAATGTGTATCTCCAGCAAAAGCTGTCTGTTTTTAGGAAAACCCCCAGATGGCTCGATAAACTGTTTGACAGACCGTCTCTTCTCGAATGGGTTTCACATAAGGCGGGCATGACAAGCGCGAAGGATTTGGCCCAGACGACAATATCAATGCTCCAGGGCCGAGATGGACGACAGATTAAAGAATTAGACAGGCTCGTCGAATGGCTTGAACGGGATGAAAACAAGCCCCAAATAGTGATTCTGTCCAACATTCTTTTAATTGGATTAGCCGGACCCATCGCCGAAAGGCTCGGTGCGAAGGTGATATGTCTGCTTCAGGATGAGGATGGTTTTCTCGATGGATTAATGCCGCCATATACGCGACAGGCCTGGGAATTAGTAACTCAACATTCAAGAGATGTTGATTTGTTTATCTCCGTAAGTGAATATTATGCAAACCTGATGCAGCAGAAACTTCGTCTCGATCCGGAGCGGTTGAAAGTCGTTCACATGGGAATATCGCCGGATGAATATCGATTGCGAGAGAATGTGCCGGAAGTGCCTACAATCGGCTATCTGTCCAGGATGTGTTCGGAGAAAGGATTGGATATTCTTGTCGATGCATTTATCCGAATAAAAAAGATTGAGAAGCTTAAAAATACAAAACTACGCATTGCCGGTGGCAAAACTTCCGCTGATGAGCCGTTCTTAAAAGAGATTCGGCGGAAAATAAATTCTCATGAATTGAGTTGCGATGTGGAGTTTCTCCCGAGTTTCGAACGCGCATCCAAGCTGGAATTTTTACACTCGCTTTCTGTCCTTTCGGTACCGGAGAGAAAGCCTGTTGCTTACGGATTATACGTGCTGGAAGCCCTTGCATCGGGTGTGCCGGTGGTTGAGCCTGCGATTGGTGTATTTCCGGAATTACTGGAAATGACCGGCGGGGGAGTATTGTATCAGGATAATACCGCCGCCGGTCTTGCCGCTGCAATACAGCCGCTGTTGCTCGACCCGGACCATGCTCATAAGCTGGGTCAAAAGGGCAGAATCGCGATTCTTGAGAAATTCAAAATAGACCACGCCGCCGAGAAAATGATAAGGATATTCGAACGAATTATACAGTAGCATCGGGAAGGATGATTATGCTTGAGCTTGTTCACGTGACAAAAAGTTATGATTCACCGAGTGACACCGGCAGTGTTTGTGTTTTAAAGGATATCACTTTTAAGCTCGACGAAGGCCGGTCACTGGTGATTGTGGGGCCTTCGGGGAGTGGTAAAAGTACGTTGCTTAATATTATCGGCGCGCTGGATCGTCCTACACAGGGACAAATAATTCTGGACGGACAGGACCTTTCAACGCTCGATGATACCGAGCTTGCCGGAATAAGAAATCGCCGGATAGGATTCGTATTTCAATTGCATCATCTTTTGCCGCAGTGCACGGTGTTCGAAAATGTTTTGGTTCCTACACTTGCAGGCAAGGGCGGCATTTCCGGAAAAGAAGCCCAGGACAGGGCTGCGGGTCTTTTGGGACGTGTAGGTCTGAAAGATTTCTTACAGTATCGACCCGGCGAGCTTTCGGGCGGGCAGAGGCAACGTGTGGCGGTTGTCAGGGCGCTGATTAATAAGCCCGGGCTGCTGCTTGCCGACGAGCCGACCGGCTCATTAGACAGGGCAGCCTCGGAAACGATAGCCGATTTGTTGGTCGAATTGAATCGCAGTGAGAAAGTGACATTAATTGTCGTAACACATTCATTCGAGTTCGCAAAGCGCATCGGTCCGGTATCGGAATTGAGCGATGGTTTGTTGCACCATAAAGTGTCCCTTAGTGGAAAGGAACGGAGCCAATAATGAGCTTGTTCAAACTCGCCAAAAGAAGCCTTGTTTTTTACTGGAGGACGAATCTCGGTGTTTTACTGACCGTATGTGTCAGCACATCTGTGTTAACCGGTGCGTTGTTTGTGGGCGATTCCGTCCGTCACAGTCTTTTAATGATGGTGGATGCCCGGTTAGGCGGGACGGAGTTCGCCATTATGCCACAGAAAAGATTTTTTACGGCGGATTTATCAGACAAACTGGCACAAGAGCTTGAAACCGACACGGCACCATTACTGCAGGTTCGCGGATTGGTGACAAATGACGATGGTTCCAGGCGGGCCAACAGGGTGGAAGTACTCGGTGTCGATGAACGATTTTACGGGATTGGAACCGGACAAAGTCCATTCACCTCGGGTACTGCATCATCGGGAGAGGGAGCAGTTATATTAAATGAGTCGTTGGCTGCAAGACTGGATGCCGTACCAGGCGATGAGGTAGTATTGCGAATTGAGAAACCGAGTATGATGGCCAGGGATGTGCCTTTGACACCTGATTCGGATTTGTCCACGGCTTTTCGTTTGAAGGTCGATGCGATAGCGGGCGAATCGGAGTTCGGACGCTTCAGCCTGCAGTCGAACCAAATTGCTCCTTCGAATGTTTTTGTACCTTTGCAATGGCTGCAGGAAAAACTCGGCCGCAGCGAGCAGGTTGACATGTTGTTAGTTGCTTCGAGTGAGAAAAATAATTTAACAATGGAAAAAGCGAATCGAGCGATAGGGAAATTATGGAATCTTGCCGATGTCGAGCTTGAGCTTCGCCGGCCTGAAGGCAGGGATTTTTTTGAGCTGCGCAGCAAAAGAGTATTCATCGAGAATGTTTTAAGCGATGCCGCATTGAAAGCAGGCAAAAACTCTGTCGGTATATTAACTTATTTTGTGAACGAACTGCGACTGGGAGACAAAGCGACTCCGTATTCGATGGTCTCGGCGATTCAGCCGTCGGCAGATGCCAATGGTATTGTTCCTGAAGGTATGAGGGATGATGAAATTATTATCAATCAATGGCTTGCCGATGACATCGGTGCTGATGTGGGGGATTCGCTCAAGCTGACATATTATGTAATGGGATTGGCCAGAGAACTTCAGGAGCAAAGCACAAGTTTTCAGATTCGAAAGATTCTGCCGATGGCCGGCCCTGCGATTGATCCTGAACTGATGCCGGACTTTCCCGGTCTGGCCGATGTCAATAATTGCAGGGACTGGGATCCCGGCATCGCTATTGACCTTGATAAAATTAGGACGAAAGACGAGGATTATTGGGACAAATATCGAGGCACGCCGAAGGCGTTTGTAACACTTAACGCCGGGCAGAAAATGTGGGCGAATCGATACGGCGACATAACGGCAGTTCGCTATACGATTGGGAATCAGACACAGCAAAATGTCGCCCAGAATATACTTAACGAGGTTGAACCTATATCGGTGGGTTTGTTCTTTATGCCGGTTCGCACACAGGGCCAAATAGCGGGAGGAGGTACGACAGATTTCGGTCAGCTTTTCCTCGGGCTTAGTATGTTTCTGATTATGGCGGCTTTGATTTTGACCGGCCTGTTATTTGTATTCGGTGTGGAAAATCGCAGCGAGCAAATCGGATTGTTTCTGGCCGTGGGTTTGTCCCATAAGCAGGTCAGACGGTTGTTGTTAATGGAAGGTGGACTTTTAGCGATATTCGGATCTGCATTGGGAACAGTCTCGGCACTGCTTTACACAAAAGTGATGATATACGGACTTGCAACCCTCTGGCGGTCGGCTATTGCCGGTTCGCAGATTCAATTTTACGCCGGAACTTCTTCTATCTTTATCGGTGCGTTTGGAGCAGTAGTCGTATCATTGATTGCTATATGGTTTACTTTACGTAAACAGCTCTCTCGTCCGGCACGAGAGATGCTCTCAGGCGCTTTAAGATGGCAATATTTCAAGGCAAAAAAAGCTTCAAAAGGCAGGATTGGATTTTGGTTAGCGGCGGTTGCAGCGATTGGGGCTGTGTTGCTCGTTGTTATGACCGGAACCGGTGACAGCAGCGCCGCTTCGAGTGCTTTTTTCGGAGCGGGAGCTTTACTTTTAATCGCCGGGCTTTGTATTACACAATCCTTATTGAAAATTGCCGCAGGAAGATGGAGCAGGGCTTTTGTCTCTGTGGTCGGGTTTGGAATGCGGAATTCCACCAGGCGGACAGGACGCAGTCTTGCAGTGGTGGGATTGCTCGCGTGCGGCATTTTTCTGGTAATCGCAGTAGGAGCGAATAAAAAAGATCCTCTGGCCCAATCTCAACAACGGGAATCCGGGACGGGAGGTTTTGCCCTGTACGGCGAATCCGCTATCCCGATACTTTACGATTTGAACGGCAGCGCCGGCAGAGAATCGATGAGACTTAACGACGGGATTCTCGATGGAGTGCAAATTGTACAGTTCCGTGTGCATGACGGGGACGATGCGAGTTGTCTGAATTTAAATCGCGCTCAGATGCCTCGTGTGCTGGGTGTGCAATCGGAGCAACTTCAAAAACGCGATGCTTTTGGCTTTAGCAGTGTAATTAAAGACATCGACAGGCAGAATGCGTGGGGGCTGTTGGATGGTGACCTTGGCGAAAATGTCGTACCGGCTATAGGTGATTATGCAACGGTTATCTGGGCGCTTGGCAAATCCCTTGGCGATGAGATTGAATATACCGATGAAAAAGGGCGGCAGTTTCGATTGCGTTTGGTTGGTTTGTTGAAGAATTCTATCCTGCAGGGCAGTTTAATAATTTCCGAAAAGGAATTTGTCCGGCGTTTTCCATCGGATGAAGGCTATAGAATGTTTCTCATAGATGCGGACCATAGTAAAACTAAGACACTCTCAGAAAAAATGATGTTGCGATTGTCACATTTCGGGCTGGAACTGACACCGACAACGCAGCGGTTAGCCGAGTTTATGGCAGTTGAGAATACGTATCTGTCTATTTTCCAGTTATTGGGCGGTTTGGGATTGATTCTCGGCAGCGTCGGTTTGGGTCTGGTTGTGCTTCGTAATGTGCTTGAAAGGAGGGGGGAGCTTGCCATGCTGCAGGCGGTGGGTTTTGATAAGGCAACTTTGAAAAAGATGGTGTTCGACGAGCATGGCGGCCTTATGTTAGCCGGTTTGGTCTTTGGAGTGATCGCCGCATTGGTGGCGGTCGCCCCCGTTTTGAGAACACGAGGGGCGCATATACCGTATCTTACAATTGCCGCTATTGCAGTAAGTGCCGTGATATGGATCTGGCTTGCCACAACCTTTGCACTGAGCGGGCAAATGCTGGACGCTTTAAGGAACGAATAGTGATTAGTATATCAGGATGTCAGGTGACCAGTATGCAGGACATCAAAGTATCAGGAAATCAGGCAACTAACCCTTATCTGCTGATACCCATATCCTGATAGCCTGATATTCTGATAACCTTATGAAAGTACTGTAAAGGAATCTATGACTATAAAGATAATACCTATTTCATTGACCATTATAGGTGTAGTGTTGCTGTATGTGTGGCTCAGTGCGGATGCAGCGGTTGGATTAAAAGAGCGTTTGCCTGAAAAAGAAATATCCGAATCACTTTCGGAAGGAGGAAGTATTAAGGAACTGCGGGGTGAACTGGTCCGTTATGACGGGAAACCTTCGGATTTACCCGGTACGTGGCCGCAATTCAGAGGTGCGGATTTCGATGCGATCTATAATCTGGATATGCCGTTTGCACCTCGGCCAACTGCTCAAGAGAAGGTTACACTCGCAAGAAGCTGGCCCGATGAGGGACCGAGAGTTCTCTGGTCGATTGATCTGGGTGAAGGTTTTGCCGGGGCGGCGATTTTGGATGGAAGAGTTTATTTGATAGATTACGACCAGGAAAAACAGACCGATGTGATAAGATGTCTGTCTCTGGATGATGGTTCGGATATTTGGAGTTATTCTTATCCCGTTAAGATCAAACGCAATCACGGTATGAGCCGGACCGTACCGGCGGTGACGGAAAAATACATCGTGACTATGGGGCCGAAATGTCATGTCACCTGCCTGGATTCGATGACAGGCGAATTTCACTGGATGCTGGATTTGGTCGGGGAATTCGGGACGGTCGTACCGGAATGGTATGCGGGGCAATGCCCCCTTATGGAAGACGGCAAAGCGATTATAGCCCCCGGAGGCTCGGCGCTGATGATGGCAGTCGATTGCGAAACCGGCGAGATTGTCTGGCAAAGTCCCAATCCCAACAAATGGAAAATGACGCATTCCTCCATAACGCCTGTCGAGTTTACGGGGATGCGTATGTATGTTTATTGTGCCGGCGGTGGTGTTGTGGGGATTTCAGCACAAACCGGTGAGATTTTATGGGAATATCCCAACTGGAAGATTCGACTTGCGAATGTGCCGTCACCTTTGGTTGTCGGCGACGGGCTCATTTTTCTTTCCGGCGGATATAATGCCGGCTCTATGTTGCTCCAACTGATTCAGGAAAACGACAGTATAGTGCCGCAGCAAGTATTTCGGCTTGGGCCGGAAGTTTTCGGCTCGGATCAACAAACGCCGATTTTTTACGAGGGACATATTTACGGCATTCGGCCTGATAAACAGTTGGTCTGCCTGGACCTGAACGGCGAAGTCCTCTGGTCCAGCTCAAGGACCAATCGATTCGGACCTCGCGGGCTTGGGCCTTATTCGATTGCCGACGGATTGATTTATATTCTGGATGATAATGGGACATTGACATTAGCCGAAGCTACTCCGGCGGGGTATAATCAGCTTTCCCAGGCGAAAGTTCTCGAAGGTCCCGATGCCTGGGCGCCGATGGCGTTCGCATCCGGCAGATTGATTATCCGGGATATGAACCGGATGATATGTCTCGACATCGCCGAGCATTAAAGGTCGTCCTCGGAACAAATGTTGTATATCGGTCGAGTAGTACCTGATATTTCAGTTTGAATCGAATTGTAAAAGAAAGGGCGGTTTGAGTACCGCCCTTAATCTATGTTAGCGGCAGGTCAAAACTATTCATCGTGTCTGGATTTATCGTCTTGACTGCATTAACACTGTTGGATTTCTCATTTATATTTAGAACTCATCCCAAAACCTCTTCCTACTGCGATTTGCTGCAAATTCCGTGGATCTGCGTTGTCGGCGAAAAAGGTTCTCAACGTGCCTGAAGCACGCCTCCGAGCCTTTTCCACCTCCGGCCTTGACCACGAAATTTTCGCTCAATCTCGTCACAAAACAGGTTTTGGGATGAGTTCTAGCTGTCTTTGGCCTCAAATTCGGCGTCGATGACGTCGTCACCGTCTTTTCTTTTAGCTTCTCCTTCCGGCGGCGGCGGTTCCTGCTGGGCAGTCTGGTCACCCGGAGCGGAAGTCGCCTGCTTTTTGGCCGCCTCTTCGTAAAGCACTTTGCCCAATTCCTGGCTGGTAGTACCGAGATTCTCAATGGCCTTTTTTATCGCATCGGAATTATCGCCTTTAATGGCCTCTTTGAGGTTGTTGAGTGCGTTTTCAATTTTCCCGCGGGTGTCGGAGGAAACTTTTTCGCCGTGCTCCTTAAGCGTCTTTTCCGTTGTGTAAATTAACTGGTCGGCCTGGTTCTTCAAATCGACGACCTCTCGTTTCTTTTTGTCTTCTTCGGCGTGGCTTTCAGCCTCTTTTGTCATCTTGCCAATTTCATCTTCGCTCAATCCGGAGCTGGATTTGATTTCGATTGACTGCTGTTTGCCGGTGCCGAGGTCTTTGGCGGAGACATTCAGAATTCCGTTGGCATCGATATCGAATGCAACTTCAATCTGCGGGATACCTCGTGGCGCCGGCGGTATTTCGGCAAGCTGGAATCTGCCGAGAGTGCGATTGTCCCTGGCGAATTCTCTTTCTCCCTGAAGAATATGGATATCCACAGTTGTCTGGCTGTCGGCGGCGGTCGAGAAAATCTCTTTCTTACTGGTCGGAATCGTGGTATTGTGGTCGATTAGTTTGGTCATTACTCCGCCGAGAGTCTCAACGCCAAGTGACAGAGGAGTTACATCCAGCAGAAGAATATCTTTTACATCCGAATGGCCGGACAATATAGCACCTTGTGTAGCAGCGCCTATAGCCACGACTTCATCGGGATTGATGCTTTTGTTCGGCTCTTTGCCGAAGATGTCTTTGGTAATCTGCTGGACCTTCGGAATTCTTGTCGAACCGCCTACAAGCAATACTTCGGCTATATCGCCGGCACTTATCTTCGCATCAGTCAGAGCCTTGCGACATGGCTCTTTAAGCCTCTCTAAGATAGGCTCAACAAGCGACTCGAACTTGCTGCGGGTGATGGTAATCTGCAGGTGTTTCGGCCCGGAGGCGTCGGCGGTGATAAACGGCAGATTGACTGTGCTCTCGACCTGTGTGCTCAGCTCACATTTTGCCTTCTCAGCGGCTTCCTTGAGACGCTGATGCGCCATCGGATCCTGGCGAAGGTCGATACCTTCGGTTTTCTTGAATTCATCGGCTAAATAATTAATCAAAACGGCGTCAAGGTCGTCACCACCAAGATGCGTATCTCCATTTGTACTGAGAACTTCAATAACACCAGTCTTTTCATCAAATCCCCCGATATCGAGAATGGAAATATCGAACGTACCGCCACCGAAGTCGAATATAGCGACTTTTTCATTCTTTTTCTTTTCGAGTCCGTATGCAAGTGCTGCGGCGGTCGGCTCGTTTATAATACGATCGACCTCGAGTCCGGCAATTTTTCCGGCGTCTTTTGTTGCCTGACGTTGCGAATCGTTAAAATATGCCGGTACGGTAATCACGGCGTTCGTTACTTTCTCGCCGAGATAATCTTCGGCGGTTTTTTTCAGGTCCTGTAAAATCATCGCTGAAATCTCAGGCGGTGTATATTGCTTGCCGCGAACATCGACTTTTACCAGCTCATCCGCGGCGCCGGTTATCTTGTATGGAACTATCTTTTCTTCGGATGATACCTCGTTGTGGCGCCGCCCCATAAAGCGCTTGATGGAAAATACGGTATTTTCAGGATTGGTGACCTGCTGATGACGGGCTATCTGGCCGACAAGCCTTTCACCTTTATCGGTAAATCCGACCACAGACGGCGTGAGCCGCGAGCCGGATGAATTGATTAAAACCTTTGGCGCCGAGCCTTCCATTACGGCGACCACCGAATTTGTCGTTCCCAAGTCTATTCCTATGATTTTTGCCATGATTATATTCCTTTCGCAATTGTCCTAATTGTCATCTTTATAAAATGTGCAAAAAACGTGCCAGTTATGAATATACATCTTGGATATGATATAACCTGCTATATAATAAGAAGATATATTTTATTGGCTATTTTTTGTAATATCCCGTTATAGCTTTATTGTGCCATTATGGCAGAATAATTTAATATTTCACGCTTTGGATTTCCGCTTACTCTCCACGGCAAACTTGTCCCGGCATAGTCGCAGACGACGCCGGATTAGCTTTGACCTGTCCTGAGCAAGGCTTGCACTGAGCAAGGTCGAAGTGTCGAAGGATTGGCTTTGTTTTCTTGTTGGTAAAATCCCCCAAACCGCCATTTTTCTCATAATCTTTTTATATCAAAGAGCTTACGCCAATTTGGGCCCAACCCAAATTGGCTTTGTTTTCAATTTTTTTACCTCCCCAAGGGTGACAATCTCATTTCAAAGGGATGTGGATGGTTAATATTAAGTTGTTTAGCCGTGGCCGTCACGGCCACGGTCAACCCCCGAAACCGGTTTTTGTAGGGGCGGCCCCGTGTGGCCGCCCTTTCGACAGGTTCAAGGCAAGCTCTGGGCAACCACATAGGATTGCCCCTACTCCCAATTTTACCCAAAATCCGCCTTAATACAACCAAAATCCCCGGTTTTAAGCGAAAAATGTCCATGACTCGGTTTGTTATGCGTGTTGCCTATGTCGAAAAGAAAATCCTATCGTCATTCCGAGTGGAGTGAAGCGGAACCGAGGAATCTGATGAAAAATTGTCTCTATTTCAATAATGAACCGCATCGCGGGCTGTTTTATTAGACCCCTCGATTTCGCCCCTAAGGGGCAAGCTCGGGGTGACGTTAATTTCCGCTCTGTGTTTTGGTTGTATGTCGTCAATTCTTTGCTGTCTCCTGCATTCTGTGATCTGTGTCCTGTGTTCTATATTCTGCCTTTTTGTTACCCCTATGGGGCAAGTTTCCAGCGGAGGTTCATCTTTCGTAGTAGTGTCTTGTTGCCCACCATAGGTACTACGGAGAATGGATTATTTAGTATTTCATCGTTGCGGCTGATTTATGAGTTATACTACACACTGCGTAGCATGGCATAATTTTTCTTTCATGGTGATCTATTAATCAAA
>Ga0315549_1000304_pt1 | contig 59894 bp, 57 predicted proteins | sample SalMarSW160200MG_FD_203101 | JGI IMG/M metagenome (GOLD analysis project Ga0315549, IMG submission 203101) | Salt marsh sediment microbial communities from the Plum Island Ecosystem LTER, Massachusetts, United States - Salt Marsh Sediment SW1601-200 ...
GGCAAAAATCATGTAAGGGCAGGACAAGACAGAGAGCTAATAGGAATAAGTAAAGAGGGGAGAAGAATTTATTTGTGGCATCCCTGGGAAAAGGGTATAGCTCCAGTTGAGCCCTACGTCTATAAAGATATTTCTATTTATAAATATCTCCAAGAATTAAAGAAGAGAGGAGAAAATATTGAAGAATACAAGTCAATTTGGTACTACTATTAAAAAAACTCCTGAGAAGAAAAATTGACTAAAGGAGGTGATATAAAAGGATTAAAGATAAGCTAAGTTAAGCTCTTAGTTTAGAGTAGATTTTTCTTAGTAGATATGGTGAATTTAAAAAATTAAAAAATGGAGGTAATAAAGTGAAAAAACATTTAAGCATAATTTTAATTGTTAGTTTAATAGTATTTATGTTTTCCGGGATTAGTTTAGCTGCTACTCATATTACTTTTGGAACTGGTAGCCCAGGAGGAACTTACTATCCTTTAGGTGGAGCAATGGCTGATCTCTGGACTAAATTATTGAAAGCAGAAGGAATTGAAGTAACCGCTGAATCAACCGCAGCATCAGTAGAAAATTCTAGATTGGTAGGCAGTGGGGAAATCCAAATTGGAATGGCAATGTCCAGTGTTTCCTTTAAAGCTTATAAAGGAGAAGTAGATCCGTTTAAGGGAAAACCCGAACCGATATTGGGACTATTTTCTATGTATCCTGCACCCGAACATATTTTAACTTTAGACCCCAATATTAAATCTATTAGAGATTTAAAAGGAAAGAAAGTTTCAGTAGGTGCCCCGGGGAGCGGAAACGAAACTGTAGCTCGATTGATTATTGAAACTGCCGGCCTAACTTATGATGATATGAAAATAAGTTATTACTCTCAACCTGAAGCAGCCCAAGCTTTAAAAGATAGGAATGTTGATGTAGTATTTTGGAACTTTTCACTCCCGGGTTCTGCTGTAAGTGAAGTTACTGCAGTAAGAGATGTCTATTTTATATCAGTGGATAAAGATATTGTTGAAGGATTAACTTCCAAATATACTTATTACAAGGAAGGTAAAATACCTGCCAATACTTATAAGGGACAGGATTACGATGTTGTAGCGATTCAAGATGGAAATGATGTGGTGATAAATAAGGATATTGATGAAAATACTGCATATTTATTGGTAAAAACACTATTTGAAAATGCAGAAGATATATTCAATGTACATCCTTCGGCAAAGAAATTAATTCCTGAAAATGGCGTGAAAGTAGGTATTGAAATGCATCCTGGCGCAGTAAAATACTTCAAGGAGAAGGGACTACTTTAATGTTTAGCAGAATAATCAGGGGAACCTTTATGGTTTCCCTGATTATTTTTTTTATCATAATATCATATTTTATAAATAATAAAGAAAATAATCAGACACAATATTATTTAGAGATTATTAACAGAAAGAATAATTCTATATTAGTTAAAATTGAAATTGCTGTCGGCGATAAATTTTATCTGGAATATATCAATTCAAAAGATTTAAATCCAGTATATGATACTTTTGAAATAAGAGAAGACGGAATATTTTGTCTGCTTACCGAGGGATATCCCTGGTATGGAGTGGGACAAGAATGTCATACTTCTAAAGATATAATATATTCAGATAAATTAGTAATAGTAAACGTAAACAGAGAGATGAAAATACTTCCTTTGCGGGTGGCTTTTACCGTAGAGCAAAAGATAAGATATAAAGAGAGAGAATTTATCCTATCTTCTTTAACTGATAGAGGGGACCCCATAGATATAATTATCGCCACTGAAGGAGGCATGAATGATAAATAAAGAAAAAGAAAATTTACAGATTGATAAAGGAAATAGTGACGAAATTGAAGTAAAAGTTGATAAAAAAATATTAAAAGAAATCGAAGAGATTGAAACCAAAAATAAAAGAAATTTAACCGGTTTCTGGTATCTCCCCATCATAATTGCTTCTGTTGGATTATTTATTTTTCATATGTACACCGGCTGGTTTGGGGCTTATTTTAGCCTAATTCAACGTTCTATCCATTTTATGTTAATTCTAACTTTAACTTTTTCTATTTTTGCCCGTAGTAAAAAAACTCCCAGAGATAAAATACAATTTTATGATCTAATATTTATTGGCATATCTATAATTTTATGTTATTACATATTGACTAATTATAAAGAATTGGTTTGGCGTGCGGGTGCTGCAAATTCTATGGATGTTTTTTTAGGAGTTATTTTGGTCTTAGTTACTTTGGAAGCAACCCGAAGAGCAGTGGGTCTTCCTTTAATGTTAGTGGCAGCATTTTTTCTTTTATACGCCTTAGTCTTTGGACCTTATATGCCGGGAAGGTTTTCTCATGGAACTTTTTCTATAAAGAGAGTAGCCTATTATCTCTATCTTACTGACGCCGGAATATTTGGGACTCCTTTGGGCGTTTCGGCGAGCTTTGTCTACCTTTTTATCTTATTTGGAGCCATATTGAATAAGACTGGGGCAGGTAAGTTTTTTATTGATTTTGCAACTGCCTTAACCGGATACACCAGAGGAGGGCCAGCTAAAGCGGCAGTAGTTTCCAGTGGTATGATGGGAACAGTATCAGGCAGTTCTACAGCAAATACAGTTACTACCGGTAGTTTTACTATACCTTTAATGAAGAGTATAGGTTATAGTTCGGTCTTCGCTGGAGCAGTAGAACCGGTTGCTTCTACTGGTGGACAGATAATGCCGCCCATTATGGGGGCTGCTGCCTTTATTATGGCTGAATTTTTAGGAGTTCCTTATATTGAAATTGCTAAAGCGGCGATTTTCCCTGCCTTATTTTATTATTTTGCCTTATTTATGGCCGTAGATTTTAAGGCCGCAAAAATTGGTTTACGCGGTCTTTCCAGAGATCGATTACCCAATCTATTAAATACTTTAAAAGCAGGATGGATTTTATTAGCTCCCATCTTTGCTTTAATTTATTTATTAGTCCAGGGTTATTCCCCACAAAAATCAGTAGTACTCAGTATTGTAGTATTAATTATAGTTAGCATGTTTAGTAAAAAAACCAGACTAACCCCAAAAAAATTTTTAGAGGCTATTACTGAAGCAGGTCTTTCTGCCACTACGGTAGCGGTAGCTTGCGCAGCGGCAGGAATAATTGTAGGTATTACTACCATGTCCGGATTAGGATTGAAATTTACCGGAATAGTATTTGATGTTTCACGGGGGATTTTACCTATCGCCTTAATTTTAGCTTCCTTAGCTTCTCTGGTATTAGGAATGGGAATACCTACTACTGCTAACTACATTATAATGGCTACTTTGATTGCTCCCGCATTAATCAGATTAATGTCTGAAAATACTCATCTTATCCTACCTCATATGTTTGTTTTTTATTATGGTATATTGGCTGATATTACCCCACCGGTAATGTTGGCAGTTTTTGCAGGGGCAGCAATAGCCAGAGCTCCAGCAATGAAAGTAGGTATAGAATCCACTAAATTAGCTATTCCAGGATATACGTTGCCTTTCATGTTTATATTTCACCCTGAGCTGATTTCCTGGAATTTTACTCCGGATTTGAATTTAGCTAAATTGGGGTTTTTCTTATTATTAGCTACAGCAATGTCGATTGGTATAGCTGGAGGTATGCAGGGTTACCTGATTAGAGAGACTAAATTTTATGAAAGAATGATGCTCTTAGCAGGTTCTTTTATGATGATACCAGCAAACTATATGGTAAATGTATTGGGGTTGGCGTTAATAGGAATTACTTTACTATCCCAGTTCTTAATTAAAAAACAAAAAGTAATAGTTTTGGAATAATAGCAAAATAAAAAGCGTATAGCGTTTAGCGTAGAGCGTATAGGAAGAAAACAAAAGCGTAAAGCAAAGCCATAATTAAAATTTAAAATTAAGACAAAACTGACAATAACTAATTATTTGTTAGTAAATAGTGAATAGTATTTAGTAAAGAAAATAGAAGTCAGAAACCTAATTAGTATCGAGTATCGAGTATCGAGTATTGCGAAAAAAGAAATAAAAAGATATAGGGGCAGACCTTGTGTCTGCCCGTAATGAGCAAGGGGTTCGATTTATCGAATCTCATAGAAAAATTACTAAAACAAAATGGGGCGGATAAATCCGCCCTTTACATTAAAAGCAATACTTTATCAAAAAAGTTTTGAATTTTTAATTATGATTTCTTCGTTAATGTAAACTTTAGTGAGGTAGTTAGATAAAAAGAAGAAAGGTGCTTTTTTTCTTTCTTTACCTAATACCCAATACGAATTTTTTCTGATTCTCGGTTTTTATTATTTTTGCGAGATACGATTCACGAGATACGAGATACGATTACTCTTTCCGCTTTCAGTTTTAAATCATCATAGTATATACGATGCACTAAACACTATCCGCTATATGCTATACAAAAAATTTTTATCCTACTAACGACCATTCACTATTCACTAACGACCAATCAATTGGCCAATTGGAGAATAAAAAACTTTTTTTAAAATTACTATTGATTTTTTTGAAATATATGTTATTCTTTAAAAAGATTAATCAATCAGTCCATTAGTCCAATGTTAGAATAAAGATTTATCGTTTTAAAGAGGAAATCTTTTATGAAAATTAAGATTGATAAGAAAAGCGGAATTCCTTTATATCTTCAAATAAAACACCAAATTAAAAAGTTGTTAGAAAGCGGCGATTTGAAAGAAGGGAAACAACTACCCACTGAAAGAGATTTATCCGAAAGCTTGCAAGTTAGCAGAAATACAGTAAGTATGGCCTACAGAGAATTAGTATTGGAGAATATAATACTATCTATCCCGGGGAGGGGAACTTTTCCTAATCCAAAAACCTCTAAGTTTACCAAATCTAAAACGAATAATAATCTATCAAAAATAGAAGAAATTATTGATGTTACTATTAATGAAGCCCTGGAGTTAAATTTTGAGTTGGGTGAGTTCAAAAAATTAGTAAATAAGAAAATAGAAGAAAAAGAAAAATTATTAAAAAATATTAACATAGCTTTTATCGAATGTAATCAGGAGCAATTGTATTTTTTTAGCAAAGGGATAGAATTAGGAACCGGTATTTCCATAATTCCTATATTAATAGATGAGATTTATAAAGAGCCAGATACTTTTAGAGAAAGAATTAAATCTATAGATTTAGTAGTTACTACCTTTTTTCATTATGAGGAAGTTAAAAAATTTCTTGTCGATCAAAAACAGAGGGTTCTCGCCATCGCCTTAGACCCCTTAATGGAAACTATGGTAAACATTGCTCATCTATCTTCCAAAGATAAAAATATTGGCCTGATATGTATTACCGATAAATTCGCCCAAAGAGTTTTCCAATCTATAAAACAGGCAGGAATAAAATTTTTAAGTTTTAAATTTACCACTTCTCATGATGAAAACGAAGTAAAGAAGTTCTTAGCAAACACAGATATTGTGATAACATCTCCGGGGAGAAAGAACGAAGTAAAAAAAATAATTTTCCCTCAAATTCCCCTCATTGAGTTTGTTTATGTTCCCGATAAAGGTTCTATGAGTATGTTAAAATTAGCCATTTTAGATATTAAAAGAGAAGGAGGCATATTAGAGAAGATATGAAGCAAAAAAAGTTATTTGAAGTTTATCAAAATAATTCAGTAAAGATATCAGTTCGCAGAGAATGGTGTAAATCGTGCGGCATATGTATTGAATTTTGTCCCAAGGATGTATTAGTTCCTGATGATCAAGGGAAACCTATTCCTGAGAATATTGATGCTTGCATAAATTGCAGCCTTTGTGAATTGAGATGTCCGGATTTTGCTATCACAGTAGAAGGAGTGGGAGAGAAAAATGAATGATCTAAAAAAGAAAAAAAATATAAAATTATTGCAGGGAAACGAAGCCTGTGTTGAAGGAGCGCTATTATCTGGAGTTAAATTTTTTGCCGGTTATCCAATTACTCCTTCTTCAGAGATAGCTGAAGGAATGGCTAAAAAATTACCTAAAATTGGCGGAAAATTTATACAGATGGAGGATGAAATTGCCAGTATGGCAGCGGTAATTGGTGCTTCTATAGCTGGACTAAAATCTCTAACTGCTACTTCAGGTCCCGGAATGTGCTTAAAACAAGAAAATTTAGGTTTTGCCATTATTAACGAAATACCTTGTGTAGTGGTTAACGCTCAAAGAGGAGGACCAAGCACCGGGTTACCTACTAAACCCTCTCAAGGTGATATGATGCAGGCAAGATGGGGAACTCATGGAGATCACCCCATCATAGCTCTTGCTCCTTCCACCGTTAATGAGATACTTACCTTAACTATCAAAGCATTTAATTTTAGTGAAAAATATAGAACCCCGGTTATTTTACTCCTGGATGAAGTAATCGCCCATATGCGGGAAAAGGTAAAAATTCCTGCTCCGGAAGATATTCAAGTGATAAACCGAAAAAAACCTACTGTTCCCCCTGAAAAATACTTACCCTTTAAACCTGATGAAGACGGAGTTCCTCCTATGGCTAACTTTGGAGAAGGATACCGTTATCATATAACCGGTTTGGTTCATAATTATAAAGGTTTACCTACTTCTAACTCCCAAGAAATAGATGATTTTATAAGGCGTTTACATAATAAGATTCAGAAGAATATTAAAGATATAATAATTAATGAAAAATATTTTTTAGATGATGCTAAAATTGCTTTAATCGCTTATGGTTCAGTAGCAAGAGCTGCCGAGAGAACGGTAAAATTAGCTCGAGAGGAAGGATTAAAAGTAGGTTTATTGAAATTATTAACTATCTGGCCTTTCTGTTCCGAAGAAGTAAACAAGCTGGCTCAGCAGGTAGATCTAATTATAGTTCCGGAAATGAATTTAGGTCAAATGGTTTTAGAAGTAGAAAGAGCATCCCAGGGAAAATGCCGGGTTGTACCTTATGGCCGGGTAGATGGTGAATTAATTAATCCTATAGAGATATTAGGGAAGATTCGGGAGGAGATAAAGAAATGAAGACAGTAATTGATAATTATATTAGAGAAGAGATGTTTCCCAATATATGGTGCCCTGGTTGTGGTAATGGCATTGTTTTAGGAGCTATTATAAGAGCTATTGACGAACTAAAATGGGATAAAAATAAAATTGTGGCAGTTTCTGGCATAGGCTGCTCCAGTCGAATTACCGGATATGTAGATTTTTGCACCATGAATACTACCCACGGGAGAGCTTTGCCTTTTGCTACCGGCATAAAAATGGCTAAACCTGATTTAAAAGTAATAGTAGTTATGGGAGATGGAGATTGTTCAGCTATCGGAGGAAACCACTTTATCCATGCCGCACGGCGTAATATCGATTTAACTGCTATTATTATTAATAATATGATATATGGAATGACCGGAGGTCAATATTCGCCCCTTACTCCTACCGGCAAATTTGGTTCCACTGCACCTTATGGAAATATTGATCAAACTTTTGATTTGGCCAAACTGGCTACTGCAGCAGGTGCAAGTTATGTGGCTCGAGGAACGGTGTATAATGTTCGGCAGTCAACCTCTTTGATAAAAAAGGCTTTAGATAAGAAAGGATTCTCAGTAGTAGAAATAATATCTGATTGTCCTGTATCTTACGGTAAAATGAACAAAATGAAATCACCTGTTGATATGTTAAAATGGATAAAAGATATGGCTGTTTCCAAAAAGGCATGGGAGGCGCTTTCTGAAGAAGAAAAGGAAGGTAAATTGGTTACAGGTGAATTTATAAATATAGATAGAATGGATTATACCGAAAGATATAAGGAAATTACCAAAAAAGCTCAGGAGATGGGAGGCAATAAATAATGAAAGAAAGACTTGAAATATGTTTAAGCGGTTCCGGAGGACAGGGATTAATTTTAGCCGGTATAATTTTAGCCGAAGCAGCCGGTATATATGATGGAAAAGAAGCGGTTCAAAGCCAGTCTTACGGGCCAGAAGCCCGAGGAGGAGCCAGTAGGTCAGAAGTGATTATAAGTGATAATACGATAGATTATCCTAAAGTAATAAAATCGGATATTCTTTTAGCTCTAACTCAGACTGCTTGTGATAAGTATATCAAAAATTTGAATGAAGAAGGTATCCTGGTTGCTGATTCTACATTAGTAACTGAGGTTCCTAATATCTCAAATAAAACATATTTATTTCCTATTACCGAAACAGCTCAAAAAAAATTTGGAACAAAATTAGTTACCAATATTATTTCATTAGGAATAATTGTAGGCTTAACTAAAGTGGTTTCCCAGGAAGCTATTCAAAAGGCAGTGTGTTCCAGGGTCCCGGTTAAGGCAAAGGAAGTAAACGAAAAAGCATTGCTCCTGGGGTTTAATATTGCTAATGATTTAAAAATAAAAAAATAGGAAATCAAGTAATAAAAAATAATAATTTGCAAAAAAGGAGATTAAGAATAAAATGAAAATTTTAGTGGTAAATAGCGGCAGCTCATCCATAAAATATCAGTTATTCGACATGACTGATGAGTCGGTACTGGCTAAAGGCTTAGTGGAGAGGATTGGAATTTCTGATTCAATTATTAATCATTATCCTTCTAACAGGCAACTGGTTATAACCCATCAGGATATTCCTAACCATAGGGTAGGGATTAAATTGATGATGGATGCCTTACTTCATCCGGATTATGGTGTAATTAAGGATATCTCTGAAATAGTAGCGGTAGGCCATAGAGTAGTTCATGCCGGGGAGAAATTTTCCGGCTCAGTTTTACTTACCGATGAAGTTATGGATGCCTTAAAAGAATGTATCGAACTTGCTCCTTTACATAACCCGCCTAATATCTTAGGGATAGAAGTCTGTAAAGAATTAATGCCTAAGGTGCCACAAGTGGGAGTATTTGATACTGCTTTTCATCAGACTATTCCGGAATGTGCTTATCTCTATGGTATTCCTTATAAATTTTACAAGAAATATAAAGTAAGAAGATATGGATTCCATGGAACCTCACATAAATACGTGGCTCAAAGAGCAGCAGAAATTTTGAAAAAACCCATAGATGAGCTTAAAATAATTACTTGCCACCTGGGGAATGGCTCAAGCATTACTGCTGTAAAAAACGGAGTTTCCATAGATACTAGCTTGGGATTTGGGACAGTTGCAGGTATAGTTATGGGGACTCGTTGCGGAGATCTCGATCCGGCAATTATCCCCTTTTTGATGGATAAGGAAAAACTTTCAGTGGAAGAGATCAATGAAATTATTTATAAAAAAAGTGGATTTATAGGTTTATCGGAAGGGATTTCAAGTGATAAACGAGATTTAAGAGAGAAAGCAAACCAGGGTGATGAAAGAGCTATAAGAACTATTTCTGTTTTTACTTATGGCATAAAAAAATATATCGGAGCATATGCTGCAGCTATGGGAGGAGTCGATGTAATTGTTTTTACCGCAGGTATTGGAGAAAATTCTCAAGAAACCAGAGCTGAGGCCTGTGAAGGATTAGAATTTTTAGGAGTAAAGATTGACCCGGAAAAAAATAAAGTTCATGGTAAGGAAGCCATTATAAGTAATAATAATTCAAGAGTAAAAGTTATGGTAATTCCTACCAATGAAGAGTTAATGATTGCTAAAGATACAGCAGAAATTTCAGCAAATCTATAGTAGTAATTGGGTAAAATTTAGGAGGTAAAATGTACAAAGTAGTTAACAAAGAAAGATTACACGAAATTATTTATTCAATGTGGATAGAAGCTCCAGAGGTAGCTTCCTCCGTCCAACCCGGTCAGTTTATTATTCTAATGATCAAGGAAAAAGGAGAACGCATTCCCTTAACTGTTGCTGATTTTAACCGGGAAAAGGGACTAATCCGCATCGTCTTTCAGATAGTAGGCAAGACCAGCGAAGAACTTTCCACCTTAGAAGAAGGAGATAAATTATTCTCCTTTATCGGACCTTTAGGTAAGGAAACCGAGATTAGAAATTACGGAAAAGTAATAACTGTAGGCGGGGGTACCGGAATCGCCTGTATCCATCCGATTACTCGTGCCTTAAAAGAAGCCGGTAATGAAGTCATCTCTATAATCGGAGCTAGAAACAAGGAACTAATTATTATGGAAAAAGAACTAAAATTGGCCTCCTCAGAACTAATTGTTACTACCGATGATGGTAGTTATGGCCGAAAGGGTTTTGTCACTCAAGTTTTAAAAGAACTCTTAGATAAGGATAAATCAATCAAGAAGATATGGACTATCGGACCACCCATCATGATGAAAGTTACCTGTGAAACTACCAAACATTATCCGGTAGAGACTATAGTCAGCTTAAATAGTATTATGGTAGACGGTACCGGAATGTGTGGTTCCTGTAGAGTTACCATCGGGGGAGAGGCCAAATTTGTCTGCACCGATGGCCCGGAATTTGATGGACAATTAGTAGACTGGGAAGAATTTTCCAATCGTCTTTCCCGTTATAAAGGCTCAGAAAAAAAATCCTGGGATCTCTACCACCAACATAATCATACCTGTAACTGCGGAGGGAGGACAAATTAATGGCTGAAATGATACCAGTAAAAGAAAGAATGAAAAGAGAGCAAGTGTCCATGCCCGAACAAGGACCCAAAGGGAGAATTTATAATTTTAAAGAAGTACCCTTGGGCTATACTCAAGAACAGGCTATTTATGAAGCTCAAAGGTGTCTCCAGTGTAAAAATCCTAAATGTATGAAGGGCTGCCCGGCGGAGATTAACATTCCTAAATTTATTGAAAAAATTGTTGAGGAAGATTTTGCTGGAGCCTATCTGGAAATATTAAAGACCGATGACCTTCCGGCCATAACCGGGAGAGTATGTCCTCAGGAAGAACAGTGTCAGCAGGTTTGTATTTTAGAAAAACAGAGAAAACCGATAGCTATCGGTCGATTAGAACGATTTGTTGCTGATTGGGCTCGCAAAAATAACATTCACGGAAGCCTACCCCAGATTAGTAAAAAAGAACAGAAAGTAGCCATAGTAGGTTCCGGTCCTGCCGGGCTTACCTGTGCAGCTGATTTAGCCAAATTAGGTTATGAAGTTACTATCTTTGAAGCCTTACACCAACCCGGGGGAGTCTTGGTCTATGGTATTCCTGAATTTCGACTTCCTAAATCGATAGTAGAATACGAAGTAAAAGAGATTGAAAAATTAGGAGTGAAGGTAATAACTAATTTTGTAGTAGGTGCTACCAGAAGCGTAGATGAACTGACCCGGGAATTTGATGCTATCTTCTTAGCCAATGGAGCAGGAGCACCTCGTTTTATGAATATCCCCGGAGAGAATTTAAATGATGTTTATTCAGCAAATGAGTTTTTAACTCGTTCTAATTTAATGAAAGCTTATGCTTTCCCAGAATATGATACTCCTATTAAGATAGGCAAAAGGGCAGCTACTATCGGAGCAGGAAATGTAGCTATGGATTCAGCCCGTACAGCCTTAAGATTGGGAGCCGAAAAATCCTATATTGTCTATCGCAGATCCCGAAAAGAAGTTCCAGCTCGGGCAGAGGAAGTCCATCATGCGGAAGAAGAGGGGATTATCTTTAATTTTCTTACCCTCCCTGTTAAAGTATTAGGTGATGATAAAGGTAATGTTATGGGAATGGAATGTCTGAAGATGGAATTAGGTGAACCGGATGATTCAGGTCGAAGAAGGCCTATCCCTATCCCCGGTTCTAATTTTGTAATCGAAGTAGATATGGTTATAGATGCCATTGGGGCCTCAGCTAATCCTATTGTAGCCCGCAGTGCCACGGGAGTTGAGATTAACCAGTGGGGTTATTTTATTATAGATGACAAAACCAAAACTACTACCAAAGAAGGGATATTCGCCGGAGGAGATATTGTTAGAGGTTCGGCTACTATAATCTCGGCCGTAGGAGATGCTAAGGTAGCAGCCCGGGCAGTTAATGAATTCTTATCTTCGGGTAAAAGTTTGAGAAAAAGTAAATAAGACGAATTATTCTAAAAAAGGGAGCTAAGTGGCAGAGTAGAAAATTGGTAATTTTTAAATTTAGTTAAATTATTGTTAAGTTAAATTAAAATACTAAAAAAAATTATTTAGGAGGATTTTTATAAAATGACTAAGGAAAGAAACCCATTTAAAATTGTACAGGCTCAATTTGACCATAATGCAGAAGTTTTAGGATTGGATCCTGCTTTGCGAGAATTTATGAGAGAACCAGAGAGAGAATTAAAAGTTCGTATTCCGGTAGATATGGATGACGGAACAACTAAAACCTTTACCGGTTTTAGAGTTCAACATTCAAGTGCAAGGGGACCCGCAAAAGGCGGTATTAGATTTGCAGAAGAAGAGACTATCGATATGGTAAAGGGTTTAGCTGCCATGATGGCCTGGAAATGTGCAGTCGTAGATATTCCTTTAGGTGGATCAAAGGGAGGGATTATTGTTGATCCCAGAAAATTATCCGAGAGAGAAACAGAAAGACTTTGCCGTGGTTGGGTAAGAAAAGTTTACGATATAGTTGGTCCCGAAATGGATGTCCCTGCACCTGATGTTGCTACCAACCCTCAAGATATGCTCTGGATAATGGATGAATATGATACTCTTGCCAGATCTCGTAAACCTGGGTTTGTTACCGGTAAATCCGTTGGAGTCGGAGGTTCTTTGGGTAGAACAGAAGCCACCGGTTATGGTGTTATTTATTGTGTTCGTGAGGCATTTAAAAGATTAGGTTTAGATTTTAAAGGGGCTACCGCTTCTATTCAGGGAGCTGGTAATAATTCACAATATTGTTGTGAACTATTTACTCAATATGGTGGAAAAGTAATTGCTATATCTTGTTGGGATTCTAAAGACAAAAAAGCATATACTTATAGTTGCGAAGACGGGATTGATCCTAAAGATTTGCTTGCACCTGGGACATTAGATAAATTTGGAACCGTTGATCCTGAAAAGGCAGAATCTTTTGGCTGGAAACAAGAAGATGCTGATGCCTGGTTAAAAAAACCAGTAACTGTGCTTATTCCTGCTGCTATGGGAAATGCAGTTACCGAAGAAAATGTAAATGATATTAATTTTGATACAGTTAAAGTATATGCCGAGGCTGCTAATACACCAACTACTTTAGAAGCGGATGAGATAATTAAAGAAAAAGGTGTTTACCTTATTCCTGACTTCCTTTGTAATGCCGGTGGAGTAACTGTTTCTTATTTTGAAGAAGTTCAGAATAATATGAATTATTATTGGCCAAGAGAAGAAGTTTTAGAAAAACTCGACCGTATTATGACCAATGCTTTTAATGCAGTTGTGGATTTAGCAGAAGAGAGAAAATGTTATACCCGTGATGCCGCATATCTTATTTCTCTTCAAAGAGTAGCAAGAGCAGTAGAAGGTAGGGGTTGGGTAAAACCTAAGAAATAAAAACAGTATCAAGTAAAAACAGTATCGAGTATATAGTATCGAGTATCAAGTCAAGAAAAAAAAGAAAGAAAAATGTAAGATAGTATCGAGTCAAGAAAGAAAAGAAAAATGCAGGATAGTACAGAGTAAAGATAGTATATAGTATCGAATGTATAGCGAAGACAATAGTAGTCAAGAGACAGAAATCGTACTCTTTATTCCCTCTCCCCTTCGGGGGAGAGGGTTAGGGTGAGAGGGAAACAAACGCGATACTCAATACTCGATACTAATTATGCTGGGAGAAGGTAATTAAAAGTGGAGATATTTGCTTTAATAGGAGAGAGCGGAACCGGTAAAAGTTATAAGGCCTTGTTAACTACCCATAAATATAATATAGATTATATAATCGATGATGGTCTTTTAATAAGGAAAGATAAAATATTGGCCGGACATTCTGCAAAAAAAGATAAGAACAGAATTCAAGCAATTAGGACAGCTATTTTCGAAAAGCCTTCTCATGCTCATGAAGTGATAGGGGTAATAAAAAAAGCTAAACCAACTAAAATACTAGTTATTGGAACATCAGTTAGGATGATTGATAAAATTATTAAAACTTTAGAATTGCCGCCCCCTAAAAGAATTTTAAAGATTGAGGATGTTTCTACTGAAAAAGAAATTGAGGAAGCAAAATCCGTTAGATTAAAAGAAGGGAAGCATGTTATACCCTTACCCGGAATCGAAGTACAAAGAAAATTCCCGGTAAATATATTAGAATCATTGGAGATATTTTATAAGAGAAGATATAGCAAAAGGAAAATTGGCGAAAGAGCAATAGTGAGGCCGCCTTTTAGTTATTTTGGAAAATTATATGTTTCTGAAAATGCAATTTTAGATATAATTATTTATATACTTAAAGATTTCAAAGAAGTTGTAAAATTGGGTAAATCCCAAATCAGTATTAAAGAAGAAGGCATTCTAATAAATATTAGTTTAATGCTTAGACATGGGGAAAATATTCCCCAGGTTGGATTAAAAATTCAAAAAAGTCTTAAAAAAGAATTAGAATATATAACTGGCATAAATGTCATTTTAATAAATATTTTTGTTTATAATTTGAAATACTAAGAATAGCGTGGAGCGTATAGCGTTTAGCGTATAGAAAAACAGTATATAGTATTGAGTATCGAGTATATAGCTAAGAGAATAGTAGCCAGGAGACAGAATCCAGGAGTCAGAATAATATTATATATAGAGTTATTATGTATTTTTCTGACTTCTGACTACTGAATTCTGGATACTTGATTACTTGTAAAAATAAAAAGTTTTGAATTTTGAATTTTGGTTTTTAGTTTTTCGCTTTAAGCTTTTCGTTACATGTTACTCATTACATATTACTTATTACAGTCTTTTAAGCGCGATACGCAATACGCAATACGCAATACGATAAAGAGGTGTAAGATGTTTGATAAAGAAGAAATGAAAAAAATTAAACAATCAAAGAAAGAATGGGAAAATAATGTTGTACAGAAAACTCTTAAACGTTTTCCTGAAAGAAAAGATAAATTTGTTACCGGTTCAGGGAAAGAGGTTGAGCGTCTTTATACTCCTGTAAATTTAGAAGAGTCTGACCATAATAAAGACTTGAATTTCCCTGGACAATACCCTTATACCCGCGGGGTGCAACCAACTATGTATCGAGGCCGATTTTGGACTATGCGTCAATATGCCGGTTTTGGCACAGCAGAAGAATCTAATAAGCGTTATAAATACCTGTTAGATCAAGGACAAAACGGATTAAGTGTTGCTTTTGACCTACCCACACAAATTGGCTATGATTCAGATAACGATATGTCCTTGGGCGAAGTAGGAAAAGTGGGGGTAGTTATAGATTCTTTAAAAGATATGGAGATGTTATTTGATGGGATTCCCCTTGATAAAGTAAGCACTTCAATGACTATAAATGCTCCTGCACCTGTACTTTTAGCCATGTACATTGCAGTAGCGGAAAAACAAGGAGTAGCTCCTGATAAACTGAAGGGGACTATTCAAAACGATGTATTAAAAGAATACATTGCTCGGGGAACTTATATCTTTCCTCCAGCCCCCTCAATGAGATTAATTACCAATATCTTTGAATTTTGTTTTAAAGAGATGCCTCTATGGAATACCATTAGTATAAGTGGATACCATATCCGAGAAGCTGGCGCCACAGCAGTTCAAGAAGTGGCCTTTACTTTAGCAGATGGAATAGCTTATGTGGATGCAGCAATAAAAATTGGTTTGAAAGTTGATGATTTTGCTCCAAGATTATCTTTTTTCTTTAATGCTCATAATGATTTATTAGAGGAAGTAGCAAAATTTAGAGCAGCTCGAAGGTTGTGGGCTAAAATTATGAAAGAAAGATTTGGAGCTGAGAATGAAAAATCTTTAATACTTAGATTTCATACCCAAACAGCCGGCTGTACTTTAACTGCTCAACAACCGGATAATAATATTACTCGAGTTACCATACAGGCCTTAGCAGCAGTATTGGGAGGAACCCAATCTCTCCATACAAATTCAAGAGATGAAGCCCTGGCTTTACCTGCTGAAGATTCGGTAAGGATTGCCCTTAGAACTCAACAAGTTTTAGCTTACGAAAGTGGAGTAACTGAAACAGTTGATCCTTTGGCCGGTTCCTACTATGTAGAAACCTTAACCAATGAAATTGAGAAGCAAGCATTGGAATATATTGAAAAAATTGATAAATTAGGCGGTGTTACTCAGGCCATTGAAAAAGGATTTATTCAACAGGAGATACAGAATAGTGCTTATCAATACCAGAAGGATATTGAAGAGAGCAAAAGGATAGTAGTGGGTGTTAATAAGTTTAAGATAAAGGAAGGATTACCTAAAGGTCTTTTGAAAGTTAATCCGGAAGTGGGTCGCCGGCAAGTTGAGGAACTTAAAAAGTTGAAAGAGGGAAGAGACAATCATAAAGTAAAAGAAAATTTAAAATTATTAGAGAAGGCTGCAAAAACAGATACAAATTTAATGCCCTTGATTTTAGATTGTGTAAAATCTTATGCTACATTGGGCGAAATTTGTGATGTTTTGAGAAGTATCTTTGGTGAATATAAAGAGTCTGTAAAGCTTTAAAAAGTGGAGGAATGAAAAAATGGAAGGAAAAAAAATTAGAGTATTAATAGCTAAGCCCGGACTTAATGGCCATGACCGAGGAGCAAAGGTTGTAGCAAGAGCTCTAAGGGATGCTGGGATGGAAGTAATTTATACTGGATTACGGCAGACTCCTGAGCAGATTGTGGAAACTGCTATCCAGGAAGACGTAGATGTTATTGGATTGAGTATTTTATCGGGAGCTCATACCCATCTTTTCCCCAAAGTAATGGAACTTCTAAAAGAAAATAGTATTAAAGATATTATTGTTATAGGCGGAGGAGTAATTCCTGAAGAAGATATTTCTGAATTAAAAAAGGTAGGTATAGCAAAAATATTCACCCCTGGGACCGATACTCGTGACATAATTAAGTTTATTAAGGAAAAAGTAAATTAATTAATAGCGTAGAGCGTTTAGCGTATAGGGTAGGGGTTCGATTCATCGAACCCGCTATAAAAAAAATTAGCAAAACGACTCGGGGAGGATAAACCCGCCCCCTACACTGTACACTTAAGCTATAGGCAAATAATCGCGATACGTGATACGCGATACGAATAAAGGGTAAGTTAAATGGAAAAAGAAATTGCAGAAAAAATAATTAGTGGTAACCGTATAGCAGCTGCTAAGCTAATAACTTTAGTAGAAAATAATTTTAGCCAAGCTCAGGAGATTTTAAAAAAGCTCTATAATTATACCGGAAATGCCCTGGTAATAGGGATAACCGGTCCTCCCGGTTCAGGCAAGAGTACTATTACCGATAAACTTACCAAAATATTGAGAAAAAAGGACAAGAAAGTTGGAATCATCGCCATAGATCCCACCAGTCCATTTACGGGAGGGGCGTTGTTGGGTGATAGAATTCGCATGCAGGATTTAAGTTTAGACAAAGGTGTTTTTATAAGAAGCATGAGTACTCGAGGACATCTGGGGGGACTTTCTCAAGCTACCCAGGCAACGGTAAAAATATTAGATGCACTAGGTAAAGATATAATATTTATTGAAACAGTGGGCGTAGGCCAATCAGAAGTAGATATAGTTAAAGTAGCTGATACAGTTGTATTGATAAGCATGCCGGGAATGGGAGACGATGTCCAGATTATAAAAGCCGGAATAATGGAAATAGGAGATATTTTTGTAATTAACAAAGCAGACAAAGAAGGTTGTGAACGTTTAGCTACCGAGATAGGAATAATGTTAGATTTAAACCAAAATAAGAGATGGCATCCTCCGGTTCTAAAGACTATAGCTACCGACAACGTCGGTATTAAAAAACTTTTGGAAGAAATTGATCGACATATCAGCTATCTAAAGGAAAGTGGAGAATTAGAACAAAGACGCCGGGAGAGTGCTAAGAAAGAGATATTTGACCTTATCCAGGAACAATGGAAAGAAATACTTTCAACTTTTATTGATAATGGATTTTTAAATAAGACAGTAACTAAGATAGTAAAGCGGGAAGAAGACCCCTATACTGCAGTAGAGAAATTGTCAAGTATATTAGCGCATTCTTATACACAGGGAGGTGTAAAAAATGATAGAAAAGATTGATCATATTGGAATTGCAGTAAAAAGTGTTAAAGAAACCGGTGAACTTCTAAGTAATATACTGGGGTTGAAAGTTACTGGCGAAGAGATTGTAGAAGAACAGAAAGTTAAAATTGCTTTCCTACCTTTAGGCGATAGTGAATTAGAACTGTTAGAATCTACTTCACCGGAGGGTCCTATTGCCAGATTTATTGAGAAGAAAGGTGAGGGAATTCAACATATTGCTTTTAGAGTTAATAATATTGAGGAAGTATTAGAAAAATTAGAAAAGGAAGGAGTTAGGTTAATAGACGAAAAGCCGAGGTATGGAGCTGGCGGAGCAAAGATAGCTTTTTTACATCCTAAGAGCACTAATGGTATTCTCGTTGAATTATGCGAGAGAGATAAATAGAAAAAAGAAATCTAAAAAGAGCAGAGAAAGGTGGTAAGGTGAATTAATGAAATTATCAATTGATGAATTAATGAAAAATTTAAAAGAAAAAGAAGAAAAAGTAAAAGCAGGCGGAGGAGAGAAGAGAGTAAAAGCTCAACATGAAAAAGGCAAACTTACTGCTCGAGAAAGGATTGACCTTCTTTTAGACAAAGATAGCTTTATAGAACTTGACCTTTTGGTTGAGCACAGATGTGACAATTTTGGTATGGATAAAGTGGAGGCACCCGGAGAGGGAGTCGTAACCGGTTACGGAACTATTGACGGAAGACTGATTTATGTTTTTGCTCAGGATTTTACCGTTATTGGCGGTTCATTGGGAGAAATGCACGCTAAGAAGATATGTAAGGTGTTGGATATGGCTATGAAAATGGGTGCGCCATGTATCGGTATAAACGATTCTGGTGGAGCTCGTATTCAAGAAGGAGTAGATTCATTGAGCGGTTACGGCCAATTATTTTATCGTAACACCATAGCATCCGGAGTAATTCCCCAAATATCAATAATTGTCGGGCCGGCTGCCGGAGGAGCAGTTTACTCTCCTGCCATAATGGATTTTGTATTTATGGTAAAAAATGTTGGCATAATGCATATTACCGGACCAGCAGTTATAAAGGCAGTTACCGGAGAAGTAGTTACTTCGGAGAAATTAGGGGGAGCCATGACTCATAATAGAAAGAGCGGCGTGGCTCATTTTGCTGCTGAGAATGAAGAGGAAGTTTACCAGATGGTAAGAAAGATGATGGGTTACCTGCCCTCTAACAATATGGAAACCCCTCCATCTATAGAATGTAATGATGATCCTAATCGAATGGAAGAAGCCCTTTTAAATATTGTACCTACAGATCCTAATAAACCATATGAGATGAAAGATGTTATAAAATTAATTGTAGATGATGGAGATTTTTTTGAATCACATAGATATTATGCTACTAACATGCTTACCGGGTTTGCCAGATTAAATGGCCAATCCATAGGTATAATTGCTAATCAACCAAAAGTTTTGGCAGGATGCTTAGATATAAATGCCTCTGATAAAGCAGCGCGTTTTGTCCGATTTTGTGACGCTTTCAATATTCCTATTTTGACCTTTGTAGATGTTCCGGGATTTTTACCGGGGACTGCTCAAGAATATGGGGGGATTATCCGACATGGAGCAAAATTGCTATATGCTTATTCCGAAGCAACTGTTCCCAAAATTACTTTGATTGTTCGTAAATCTTATGGAGGGGCTTATCTGGCGATGTGTGCTAGAGATTTAAGGGCAGATCAAGTAATCGCCTGGCCTACAGCAGAAATTGCCGTAATGGGTTCGCAGGGAGCAGCAAATATAATCTTTAGAAAAGAGATAGCTAAAGCAGATAACCCTGAAAAGGTTCGTCAAGAGAAGATTGATGAATTTCAGCTAAAATTTTCTAACCCTTATGAAGCAGCCAAACGAGGTTATGTAGATATGGTTATTGACCCTCGGGAAACGAGACCTCGTCTTATAACAACTTTTGAGATGTTATCTACAAAGAGGGAAAGCAGACCGGCGAAGAAACACGGTAATTTCCCGGTGTAAAATAATAGCATCAAGTATATAGTATATAGTATCGAGTCAAGAAAGAAAGAAAAAGATATAAGGTGCCCAATGAATTGTGCCCACAGATATCAGAAAAAGAAGAAGAAGAATAGACTCCCGCTTCCGCGGGAATGATATAGAAATACGGGAACAATAGAAGTAGGGGCTTGATTTATCAAGCCCGCAAGAAAAATTATCAAAATAATTCGGGTCGAATAAATTCGACCCTTACAACAAACAATACAAAGAAAGTTTTAAATTATGGTTTTTTTTACTTTTCGCTTTTAACTATATACTATTCACCAACGACTAACGACTATTAAAGAAGGAGGAATAAATAAATATGTTTGAAGGAATTAGTGGAGCTATACAGGTAGCAATTATAGATATGGTTATAGTGTTTTTAGTTTTGGGAGGGTTAGCTTTAATTATAGTATCCTTAAAGAATATTGTAGGAATTAAAAAAGAAAAAAAGATACCTAAAGAAGTTAAGGTCACTTCTCCACTATCAAGTATTACTTCAATAAAAGAAAAAGAAGAAATTGATGGTAAATTAGTAGCCGTAATTACTGCTGCAGTAGCTTCATATTTAGAAAAACCAAAAAGTAAATTTAAAATACTTAATATTAAAAAATATCAAATATCCTTGATTGCTCCTTGGACTACTATAGGGAGGCAAGAATTAATGTTAGAGAAAAATATTAAATATTAATATCGAAAAAAAAGGAGAAAGATAAACAAAATGAGAAAATTTCAAATTAAAGTAGACGGTAAAGTATATAAAGTAGAAGTAGAAGAAGTAGGGGGAAATGAATCAGCGGGAACTATCTCTGTTCCTCAACCGGTTGTAACTAAAGTGAAAGAAGAACCGGTAAATCAAAAAGCACCTAAACCCTCATCTAATCCAACTCCTACTAAAGCACCAACTGCAGCAGTGGCAGGAGAGGAAGTAGTAGCACCTATGCCCGGTAAGGTACTTCAGCTAAAGGTAAAAGAGGGAGATAGTGTAAAAGAGGGAGATACTTTATTAATTTTAGAAGCGATGAAGATGGAAAATGAAATTGTAGCCAATGCCTCGGGAAACGTAAAAAAGATAAATGTAGCCGCAAATGATATGGTAGATACAGGTGATATCTTATTAGTGATAGGTTAGAACAGAAAGGAGAACTTAATGGATATTTTAGTGAAAATCCTTCCTTTATTTAGTCTTTCGGGATTTGCCGGACTTACTTCAGGTAATATTATAATGCTTATTGTGGCAGGTGTATTAATGTATTTTGCCGTAGTAAAGAAGTGTGAACCTTTACTCCTTTTACCTATCAGTTTTGGAGCGGTATTGGTAAATCTACCCCTGACCGGAATAATGGAAGAAGGAGGTCTTTTGTATTTTATTTCTTGGGGGATAAAACATGAAGTTTATCCCTGTTTAATCTTTATGGGGATTGGGGCAATGACTGATTTTGGTCCTTTATTAGCTAATCCGATAACCTTCCTTTTAGGTGCTGCGGCTCAAGTAGGTGTATTTGTAGCTTTAATCGGCTCGGTGCTTTTAGGATTTACTATTCAGGAAGCAGGTTCTATAGGAATTATTGGAGGTGCAGACGGACCGACCGCAATCTACCTCGCTGTTAAAATGGCTCCCCAACTATTAGGGGCTATAGCAGTTGCAGCCTATTCTTATATGTCATTGGTTCCTATAATTCAGCCTCCTATAATGAAATTATTAACTACGGTTGAGGAAAGAAAAATAGTTATGAAACAGCTCAGACCGGTATCCCGGTCAGAGAGAATACTTTTTCCTATTATTTCAACTGTCTTAATTGGTCTATTATTACCAGCTTCGGTTCCCATTATCGGTATGCTGATGTTGGGAAATCTGTTTAGAGAAAGTATGGTAGTAAATAGATTGTCTAATACAGCACAAAATGAATTAATTAATATTGTTACTATATTTTTAGCTACTTCTGTAGGGGCAACGATGCAAGCTGAATATTTTTTAACTTTTAATACTATTAAAATAATTTTACTAGGTTTAATTGCTTTTGCCTTTGGAACTGCTGGTGGAGTTTTATTTGCCAAATTATTAAATAAAATTACCGGAGGAAAGATTAATCCTTTAATCGGTGCTGCCGGAGTGTCTGCTGTACCTATGGCTGCCAGAGTGGCTCAGAAAGTAGGTCAAGAAGCAAATCCGAGCAACTTTTTATTGATGCATGCCATGGGACCTAATGTAGCCGGGGTAATTGGAACCGCTGTTGCTGCCGGGGTAATGTTGACTTTATTACAATAAAATTCGTATTGCGTATCGAGCATAGCAAAGAAATGCAAAGCGAAAAGTGTAAAATGCAAAACCAAAACTTAAAACTTAAAATTGAAGAAAAAGTTTTGAATTTTGAATTATGGTTTTTCGCATTTAGTGCTAACTTTTAGCTTTATTTTAAACCGAAAATTGTTGATTTGCGTTTTGTATCTTATATCTTGCATTTTAAGCTAACGACTATTCACTATTCACTAACGACTAATCAATCGGTAAATTTAAAAATTTACCGATTGATTTTTTTACTTCTTATTATAAATATGCTAAAATATTTTCAGTTTATCAGATATCAAATGAAGGTAAAGGAAATATTATTGTGCCCAAAAAATCTTATTCAATTTTGATTTTTTTTATTATTGCCGCTTTATTGGTTGCCGGGATTATAACTTATAACCGTTCCGTCCTGGAGAATAATTTCAAGCAAGTAGAATTGGTAATGAGCCTGAATGAATTGAGAGAATTATCTTATCAGGAAGGTTATAATGAAATTGAACTACTGACTAAAATAAAAAACTCCGGGATTAATTCAATAGCTGTTCATGAAGATACCCTGGAAAGCCTTGCTTTGTCCGGGAAGATACTCTATTTTTCCGATAAAGAACTTAATAAATTAAATTTCTTCTTAAAATCAATTGGACCCTTTAAAAAATTTCAACCTACACCAGGAGAAGCTTATATTGTATTCAATGATAAAAATGATTATCTTCGTATAAAGGAGAATTTACAAAGACAATTAGGCGAAGATTTAGTAAAAGATCTTGGTTTTCTTCCTTACATAGGTTTAAAAGTAAAAGGAAGTGAAGAAAAACTTACTGATTTAGGTTTAGGATTTTCAGAAGAAGATATTGAGTTGGTAAAAAATTTAGGCTTTCAGGTCATTTTACGTCTCAAAAATTTCGCTAAAATAAATAAGGAAGATATAGAGTTCAAATTTAAAGAGAGTGATAAAGCCGGAAAGATTTCGGGAATAATTTTTGAAGGGGAAACAGTTTTAGGTTACCCTTCAAAAGAAAACTTAATTCATACCGCAGAACTTCTAAAAACAAAAGGATATCCCTTCGGAATTATAGAATTTGCCGGCCAGGAAGGGATCGAAACAATTGCTCATCAAGTGAGTGAATTAGCAGTTAGAGTTCATAGTATTACTAAAGAAGAAATGGAAATTATTTCTAAACAGAAAGCCGTAGAAAGATGGATTAGGGCAGCCAAGGAAAGAAAGGTGAGAATTTTTTATGTTAAGCCTTTTATGAAGTCTAACTCTAATCTTATTGAGGACAATATATCGTATATCAGAACTATAACAGAAGAGTTGGAAGAGAGTGGTTTTAGCACGGGAAAGGCCAGTATTCTTTCTACTACCTATCAAGCACCAATAATATTTATTCTTTTATTAATCCTGGGAGTTATTTCCGGGGGATTAATCCTCTTAAAAAATGTCTTCAAACTAAAAAAATATCAAGAATATTCTCTGTTATTATTAGGAATCTTATTTTCTCTACTCCTCCTCCTTTTAAATCGAGAAATATTTTTAATAAAGCTGATGGCTTTACTGGCAGCTCTAATATTTCCAACTTTGGCTATCATTAATAACGAAAAGTATTTTTTGGAAAATAATAATCCTAAATTTAAAGATGCCCAGGATACTCCTGAAAACAATCCCGGTTTTATTCTGATGATAAAACAAATTTTAACCGGATTTTTCAGGATAATTTTAATTACTTTATCCGGTGCCCTGTTAATAGCAGCTTTATTAAGCAGTAATAAATTTATGTTGGGAATAGAAAAGTTTAGCGGAATAAAGATTTCCTATCTGGTCCCGCTTCTTTTGGTCCTGGCAATAATGTGGCTAAAGGTGAATAAGGGCAAATTAATGATTTTAGAAAATATCAAGAAGCCCGTCCTGATTGAACATGTAATTATAATGATGTTCTTTGCGGTATTTTTGGTAATTTATATCTCCCGTTCAGGAAATTTCTCTTTTATCCCCGTTTCGGGCATTGAGGAGAAGATAAGAATTTTCCTGGAAAAGACTTTAATTGCCCGGCCCAGAAATAAAGAATTTTTAATCGGTTATCCCGCTCTATTGTTAGCAATGAGTATGGATTACCTAAGAATAAAAGAATTTAAGATTCCCATAATTATTATCGGGACCATAGGTCCGGTTACTTTAATTAATACTTTCTGTCATATTCACACTCACTTTTTATTTTCAATCTTACGCACCTTTAATGGAGTATGGTTAGGTTTAGCATTAGGATTAATAGCAGTTACTTTATTTTATTATCTGGTAAAAATATTTAGGGAAAAAATTAATTATGGAAAAGTCTAAAACCATAACAAAGATAATGATTTCCGGTTATTATGGTTTTAATAATACCGGGGATGAAGCCATTCTTAAATCTATGGTTGGAGCCTTTAAAGAAAAGATACCTCAAATAAAGATAACAGTTCTTTCCCATAATCCTTTGCAGACCTCTCAAGCTTATCAGGTAAAGGCTATAAATCGACTGCACTTAATTGATATTATGCGTTGTTTACGAGATACTAATCTTTTTATTAGTGGGGGCGGGGGATTACTCCAGGATTCAACCGGAAAAGGCTGGAGCATATTATATTACCTGGGATTGATATTGGTAGCAAAAATATTTAAAGTGCCGGTTATGATTTATGCCCAGGGTATCGGTCCGGTAAATAAGCAGATTAACAAAAAGTTAATAAAGTGGATTTTAAATAAGGTTGATTTAATTACCGTAAGAAATAACCCCTCTAAAGAATTATTAGAAAATTTAGGAGTGGTGAAACCGTCAACATATGTGAATTCTGATCCCGTCTTTTTGTTGAAGAAAAAAAATATTAATAATGTTATAGATAGCCATCCCTTTATTCAGGAATTGATTAATTCAGATAATCGTCCCCTAATTGGGGTTTCAGTCAGAGAATATAAAGGCAACGGATTAGATTCAAAAAGAATATTTGCCCAAGCAGCTGATTATTTAATTGAAAATTACCAGGCAAAAATTATTTTTCTTCCCTTTAAATTTGATGAAGATGTGCATATTAGTGAAGAAATATTATCTTTGATGAAGAATCAGGCCGATGTATTGAAGATAAGGCTTGAACCTGAAGAATTACTTTCTGTTCTATCCCGATTATCTTTGGTGCTTGGGGTGAGGCTTCATTCAATTATATTTTCCAGCATGGCTAATATTCCTTTTATAGCTTTTAACTATGACCCTAAAGTAAAATATTTTATGGAAGATTTGGGATTATCTAAATTGCTATTGGAAATAGATGAAAATATCTCTTTAAAAAATATTCAAGAAAAGATAGAATATATCAGAGAAAATAATGATAAAATAAAAGATATTTTACTCGAAAGAGTAAATAATTTAGAAGAAAAAGCCCTTGCTAATAATAAATTAGTTTTCAGGTTTTTAAACCCATAACTATTGAGGTTATCGTTTAATATGATTAGAATGTTTCATGTATATAAAAATTATCCCAATAAAATTCAGGCATTGCGGGATATCAATATCCATATAAAAAAAGGTGAGTTTGTTTTTTTAGTAGGTCCAACCGGGGCAGGGAAGAGTACTTTATTAAAATTGATTTACCGAGGGATTGTTCCTACCAAGGGACAGGTAATTGTCGATGGGATAAACATAGCCCGACTTAAACCGGGTTATATACCTTATCTAAGGCGGAATATAGGCATTGTCTTTCAAGATTTTAAATTACTGTATGATAGAACGGTATATGAAAATATTTCCTTTGGTTTAAAAGCGATCGGAGCAACTAATTTTGAGATAAGACAGCAGGTTAAGAAGGTCCTTAATTTAGTAGGGCTGGAACACAAAAGGAAAACAAAACCACATTTAATATCCGGAGGAGAACAGCAAAAATTATGCATTGCCCGGGCTATTGCTAACGAACCATTAATATTACTTACCGATGAACCAACCGGAAATTTAGATCCTTACACTTCCTGGGAGATTATGAAACTTCTATTTCATATAAACATAAGGGGAACTACTATTATAATGGCTTCCCATGATAAACTTATGATAGATAAAGCTAAGAAGCGAGTAGTGAGGTTGGAGCGAGGACGAATAATAGAAGATACACAAAGAGGGATATATTAAGATGATTTTTGAGAATATGGGATTTTATTTTAGAGAGGCTTTACTCAGTTTTAGAAGAAGTACTTTGATGAGTATAGCAACAATATTAAGCATTACTACTATTTTAATTATTGTCGGAATGTTTCTATTAATTTCTATAAATTCCAGTCTTTTTCTAAAAAATTTAGAATCCCAATTGGAGATTGCAGTCTATTTAGAAGATAATATTTCCAAGGCCGAACTAAACAATTTAAAAAGTAACATCACTTCGATAGATGGGATAAAAGAAGTAAAATTTGTATCTAAAGAAGAAGCTTATCGGCGTTTATCAGAAGATTTAGGAGAACAAAAAGATATACTCAGCGCTATTGAAGTAAATCCGCTTCCTGCTTCTTTTGAGATACAGATAAAAGATCCTAAGGTGATTGAGCAAATTGCTAATCGGGTAGCTGAATTTAAAAAAGTGGAAGAAGTTGAGTATGGCCGGGAGACAGCAGAAAGATTGTTAAATTTTACTTATATATTTAGAAGAGCGGGGATGTTAGTATTAGCATTCCTGGTTTTTGCTTCTATTTTGATTATATCTAATATAATAAAAATTACTGTGTATGCCAGAAGAAATGAAATTGAAATAATGAGCTTAGCAGGAGCTACTTCCTGGTTTATTAAATGGCCCTTTATAATTGAGGGCTTTTTGCAGGGTTTTATCTCAGCTATTTTTTCCACAATAATATTATATAATTTTTATTTTTTTGCCGTAAATAAAGTGCATCAAGCTATTCCTTTTTTGCCATTAGTGGTGGACAATATTGATTTGTTACCTATAGGTATAGCAATTGTGCTGTTAGGGAGTTTAGTGGGAATTTTAGGGAGTATGTTTTCAGTAGGAAAATATTTAAATGTATGAAAAAAGATTAATTTTAATGAATAAGAAAGCATTTTCTATTTTAATATTGATTTTAACCTTCATCTTATTTGTTGTTTTTTTTAGCTATGGTGATAGCGGTGTGGACTACAGTAAAAAGATAAATGAGGAAAACCAGAGATTAAAAAAGATAGAACAGCAGATTAAAAGTGTAAAAGATGAAATTAACAATCTGCAGAAAAAGGAAATTGGTTATTTAGAAACTCTTCATAAAATTGAAAAACTTTTACGGGATACAGAGAAAGAATTGCAAGCTATCGAAAAGGATTTAAAGCTTGCCCAAAAAGAGATAAAACAAGGTGAAGATGAATTTATCCTTGAAAAAGAAAAGCTAAAGAAAAAGGCTAAGCTATTAGAAAGTAGATTAAGGCAGATATATAAACAACGCTTAACTGGCTATCTGGAAATTTTATTCGATAGTGAAAGCTTTTCTGATTTTCTTACCCGTTTCAGATATATAAAAAATATTTTGTCTCTAGATGCTGAAGTGATTAATGATATTCGACAGCAGATGAAAAAAATAGAAGATCATAAAATTAACCTGGAAAATAGGGAAGAAATATTAAGTTTGTTAAAGAAAGAAGTAGAGAAAGAGAAAGAGAATATTGAGTTTTCTATTAAATCCAAAAAGTCCATAATTAATAAGATAGATTCTCAAAAAGAAGTATATCTAAAATCTTTAAAAGAGTTAGAGCAATCTTCTCAAGAAATAAAGAATATAATAGAAAGAATTTATAAGCAGCGGGAAGAGGATTCTAAAAAGGCTTCCCAGAAGGAAATCCCAACGATTACTCTAAAACCTAAAAAGGGAATTTTGGCCTTACCCATTCAAGGTAAATTAATTTCCGGGTATGGAAGACAAAAAAATATTGAATTTAATACTTATACCTTTAATTCGGGAATAGATATTAGTGCTCCCCTTGGGCAGGTAGTTCACGCAGCCGGTTCGGGAGAGGTAATTTATACTGGAAATATAAAAGGATATGGGCAGATAATAATTATTGATCATGGCGGAAGGGTTACTACTTTATATGCCCATCTTTCTAAAATTTTAGTAGATATTAGGGACAAAGTAAAAAAAGAACAAACTATAGGTCAAGTGGGCGATAGTGGCGGTGTTTCTTCTCCCAGACTGCATTTTGAGGTTAGGGTAGAAGGCAAACCTACTGACCCTATGAATTGGCTATAAATATTAATATTTTTAAGATTAGGCGGTAAAAAAATTGATAAAGATAAAAAGAAATAAAATAATTACTTTAATTACGATTTTTGTATTGGTTTCTATAATAAGTGGATTTATATTTTATAATGTTCGAGCAAATGGTAAGACAAATGAAGAGGAAATATTTGCCAACTTAGAGCCTTTCTTTGAAGCTTTAAATTTGATAAGGTTTGAATACGTAAAGAAGGACATAGATTTAGATAAAGTTATTCAGGGGGCTATAAGAGGTATGCTTAAAACCCTCGATGACCCCTATACTCGTTATATGGACCCTCAAGCCCTTAAGAGGGAACAGGAAGATATGTTCTTAGGTCATTTTGGAGGATTAGGGATAATTATTTCTATAAAAGATGAGCAATTAACTATAATTTCTCCTATTGAAGATACCCCGGCTTATAGAGCAGGAATAAAAGCAGGAGATAAGATAGCAGAGATTGATGGAAAATCAACAGAAGGAATCGGGTTAGATGAAGCAGTTAATATTTTAAGGGGAGAGAAAGGAACCGAAGTTACCTTAGGAATTAAGAGAGAAAATATAGAGGAACTTTTAGAAATTACCATAATCCGAGATATAATTGAAGTTAAAGCGGTAAAAAAGGAAGTAATAGGCAGGGATAATAATATTGGTTACATCAGGATTACTACTTTTAATGCGAATACCGAACCTGAATTAGAAGAAGTTTTAAATGAATTCAAAAAAGATAGTGATATTCAGGGGATTATTCTCGATTTACGCAATAATCCGGGAGGATTATTAGATAGCGCCATAGAGGTGGCCAGTAAATTTATAAAAGAAGGACCGGTTGTTCATATCAAAGATAGAGATGGGATAGTAGCTACTATAGAATCCAGAGGAAACAAATATCCCGAATGGCCTTTATTTGTGTTGGTTAATGAGGGAAGTGCAAGTGCTTCGGAAATTGTAGCTGGAGCGATTCAGGATACTGGTAGGGGTAAGTTGATGGGAGAAAAAACATTTGGCAAGGGAGTAGTTCAGCAAGTCTTTAATCTTTACGATGGTTCAGGAATTGCTATTACCACTTCTGAATATTATACCCCGAGTGAACGATCTATAAATCATATCGGGATTGAACCGGATATATTAGTAGAACCGGTAGAAGACAGTGAACAGGATATGCAATTAAATAAGGCTATACAGTTCTTGGAAGAGGAATTAAATTAGTCGTTAGTGAGGAAAGACAAAATAACCAGCTAACCAAAGATGAAAGGAATTTTATTTTGAAAAAGAGCCAAAAAGAAATTATAAATATTATTGCTTTAGTAATTGTTTTGATCGTAGCTTTTAATATTTCTAATTTATTCAATAATTCTATTAAAGAAGAAAATAACCTTTGTAATACCCAAAATGTTGACCCAACTACCAATGAAACAGGGTTAGAAGTAAAGGAATCTGAAGAAACCACTTATGACAGCGAACAATATACAGATTTAATAGTTGATGATTTGGCCTCTTCAGAGGAAGAGACAAACTTTTTACCCAAAGCAGCTTTTATAATAGATGATTTGGGATATGAAACAGAAGTGGCAAAAAAAATGATGGAATTGGAATATCCTATAGCACTATCTATATTGCCTTTTCTCCAGTATTCTGAGTTTACTGCAGAAGAGGGCAAAAAAAATAATAAAGAAATTATGCTGCATCTACCGATGGAGCCTAATAATTCTTGTGCTAATCCCGGACCTGGCGCCATAAAATCCTATATGTCGGAAGAAGAGATCAGACTGGCTGTTAGGAAATGTATATTAGATTTTCCGTATGCTATTGGGGTTAATAATCATATGGGTTCAAAGATTACAGAAGATAGAGAAATTATGGAGATAGTTTTAGAAGAGATTAAAGGATATAATTTATTTTTTATAGATAGCATGACCAGCAAGAATTCTATTGCCTACGAGGTTGCCCAAGAAATGGGGATTAAGTCTGCGGTAAGGTCAGTCTTTTTGGATAATGAGAATGATATGGAATATATTAAAGGACAGATGTTAGAAGTTCAAAAAATAGCTTTAGAAAAAGGAGAGGTAATTGCTATCGGTCATGATCGGATAAATACTTTTTATGTATTGAAGAGGATGATTCCTGAATTGATTAGGGCTGGTATAGAAATAGTCCCGGTTTCAGAATTAGTTAAATAAGTCCCTATTAAAAATTATAGATTCTTACTACCTAACCTTTGTTTCCCCGCCTTCTTTTTTTTCTAACTCTTTTTCTATCTTTCCTTTCTTTTCTTCACTCGATACTCGATACTGTTTTTCACTATATACGCGATACTTTCTTTAAAATATTGTGTTATCATAATTTTTATATTATAATAATCTTGTTTCTTAATAAAAGTAGTGTATCTTATATATTGTAGCGCGTATCGCGCATGTAACTGGGCGGTTAGTTGGTTACTTGGTTAGCTAGCTAATAAATTAATATTAAATTAGTTAACTAACATCAAAAAAAAGTTTGAATTTTAAATTATAGTTTTTCGCTTTTTGTTTCTCACTTAATTAGTATAAACTTTTTTAATTCAAAACTATACGCTAAACGCTACCCGCTATACGCTATACTATTCACTAACGACTAATTAAGGATGGAGGAAAAATGGAAGACAAAAAAATACGGGTTAGGTTTGCCCCCAGCCCGACTGGTATGTTACATATCGGAGGAGCCCGAACGGCTTTATTTAATTGGCTCTATGCCAGACATTATAAAGGGACTTTTGTTTTGCGTATTGAAGATACCGATCAAGTAAGGTCTACCAAAGAAGCAGTAAATGTGATATTGGAAGGTATGAAATGGCTGGGTTTGGATTGGGATGAAGGCCCCGGAAAAGGCGGGGAATGTAGTCCTTATTATCAGATGCAGCGATTGCATCTTTATCAGAAATATGCTGAGCAATTATTGAAAGACAAAAAAGCTTATTATTGTTATTGTACCAAAGAAGAGTTGGCTGAGAGCAGAGAAAAACAGGCAAGAGAAAATAAGTCTCCTAAGTATGATAGACATTGTTTGAATCTTAGCGAAGAGGATAAGAAGAGATATGAAGCAGAAGGTAGAAAGCCGGTAATAAGACTTAAAATTCCTGCCAAGGAAATTGCCTTTAATGATTTATTAAGAGGTGAAGTAACTTTTGACGGCGGACTGTTAAGTGATTTTGTAATAATGAAATCAGACGGAATTCCTACTTATAATTATGCGGTAGTTATTGATGATGCCTTAATGAAGATTACCGATGTTATGAGAGGAGATGACCATATTTCTAATACTCCCAAACAGATAGTAATATATGAAGCCCTGGGATTTGATGTGCCAAAATTTGCTCATATCCCTATGATTATGGGGCAAGACCACGCCAAGCTGAGTAAGCGTCACGGAGCTACTTCAGTTATGGAATATAAAAAGATGGGCTATGTTCCGGAGGCACTAGTGAATTATATTGCGCATTTAGGTTGGTCTTCAGGGGATGAAAAGGAAATTTTCTCAAAAGAAGAGTTAATTAAAGAATTTACTCTGGATAGAATTTCCAAACATGCCGCTGTTTTTAGTATGGAAAAACTAAATTGGTTTAATAGTGAATATTTAAAGAAGATGTCTATCGATTCCTTAACCAAAATGCTTCTTCCTTTTCTTAAAGAGGCTAATTATATTGAAAATGAAGAAAGTCTTTCTCCGGCAAAAAATGAGTACATAAAAGAAGTACTGAAGTTGATGCAGGGAAGGATTAAAAATTTTCCTCAGTTTATCGAATATGCGGATTATTTTTTTATGGATAAAATAAATATTGAACCACAGGCCTTTGACAGCGTATTAAAAAAAGAAGGTGTACCGGGTATTTTGCAGGCTCTAAAGGAAAAGCTTTCTGCTCTTAAATGTTGGGACGAAGAAAGTATTGAAAATATAGTAAGAGAAATTGCCTCTTCTTTACAAATAAAGGACGGCCAAATAATCCATCCCACCCGGGTTGCGCTGAGCGGTAAAAAAGTAGGTCCTGGTTTGTTTGAATTAATGGTAGTGTTAGGTCAGGACAAGACTGTTAAACGTTTGAAAGAAGCTATAGAAAAAATAAAAGAAGTGAAAAAATAATTAATTGGACTTTTCAAATAGCACAATTTAGTATAAAATAAAAAAAAGATAAAATATTATTGAGTTGAGGGATCGTCTAGTGGTAGGACACCAGACTCTGGATCTGGGAGCGGTGGTTCGAGCCCACCTCCCTCAGCCATTTTATTATAATTTATAATATTTAATTAGTCGTTAGTGAATATAACCTAGCGTAGAGCGTACAGCGTTTAGCGTATAGTTAGGAAAGAGGAAGACAGAAGATGAGATAGTATCGGGTATATAGTATCGAGTAAAGAAAGAAAATAAAGATTCAAAGCAGTATTATATGCACGTTACTTATCACTTATTACACATTACTTCAATTGATGGTTAGCTGGTTAAGAAAACAGTATCGAGTTATGTTATATAGTGAAGAAAAAAAATACAAGAAGTAAATAGAGGATAGCTTACTGAATTAGTTAATTGGCAAATTGGTTAATTGCTTATTAATTATGGGCGCAATCGAATAGTGGTTAATTCGGCTGGCTCTCAATCAGCAAACGGGGGTTCAATTCCCCCTTGCGCCACCAGCTTTTTATAAAATAAAATGTAGATTTAAACTGAGCAGGAACTACCTGCTTTTTTTATAATACAGAATATTATCTGATCGGTAAAATTAATGAGACAAAAGAGGGATAAAAGTGAATAATAACGAAATATTTTTTAGCAAGGAAGGCTTGAAGAATTTAAAAGAAGAGATAAAGTATTTAGAGGGAGAAAAAAGAAAAGAAATACAAGAAGATATTAGTCGGGCTTTAGAGTATGGAGATATATCTGAAAATGCAGAATATAATATTGCTCAGGAAACTCAACGTATGAACGAAATAAATATTGTTAGATTAAAGCAAAAGTTAAGTCGGGCAAAAGTAGTAGACGAAAATTGCTCTTCAGAAGGGATTGGCATCGGCACAACTTTAAAGTTAAAAAATTTAGGTTCCGGGGAAAAAATCGAATATATCTTTGTTCCGGATGATCAAATAGATTTTGCTCAGAATAAAATATCCTTAAATTCTCCCTTGGGGCAGGCCTTTTTAGGTCACCAGGAAGGAGAAGAGGTAGAGATTCAAGTTCCTATCGGAATATTAAGATATAAAATATTAAAAATATTATAATGAAAACCAAAATATTAGAAATAAATCCCAAAAAAATAGATTTAGCTAAGATTAAAATAGCTGCCGAAGAAATAAAAAAAGGTAACTTGGTGGCTTTCCCAACCGAAACAGTCTATGGATTGGGGGCAGATGCCCTCAATGAGAAAGCGGTTGCGAAGATATTTCAAGCCAAAGGAAGACCATTTAATGACCCGCTAATTGCTCATATTGCCGATATAAAAGAATTGTATAGATTATCCAAGCAAGTTCCCCCGATAGCTTTAAAATTAGCCAAAGCATTTTGGCCGGGTCCCCTTACTTTAGTCCTTAAAAAATCTGAATTAGTTTCAGGTATTGTTACCGCCGATTTAGATACGGTTGCTGTGAGGATGCCTGCTGACAATATTGCCTTAAGTTTAATCAGAGAGACTAAAACTCCCATAGCAGCTCCCAGTGCCAATCTTTTTGGAAAGACAAGCCCTACTACTGCTCAACACGTAGTCGATGATTTGGGTGGGAAAATTGAGATGATTATTGATGGAGGCAAGACAAAAGTGGGGGTAGAATCTACTGTGTTGGATGTAACTGTTGAACCCGTCCGGGTACTGAGGGCAGGGGGGATATCAGTGGAAAAATTAAAAGAAGTAATTGGCCAGGTAAAAATGAGTAAGGAGTTAGAAGAAGGTTTTCGTTCTCCGGGAATGTTGAACAGTCATTATTCTCCCCAGGCAAAATTGATTTTAGTAGAAAAGAAGGGGGATGCTCAAGTAGAAGAAATTCGTATGTTGGCTTCTAAATATATAGTGCAGGGGCTTAAAGTGGGAATAATGGCTAAAGAAGAAAATCAGAATAAATATGATAGATTTGAAGTTAAAGTTATAGGCAAGGGTACTGAATTAGAGATATGTGCGGCAAATCTCTTTGCTATTTTAAGGAATTTCGATAAAGAAGGATTTGAAATTATTATTGCTGAAGGTTTAAAAGAGCATGATTTGGGCCTGGCAATAATGGAGCGATTAAGAAAAGCTGCCGCTCCTAAATAAATATGTTTGTGTAAACTTTTTTTATCTTTTCTTTCGCTTTCTTAACTCGATACTGTTCCCCTATCTGCCATTTTTTCTTGTATTTCTTTTCTTTCTTAACTATATACTCAATACTCGATACTAGATACTGTTTTAAATATTTGACAGAAGTAGAAGGGTGTGTTAATATTTGGAAAATGTTAAGGAGTAGGCAAGGTGGCTATAAATAGAAAATTTACTAAATCAATAAGTTCCTTTAATTTTTATTACTACTATTATACCACCGATGTTTATGCCTTAACATCTTAGAGGTTTAAAATAAGATATCATAGGCATAGACATCGGTTTTATGCCTATGATATCTTTATATATTTATATATATAAAGGTCATAGGTTTTTTAAAATCCTATGACCTTTTTTATTTTTAGCCTATTCATTGAGAGCGACCGCAGGGAGCATGGCAATATCAAATTGTGTCAGTAGAACCGTCCCCTTGACACATTTAAAAAAGGAGGTAAATATATGTTAGTAAGAGGAATAAGAGGAGCAATAACTGCAGAGAGCAATACCAAAAAAGAAATTATCGAAAAGACTAAAGAATTATTAGTCACTTTAAAAAAAGAAAATGATTTTAAAATTGAAGATATAGTAAGTATTTTTTTTAGCGTTACTCCTGATTTAAATGCTGCCTTTCCTGCTCAATCAGCACGAGAATTAGGCTGGAATAGAGTCTCCCTTTTTGATTTACAAGAAATAGATGTTCTGGGGAGTTTACCCAGATGTATTCGAATATTAATTCAGATAAATTGCCAAAAAAGTCAAATAGAAATAAAGCATTGCTATTTAAGAGGAGCAAAAATATTAAGAAAAGATTTGGTTAAAAAGACCTTAAATTTAAAGGAGAGTGAGTCTAAATGATTATCGTAATGAATGGCAAAACTGATGATGCTGATGTAGAAAAAGTGATACAGAAATTACACGAAATGGGTCACAAAGTACACATTTCTAAAGGAGAAAGACGGATTATCTTAGGAGTAATCGGGGATGTGGAAAATTTAGCTTCCGTGCCCTTTTATGCCTTTAATGGGGTAGAGGAGATTATCCGTATCTTAAAACCTTATAAATTAGCAAGCAGGGAATTTAAGGATTTTGATACTATCATTAAAGTAAAAGATATAACCATTGGAGGAAAAGAAGTAATAGTAATGGCAGGGCCTTGCGTTGTAGAAAACGAAAAACAAATATTTGAAACTGCCCGCTACGTCAAAGCTTCCGGAGCGAAAATATTGCGGGGAGGAGCTTTTAAACCCCGTACTTCTCCTTACAGTTTTCAGGGATTAGGGGAAGAAGGTTTAAAGTTATTGGCTCAAGCTGGAAAAGAGACAGGTTTAGCAGTTGTAACTGAAGTGATGTCGGTTAACCAGATAGAGCTGGTAGGTAAATATACCGACATATTTCAAGTAGGTGCTCGTAATATGCAGAATTTTGTATTGTTAAAAGAATTGGGTAAACTTAAAAAGCCCATACTGCTTAAAAGAGGAATGCCGGCTACCATAGAGGAACTATTATTATCAGCAGAATATATTTTATCTCAAGGAAATTATGAAGTAATATTATGTGAGCGAGGAATTCGTACTTTTGAAAACTATACCCGTAATACTTTGGATTTAAGTGCAGTCCCTGCCTTAAAGAGGTTGAGTCACTTACCCATAATTGTAGACCCCAGCCATGCTACCGGCAGATGGAGATTGGTAAGTCCGATGTCTAAAGCTGCCATAGCCGCTGGAGCGGATGGCTTACTTATCGAAGTTCACCCTGACCCAAAAAGTTCGCTCAGTGATGGAGCTCAGAGTTTAAAACTCGATACTTTTTCCCAATTAATGAAAGAAATCAAGCCAATAGTTCAGGCCATAGGCCGGGAAATGAGCATATCTGCTGAACATGATTTAGAGAGGATGAAAAATTAAGTGGAATTTGTTTTAGAGAAAGCCAGTAAATTAAAAGGAAATGTATTTGTCCCGGGAGACAAATCAATCTCTCATCGGTCTTTGATTTTAGGGTCTATAGCCAGGGGAGAGACTCGAATATCTAATTTTTTGAATTCTTTGGATTGTCTTAAAACATTAGAATGTATGCAGGCTTTGGGAGCAGAAATAGAGTTAGATAAAGATAATTCTGTTAAAATAAAAGGTAAAGGATTATGCGGGTTACAAGAACCAAAAGATATACTTGATGTATGGAATTCAGGGACGACCATCCGTCTTTTAACCGGTTTGCTTAGCGGACAGGATTTTTATTCTGTTTTATGTGGGGATGCTTCAATCAGAAAGAGACCTATGAAAAGAGTCGTCGAGCCCCTTAGATTGATGGGGGCAGATATATGGGGGAGAAAAGATGGTCAGTTTGCTCCTTTAAGTATTAGAGGGAATAAGCTTAATCCTCTCCACTACACTTTGCCGGTAGCCAGTGCTCAGGTAAAAACCGCCCTCTTGTTGGCCGGTCTTTATACTACCGGGGAAACAGCTGTTAAAGAACCACTGCCTACCAGGGACCATACCGAGAGAATGTTAGAAATTATGCAGGCAGATATAAAAATATCTCCTCCTGAAATTAAATTGATGGGCGGAAAAGAATTAAGGGGCATAAATATTTTTATACCCGGTGATATTTCTTCTGCTGCCTATTTCATAGTAGCTGCCAGTATATTGAAAGGTTCACAAATTACAATTAAGCAGGTAGGGGTTAATCCTACCAGGACCGGGATAATCGAAATGCTAAACAAAATGGGCGCAAAGATTGATACTTTAAATTACCAGATAAAATCGAATGAGCCTCAGGCTGATTTAATGATAGAATATTCAAAACTAAAGGGAGTAGAGATTAAGAAAGAAAATGTACCTTTTCTAATTGATGAATTACCCCTTATTGCGGTGGCGGCAACTCAGGCGCAAGGGAAAACGGTGGTAAGCGGTGCAAAGGAATTAAGAGTAAAGGAAACCGATAGGATAAAGGCGATAGTCAGCGAATTAAAAAAGATGGGAGCAGATATTAAAGAAAAAGAAGATGGTTTTATAGTGGAGGGACCTTCCAAATTAAAAGGAGCAGTTTGTGAAAGTTATAATGACCACCGAATTGCTATGTCTTTAGCAGTAGCTGCTTTATTAGCTGAAGGAAAAACTGTTATCAGAAATTCAGAATGTATAAATATATCTTTCCCTGGATTTGAAAATACTTTACAAAAACTAATCAACTTTTAATCTGTCATTGCGAACGTAGTGAAGCAATCTCTATAAAGGATTAAGGTGTGGGGTGTGAACCTAAATGAAAAAAGAAATAAACGGAAAAACTAAAATAATCGGGTTGATCGGTGAAAATGTGGAAAACAGTCTTTCCCCACTTTTCCATAACCAAATAATACTCAAACATTCTTTAAACTTTTGTTATCTGCCTTTCCAAGTAGCAGAAACCGATTTAGGTGAAGCCATTCAAGGTATAAGAGCCTTAAATATAAGAGGGGTAAATATTACTTTTCCTTACAAAGAAAAGGTGATTGAATTTTTAGATGAATTGGAAGAATCTGCCCGGAGAATTGGAGCGGTAAATACCATTGTCAATAATAAGGGGAATCTCAGCGGTTACAATACTGATGTAATTGGATTTAAAAAAAGTTTGCAGGACAAGGAAAAATTTGTCATAAAAGAAAAAAAAGCAGTTATTTTAGGGGCAGGAGGGGCTGCCCGCGGGGTAATTTATACTCTCTTAGAGGAAGGGATAGAAGAAATAAGTATCTTTAATCGAACTTTAGAAAAAGCTGAAAAGATTAAGCAAGATTTTTCTCCTTTCTTCCCCCGGAGTAGTATTAATATATTTTCTTTTGAGCAGGACAATATAAAATATAAAATAAAAGAAGCTAATCTTTTGGTTAATGCCACTTCTATAGGGATGGCATCTCAGGTAGGCAATACTCCTTTCTCTGATGAAAAATTGTTTCACCCTAATCTCTTGGTTTATGACCTTATCTACCACCCGGCGAAGACCCTTTTTTTAAAACAAGCGGAGAGGGCAGGAGCAAAGATAATTAATGGTGTACCGATGTTGGTTTATCAGGGTATAGAGAGTTTATATCTCTGGACTGGCTTTAAACCGGAAGGGAAAGAAGTATTAGAAATAATTAGATAAATTGCATAAATTAATCAATTAGTTAATAGCATATAATTAGCGTATAGCGTACAGCGTGTAGCGTATAGGCGTGGGGAATAATTGCGGAAAAATACGAATACTAAAGACGCAAAAATATCCCCCAGCCTTCACATAGGACAGGCGTCTTACCTACCTATCACCTCTCACTCTTTGCAGGGGGAGGATCAAGGTGGGGGTTTTACTAACGACTACTTAAGAGAAGGGAGAAAGTAAAAATGTTAAGATTTCTTGATGCGGGAGAATCTCACGGAAAATGTTTAATGGGAATAATAGAAGGATTACCAGCCGGTCTTTCCTTAAACGAAGAAAAAATCGATCTTAATCTAAAAAGACGTCAAGGAGGTTATGACAGAGGAGAGAGGATGAAGATTGAACAGGACCGGATAGAGATATTATCCGGATTAGTAGAAGGTAAAACTATAGGAAGTCCTTTTGGCCTAATGATAAAAAATAAAGATTGGGAGAATTGGCAGGAAAAGGAATATCCTCCACTGACTATTCCTCGACCAGGGCATGCTGATTTTTCCGGTGCTATAAAATATGGATTTAAAGATATGCGGAATGTCTTAGAGAGAGCCAGTGCTCGACAGACTGCTATGAGAGTAGCTATAGGGTCAGCGGTAAGCACTCTTTTAGAAGAATTCAATATAGAAATTTATAGTTATGTATTAAGGATTGGACAGGTTAAAGCCCGAAGGATTACTTCTTTTAATTCAAAAATCAAGACCGAGATTAATAAATCCCCTGTGTATTGCATAGATGGGATAGCATCAGTTGGAATGTGTAGGGAGATTGATAGGGCTCGAGAGAAGGGAGATACTTTAGGCGGAGTATTTGAGGTGGTAATTGCCGGTGTCCCCATAGGCTTGGGAAGTTATGTCCAGTGGGATAGGCGTCTGGATGCTCGCCTGGCTTCAGCTTTAATGAGTATACCAGGGGTAAAAGCGGTAGAAATAGGTAAAGGAATAGAGGCTTCGGAGAAAAAAGGTTCAGCTGTCCACGATGAAATCTTTACACAAGAAGAATCAGAAAAAGATTCCTTTCGATATTACCGAAAGACTAATCGGGCTGGGGGAATAGAAGGTGGAGTGACCAATGGAGAAAAAGTGGTGATTAGAGCCTACCTTAAACCCATACCTACTTTGATTAATCCCCTTCGTTCTATTGATTTTGCCACCAAAAAGGAGACCCAAGCAATCTATCAGAGGTCTGATATATGTGTTGTCCCGGCAGCAAGTGTAGTAGGAGAAGCGGCAGCAGCCTGGGAGATAGCTGCAGCTTTTTTGGAAAAATTTAGTGGGGATTCCTTACTGGAAATTAAGGAAAATTACAAAAACTACAAGAAGAGGCTTCAAAAGATATGAAGAGGAATATTATCATTACCGGTTTTATGGGAACCGGTAAGAGTGAGGTAGCCAAACAATTAGCCTGTAAGTTAAAAATGGAATTTATAGATATGGACCGGATAATCGAAGAAAGCCGGGGGATGAGCATAGTAGATATTTTTGCCAGATACGGGGAAAATTATTTTCGAGAACAAGAAAATAAATTAGTAAAAGAATTATCCCGGAAAGAAAATACGGTGATTGCTACCGGTGGAGGGACTTTGCTTTCTTCGGATAATGCCAGGATACTAGGCCAGAGAGGACAAATAATCTGTCTTTACGCTGATTCTCAGACTATCTATAATCGGGTAAAAAGAAAGAATAATCGGCCCCTCTTAAAAGGAGAAAACGTCTTAAGCGAGATTACCCGCCTTTTAGAAGAAAGAAAGAAAGTATATAATAATTTTACTATAAAAATTGATACCACTAATCTGAGCGTTCAGGAAGTTGTAGATAAAATAATTACTCTTTTGAAGAGCGAAGGGTGAAGAGATGAAAGAGATAAAAGTAAAAATTACAGAAGATAAAGAATACAAGGTTTGTATTAAAAAGGGAATTCTTATTAATTTAGGTGAACATTTATCTATGACAATAGAGAACAAAAGAATTATAATAATTACCAATTCTTTAGTAAATTGTTTGTACGGAGTTAAGCTGTTATCTTCCTTGAAAAAGGGTGGATTTAATCCTGATTTAATAGATTTAATTGAAGTCCCCGATGGCGAGAAATATAAATCTCTATCTACGGCAAAATATCTCTACGATGAATTATTAAAAAGGAAAGCAAACCGAACCACTACCCTTATAGCATTGGGTGGAGGGGTTATAGGAGATTTAACCGGATTTGTTGCCGCTACCTATATGAGAGGCCTGCCTTTGGTACATATTCCTACTACTCTTTTAGCCCAGGTAGATAGCAGTATCGGCGGGAAAGTGGCAGTTGACCATCCTTTAGCAAAAAATATAATCGGGAGTTTCTATCAACCAAATGCAGTTTACACCGACCCCGAAGTTTTACAGACTTTATCAGATAAGGATATAAAGAATGGAATAGTAGAGGCTATAAAGATAGCAGTTATTAAATCTCCGGTTTTCTTTAAATGGTTAGAAAAAAACATTGATCTATTAATAAAAAAACATAGAGACCTGCTATGTGAACTGGTTAAAGAGGCTGTTTCTTTAAAAGCGGATATAGTCTTAAAAGATCCCTGGGAAAAAGATCTGCGCAAAATATTAAACTTTGGACATAGTATTGGCCATGTCCTGGAAGTAGGAGCAGGATATCAGGATTTAAGTCATGGTGAGGCAGTAGCTCTGGGTATGTTAATCGAGACTAAAATAGCTTGCAACAGAGGAATATGTTCGGAAGAGTTTGAAAAACAAATTAAACAAATATTGTCATTCCCGCGAAAGCGGGAATCTAAATCTTTATTCAAATACATTAAAAATATAGACTACAACCAATTTTGGGAAACCTTAACTTTAGACAAAAAAAATTCTCAAGGTAAAATAACATTCATTCTACCGGAAGCCCTGGGGAAAGTTGTCTTAATTGATGACATAAATAAAAAAGAAGTAATAGAAGCTTTAGAAGAATTTAAAAAGGAGTGGAAATTATGTTAAAGATAGGAATAATTAATGGACCAAATTTAAATATGCTGGGGAAAAGAGATCAAAAAATTTACGGAAATTTAACCCTGGAAGAAATGAATCACAAAATTGAATCTTTTGCCAAAAAGGAAGATATTGAGCTAACTATAAAGCAATCTAATTTTGAGGGAGAGATTATTGAATCTATTCAGCAGTTTTCTTCTCGGGTGGATGGTTTAATTATTAATCCGGCAGCTTATACTCATTATAGTTATGCTATTGCCGATGCTTTAAGAGATTGTTCTATCCCGGTAGTTGAAGTTCATCTTTCCAATATATTTTCCCGAGAAGATTTTCGGGGAAAATCAGTGACCGCTCCTGCCTGCATAGGACAGATTGCCGGCTTCGATTACCAGAGTTATATTCTGGCTATCCGTGCATTTCAAGATTTTTTGAAAAAAAGAAAAAAAGGAGAAAATCAAAATGGAAGAGGAGAGCGACTTTAAAAAAATAACTATTATCGGTGTAGGTCTAATCGGCGGCTCACTGGGATTGGCTTTAAAAGAAAAGAACCCAAATTTTAAAATTACAGGAATAGACAAACAAGAAATAATCGTAAAAGCAATTGCTCGAGGAGCTATTGATGAAGGAAGAGTTAATCTCGAAGAAGGAATAAAAGAAGCTGATATAGTAATTATTGCTACACCTGTAAAAACAATTTTAAATATATTAACTCAAATTAATCCTTTTCTTAAAAAAGGATGCCTGGTTACTGATACCGGTAGCACTAAGCAGCAAATTGTACAAAAAGCAAATGAAGTATTATCCAAAGAGATATTTTTTGTCGGCGGCCATCCTATGGCGGGTTCAGAAAAATATGGTATAGAATCAGCAGACCCTTATCTCTTTCATAATAAAAATTATATCCTAACTCCTGTCCATAAAAGTAATTTAGGAGCACTTGAAAAAATATCTTCATTACTTAAGGTAGTAGGCGCAAAAAAACTAATATTAGATTCTCTCGAGCACGACAGAATTGTTAGTGCAGTGAGTCATCTACCTCAGATTATCGCGGTTTCCCTAATCAATGCAATAGGTGAATTGGCGCTACGGGGAAATAATAATAATTATTTTAAAGCAGTCGGAGAGGGATTTAAAGATATGACGCGAATTGCTTCCAGTTCTTATAAGATGTGGGAAGATATCTGTGATACTAATCAAGAAAATATTTTAGAAATGATTAAGGAATTTAAAAATTATCTTGAAGTAATAGAAGAAAAACTCAAAAATGATCCCAACAGCTTAAAAGAAGAATTTCAAAAAGCCAGCAAATTAAGAGAAACCTTTTGAGAATTCCCCTCATTTATGCTATAATTTAACTGCCAGATGAGGGAAAAATTATGAGCTTTGCCAATAAAGATGAAGTAAAAAATGTAGCCGTAAACAGAAAAGCACGACATGATTATCATATATTAGATACTTATGAAGTAGGATTAGTCCTAAAAGGAACAGAAGTAAAATCTTTAAGAAAAGGCAAGGTTAGCTTACGGGAGAGTTTCGCTCAATTTGAAAATAATGAACTTTATATAATGAATATGCATATTTCTCCTTACGCCTTTGGCAACATATTTAATGTTGATCCCAGAAGGAAACGTAAATTACTTATGCATAAACGAGAAATTAACCGTCTAAGAGGGCAGGTTGAGGAGAAAGGTTTAACCTTGGTGCCTTTGCGAATTTATTTTAAAAGAGGTCATGCCAAGATTGAATTGGCTGTGGCTAAAGGAAAAAGATTATACGATAAACGACAAGCATTAGCTGAAAAAGATGCCCAAAGAGAAGTAGAAAGAGAATTAAAGAATAAAGAATGGGGGCGATAGGTTTCGACAGGGATAAGAGAGGTAAGAACAGCGGGTCGAGGTTCCATGTCCTCGTAAAACCGTGGAAAAACATTAACTGCTAGAAACGAACAATTAGCATTTGCAGCCTAATTAGGCTGCACGTCTGTACTGGTCTTGTGTCTACGAGACCTTTATGGGTGTAACATAAAGTAGACTATCTTTTACCTTACTGCCCTGGGAGGTAAAAGAGAAAATTAAGGGCTGGCTCAATTTACATCCTGTCTATGGGAGGTAAAAAGAGCGAGAACCAAATCATAGACTACACTCGTAGCGGTTCTTACTGAAATATCTTTGGACGCGAGTTCGAATCTCGCCGCCTCCACCATAGTATACGCGAAGGCTCTTCAACCAATAAGTTGAAGGGCTTTTTGTATGTGGGACAAAGGTTTCCGTCGTTTAAAGTGCAGTTCGATAGTAGTAATTTTACTAACTGGCCTTTTTCTTTAGGATTCTTCTGAAAGTAAACTGAATAAAGCTTTTGAGTGAGTTCTAAAATCTTTATGCCTTGTTTATAATAATTAGCATTAGCATTCTTATGTTTCTCGATCAATGCAAAGATGTCTTGCTGTTCTTTCGTCCAAAGTTTATATTTTTCTTCAAAAAATTCCTTTGTGATAATTCCATCTAATTTATCTTCATATACCCTACCCAAACGGTTGCCGTATCTAGCATACTGTTTTTGTAGATTATCTATCTGGCTATTATGATATTTTTTCTCGTCTTTATGACTTTCCTTCAATGCTTCCTTAAGCCAGTTTAATATATTAGAATCGATTTGCACTTTCTTGACTATCTCACCAAATTTCTCTATCAGAACTTCTTCTCTGATAGCTTTATTGCCGCATTTGCCTTTATAGCTGGTGCAATGATAATAAACATATTTTCCTTTTTTGATCTCGGAAGTAATAGCACATCCGCATTTTCCGCAGGTTAATAAACCGGAAAAGGCAAATTTATGTTTTATAGGATTTTTAGGCCGGTTATGCTTGTTAAAAGCTGATTGAACCGCATCAAACAATTCTTTGCTTACAATTGGAGGATGTTTCCCCTTATAAAGAATATTATTCCAGCGGAAATATCCAATATAAATCGGATTTTTTAACATTTTATGAATAGTGCATTTTACAAATTTATTACCTTTTTTATTTCTTAAACCTTCCTTGTTAGCATATTCGGAAATGTTTTTTAAAGAGTAAGAACCGGTTGCATATAATTCAAATAGTTTTTTCACAGTAGGACTTGTTTGATCATCAATTTCAATGATCTTTACCTTTTCACCATTTACAAGTTTGACAGAGTTATAGTACCCAAGAGGCGCGAGGGAAGGGTAATATCCTTGATTTACTTTTTCATTCATACCTTTGCGGATTTCTTCCGAGAGATTGTCAATGTAATTTTTAGCCATTAATACTTTAATACCATGAATGAATTTTTGATGTGATTTAGAATATTTATTTAGGATCTCATTTTCTTTAACAAGATGTATTTCTAAATTGAGATCATCAATGGTGCAGTAATCTTTAAAATTTCTATAAAGGCGGTCAGTTTTTTCACAAAGGACTATTTTTATATCAGGATGTTCTTTAAAATATTTCACCATTTCATTAAATTTAGTTCTTCCTGCTTTTTTTGCGGTTTCAGCATCGATATATTCTTCAACTATGCGGAATCTGTTTTCCCTGGCATATGCTTTAAGCAATTTTAATTGTGCGGGAATAGAGAAACCTTCTTCCTGTTCTTTGCTGGAAACTCGTGCATATAAAACAGCTTTCATATAATCCGCCTTTTAAAAAATATTAATTACTTAAGTAATTTTAAAGTGTTTATCTTTAAGTTCATAAATCTCTAACAATTTTTGAATATGGTAGGTTTGTATTTTATTTGGCGTATTTCTGCCGGTAAACCAGCGGTTAACCGTATTATAGGCAATTCCTAATTTTTCGGCTAATTTTCTTTGGGATATTTTATTTTCCAATCTATAAATTTCTAATTTTTCTAATAATTCTATCATATACACATAATACAACATTAAAAGAAAAAATCAAATATTTTATTTGTTAAAAAAAATATCTTCTATTTTTAAAGTTAATGAACCATCTGAAGCTTCTGAACCTTCTGAAGCTTAAAAAAAGATAAGCGAAGGATTCCGGAAAGAGATGAAATGCGTAAAACCCTTGTGCTAAAACAAAAGGGACGCTTACCTTTCCAGTGATTAGGCTTTTAAAATGTATCATCCCGCACTTCATATTATCCTTCAGAAGCTTCAGAAGCTTCAGTTTTATCAACGATCTGATATTTGCTTTTTAAACAACGCAGCCTTTCAGTATTAATATAAAAGCCCATTCTACCATTTTTAAATCTTATTTTATTAAATCCTAATCTCTTTATACGGTTACTGACTGCCCGATCAGAAATGTTTTCATATTCAGACCGGAGCTCATTGATGTGTTTTGAAATGGTTTGGGTTAAGAATTTCCTATTTTGATTCTCCTGGAATTCATCATCAATGGCTTTGGTTATTTCAGCATCCAGGCTCATTCCTTCTTCACTATCTTTATTTTTTTGTATCTGTTTTACTATATCGATAAACTCACTTTTTCTTTTTGACTCGATCATTAATAGAGTTTGATAGAGCGGAAACATGATTTCATTAAGCCTTCCTCGAGCAATAAATTGAGCTTCAGGCATTTCTTTATTGATATAGTTTGCCCGAAAAACGGTTAATCTTTCCCTTAAATCATTAGCCCATTTATTATCAATTGTTTTCTCTATTTGAGGGTTGCTGTTTTTTTGCATGATAAAGAGAATACACCGGCTTTCAATAATATCGGGAATGCTTTCAGTGGTGCAGATGACAAGCGGAGAGAAGGTGTTAAAATATTCGATCTGATCTTCGCCATATTTATTCAGATTGATTCTTGATACTTTTAAACCTCGTTTATAGGTCGTTTTCATCAGATCTGCCAGTCCTTGATTCCCTCCTTTTCCCAGGAGTTTTATTTCATCGATGATGAGTGCGGGTTTAAACAGTTCCACCGAACGAAATAAAGTTGCCTCAGTTAGAGAAGTTAATCTTTGAGCTCGAAAAGCCAGCTCATTCAATACTTCACCGGCTCTCGATTTTCCTGTTTCCTTGACGCCATAAAAATAGAGAATAGGGGTTGTATTAAATTTTTCGATTAAATAAGTATGAAAAATCCACATAGAAAGTATCAAGTAATCTGAGTCAAGCGGCATCTCTAAATAACTTTTAATAAAAGCGTCAATTTCAGTAGCAAGCCGTGAGATATTCAAATTTAAGGATCTATTAATAATATTTGGATTTAATATTTTAATAGGAAGATTTTGTTTGGGAGAATATCTTATACCATCTATAATGTAATATTCTTCAATGAGCCATTGTCCGTTTTTACAGTAAAGATATTTAGTTCTGCCCTGATCTCCAACTAAATGGATAAGTCCGGGAACGATAGACTTTGTCCTGTCTTTCAATATTGAATTAACTGTCTTTCCGGTTCTTTTTCTTTCATCATATTTTTCAAAAATAAAATCAGGTGCTGCTTCGATTAACTGCAAAAGCTTATCTTTGGTATTGCCTTTTTCGATCCAGTCGCTGACATCTTCCTTTTCTTCTAAATCCGGTAGTTCTAACCATTTAATTTTATTAGCTACTCCCCATAAAGACTGTCCGATTTTCCGGCAGTGCTGATATCCTGCCTGGTCATGATCAGGAATAAGGATGACTTCTTTACCTTTTAGATATTTATTATAAGACTCCCTCCATTTTCCTGCTCCCATCGGGCTTGTTGTTGCGGTGAAACCCAGACTTCTCAGATTCTCAACATCTTTTTCTCCCTCAACGATCAACACCGGTTCAATGGCCCCTATAATCTCCGGCAGGTGATAGGGCACCGGATTGACGCCCTTCATGTTCCAGATCCAATCATCATTTCCGTCCGGCCTTCTCTGGCTGAATCCTTTAGGATGATAGCGGACCACCTGGTATAATACATTTCCTTTTTCATCTTTATAATTATAAGTGGCCGCAATATTTCTATGATAACTATATCTTAATTTCCGGTATTTCGGATTATAGAGAAAACCTTTTCTATTGCAGGCAAAGCAATGATATTTTTCTTTTTCTTCGTCAATACATAAATTAGGCCGATTTTTATCCGGATGAAAAGGACACAGAGCTATCCAGTTTTTACCCTCTCTTTTTGTCGCTTCAACAGATACGATTCTTTTCGCTTGGTTATCCCATAAATGAAAAATGCTACTTTTCAATGATTCTACTTACCCTCCTGACACTTTAATAAATTTTTAATAGATCCGTTATTTATTCCTATCTGATCTTCTGTCATGCTTGATCAAAAAGTTAAATAGAGCGGTCATGTTATCAATGATCTCTCTTGCATCTTTTAAGGACAGCGGAGTAGGGAAGTAGGGCTGCCATACTTCTATAGTCCTATGCAAAAATTCTTTAGAATATTTGGGAGATATTTTATTCGCCATATGTTTCACCTCTATATATAATTAGCGACATGTCACACAGGACGAAAAAAAAGTGTCAGAAGCGTTGCAAATAAAGGATTTAAATTTTGGAAAATAATTTAGAAGGTCTCTGTGACGTCACAGAGGTTTTTAGTATTGAGCGGATCGGGGAGTAGGAAGAACTTGGTTTTATAGGCCTCATATTTTACATAATCGTAAAACGGAGCCTCATTGATATTGAAGTATTGTTTTAGGCTTTCGGATAATCTTTGAATCTGTTTTCTTATCTTTGGAGTGGAAAGGGGATGGGAGTCAACTTTTTTTCTATAAGTGGCTATTGTCCAGGATAGATCTCCTCTATATCGTGAAAGATCATAAAATAATTCCCATTGCTTATTTGGTTTCCCATTCTTTTGGTTTTCAAAACCCATTTTACGGAAATTTACTAACTTATTAAATTTGTTAGGTGCCTGAATTCTAACTTTATCATAATCCAAGAATTGTATAGTGATATGTTCCCACTTTGTATCAGATGGAAGTTTTAGTGGAGTTATTATTTTTTGGGATGGGTTTAGTAATTGGTTTAAAAATGGTATACCTATTCCAAAGCTTTCCCCTTTTTCAAGACTTTTAATAAGGCTATCTATAAAGGGGTAATATTTTTGTTTTAATAAATAGTCTACATTCAAATATTCTTTTTTAATAAAGTCTAAAGTATCAGACATAAATTGTTTATTATTTATTATTTCTTTCTCGATATTATTAAGTTCATTATTTAATTTATTTCTCATTTTATTAAAGCGATTATTCTCATAATCATCTTCTACAAATTGGGCTAATTGATAATACGAGCTGAATATTTTTTGATAATTGAATTTCGATCCTTTCAAAATTGACTTCATTGTATTTTTTTCAAGGGTCATTTTCTCAAATTTACATTCTTCATATAAAAAGATAATGTTTTCTAATAACCCATTTAAGCCCCCATTTAATACATTGTTAAATATTTTAATTTCACCATATTTTTTTTCAATGGATGCTATAATTTGAAGATCTTTTTGTGAGAAACTGCTAAAAAGTATTCTTGCACAATTTTTAAACCAAATATCTTTATCGGTTGTTTTCAAAAAAAGATATTGATTAATTTCATTTAAAATTGTTTTTTTTAAGCATAAAAATTTATACCTCATATTTTCAATAAAACCAAGTTCTTTATAAGATAGTATTTTCGATAATGAAGACCTTTTATATTTGTATTTTTTAAATTGATTGGTTTTATTTGAAAAAATATTTTTTAAGAAAAAATAAGGGTCACTACTTGGATTTTTTAATTTATTAAAGTTTTTAACGTAAATTGGTATTTCTATGGGATAGTTCGGGGCTAATTTACAAAAAAGCCAGGCACTGTCAGTAAAAGTGTAATCAGGCCAGCCCGTTTCTATTAAAGATTCACTATTATCTTCAATAAACAAAGCAAATTTTTTATATAAGCAAGATAATTCTTTTATTGTAAAATATGGAATAATCCCGTTGTCTTGCTGATAAATTAGGTGCTCATTAGCATAAAAACCGTTAGCATCGCCTAAATATTTTTCTTCAAAAAGACCTAATGCGGCCAAAGGTGAGAGATATTTTAGTGATTCTTCAAAATTTGGAGAGAAAAATATATTTGAATCGGCTCCAAAAGTATCGTTGGCAGATAAAATATAATTTTTATCTAAATATCTTTTTCTTTTTGGAGTGATTAATGTTTTTTTCAAGATAGTACAAATTTTATTGACAAAATTCGCTTTATCGTTTATTTCTTCATTTAATGCAAAGTCTGGATTATCAGAATAATATTTTTCGTAAATATTATTAGCCTTCTCTTTAATTAATTCTTCAATTTTTTTTTCATATTTACCACCTAATTTATATTTACAAACATTCAATATTATAAGTCATTAAAATTGAAACTCAAAAGAAATAAGTTCACTGCTTATTTATTATCTCAATACTAACCTGCTCCCTGATATGCCCCGATTTATCAGGACATTTTCCGCGATATCTCGCGATTTACCGCAACCCGTTTTTTGCTATTTTCTGTTATTTCTAACAACCTGCAACCGTTTTTACCGATTTATCAATAAATCCCAAGAACTACATACTGGAAAGTTTGAAATATATTTTAAAAAAAGAAGGATTTTATGAGCCTTTTGTCGAATTATAAAAAGGATATAGAAAAATTAATAAAAATTTACTTCATAATAAAATTGAATATAGAAATTTATAAAAATGTGAATTTGTGAAGTCTAATCCCAAAAGCTTTTCTATTAAAAAACTATTTCAGAAATAAAAAACCAGGGGTAATATCGAAATGTTATTAGATGTAATGGGTGTACTTGGATTTATATTAAGTATAGTAATTTTTATTATTACAAGATTGGAGCGAAGAAAAACTTTAGTCTTAGATTTGGAATGCATTTGTGGTGAATTAAGCCAAAAGTTCAAAAGAGAAATAGAAATAGATGGTCTTAAAAATGTACTTAAAGAAGATATGATAGTCATACGTGGTATGAATACTGGGCAACAAGCTATCGTGTTGGATAAAAACTCCTTCAAGATTATCGGTCCAAAGAAAAATGTGGATATTAATTATACTGATTGGTTTGGTCTTAAAGACATACCTCACCCACTTAATCCAGGAGAAAGTTTTGAAGTTGGTATATTCGAAGATTGCTTTACATATGCTCAGGGCTACAAAGGATTTTCAAAAGATATTATTCCTATATCAGTAGAGGTTTCAGACATACAAGACAAACTATATAAAAATAAATCAAAATATAAACTATTCTTGGAAGTCGGTGCCATTAAAAGACAGTGTTAAATAAATAAGGTTACATCCCCCGATTTATTAGACAATTAGTATTTTACTTTTAAATTATTTAAATATAAAGTGTGCCGAGTCAATAAGTCGGTAACTTTTTTCGGAAAAGTTATAGTGCCTTAGGAGTTTCTTGACCGGATGGTCGAGGTTATAGGTATTAATATATATAGGCGTCCTAAAGAAGATCTCGTAAAAGGGGAAATTAAACCACAGAAAAAATAGGATGTGCCCATATTTAAATAAATTAATTTTTTAGGTGGATAATATATGCAGGAAAAAATATCACAAATTGCTGAATCTCTATATGCTATTGCCCATACTGGAATTACTAAAAATATTGATTTTATAGAAAAAGCTTGTAAGGAATGTTACAAAAACCAAGAATCTTTCAGCAAAGAAATTAGAAATAGTATTGGTTTTGAATATATGATAATCTTTATTAATCTTATTATTAGGATTGCATATGATATCTTAGGTGAGGACAAAGCTTGGAAATTGTTAGAAGAATTGGAAAAAATATTTTGGGAACACATGTCAGATACGATTGATGAAAGAAATATAGATGATTTTACAATTTCAGAAGAAGAATTTAAAATACATCTTAAAACTAGATTTAATGAATATAGTGAATATAAATTATCTACCGGAAAAGATAATAATCTAAAAGGTACTCTTTTTTGGGAATTTGGCAAGAAGACATCTAAAATCTCTGGACATCCTTATGATATAAGAATTGTCATAGCTGGTTCAACAGGTGCATTTACTTTTGCAGGAGAAAGGCAAGAACTTGAAAAAATAATTAATCAGATAATTTAATTTTATCAATTTATTATTAGTATCGGATGACTAATATGAAGAAAATAGACAGTTCTGAAATAGTGTATAGTTTAAACAATATCCAAAAAGAAATTTCTGTTTGGGAAGCACGACTGTCAGAAAAGGAAAAAAAAGTTTCTGATTTATCAATTCAAACCCAAAATTCAAAGATTGCTTTAAATCTATTTTTGAGTGAATATAATTCAAGGATTGGTTTGCTTTATGTGAAATTAGATAAAATCAAGCTAAGTATCAAGGAATATCAAAATAGAATTAATCTTGCTAAAAACAAGAAATTATCTCCAGATGACTTAAATAATATTGAAAAGGAAGTAAGGGAAAATTTTTTTCAAGAAAGAAGCAAGATCGATAATTTAGAAAGTGAGACAACCGATTCTTCCGAAGAATATGATAAAAATTTAGAAAAAGAAAAGGAGAAATATTTAGATCTTAAATCTCTAGAAAAAGTTAAAAAATTCTATCGTAAACTTGCTTTAAAATTTCATCCAGATAGAGCTAAGAACTTAAAACAAAGAAAAGAATTCGAAAAAATCTTTCCAAAAATAAATGAAGCATATCAAAATGGCGATTTGGATACTCTTAAAAAATATATGAAACAAGTAGAACGAGAAGAGCAGATAGCCAAGGAAACTCCGGAAGAAAAACTTGTTAGATTAAAAAAAGACTATGAGGTTATTTTAAGTATTATATTAAAAATGCATAGGGAGATAGAAGATTTGGAATCAAGTGAGACATATAAATTAAAAAAGAAAGTTGATAAAGCCAAAGGAAAAGGAAGAGACCTACTCAAAGAGCTTGCTGCCAATATAAAGTTAGAGATATCCGAGAATCAAAAAATACTCGAGAAACTCGTTGCTCAATATAAAGAGATAGTCGATGAAGTAATATAGTAATATGGATAAAAACGAAGTATTAATTATTAAAAATTTTTATGATTTAACTCTATTCAAGTCTAATACGCGAAAAGAACTTGTTATAAGAGGACTTAATGCTCTATCGGAAGATAAGGATGCTGACTTTTATTTTTTTAAAGGCGAAGAGTGTAGAATAAAAAGAGAGTATAGTAAAGCAATATCATATTATGAGAAAACTTTACAAATTGACAGTGGACATATAGATGCGCTTTTTTATTTAGGTTTAGTTTATTACTTGCGTGATCTTTATGCCGTAGATACTATTAATAGATTAATAAAGGTATCACGTCAACTCTTGAAGGAATTAAAACGAGAGCCAACCGTTCAAGAAATAGCTAAAAATATGGGTGTTCCTTTAAAAAAAGTAAGAAGGATATTAGAACTTGGGCAAAAAGATATTTCCTTTGAAGCTCGGGCAGGAAAAGTAAAAGGAAACTATTTTGTAGATTTTATAAAAAAAGATGATGAAGATTCTGCCATCGAAAACTTTCGAAAAGTCATTCAAAAAAATTTCCAACATACTGATGCTTTTTTCTTTTTAGGGTGGCTTTATAATAGAAAAGGTGATTATGAAAAAGCGATAGAAGCTTATCAGGAAGTTATTCGCGTCGATTCTAACTTTCCTTTAATAGATATTGTATATAATAATATAGGATATCTTTATGGTGAATTAGAAAAATATCCTGAATCTGTGAATGCTTTTAAGAAAAATATTGAAAAAAATCCCAAAGACGCAGGTGCTTATTATGGCTTAGGATGGATATACAACGAATTGAAATATTATGAAAAAGCGATTGAAGCTTATAAACAGTCTATACTTATTAAGCCAGATTATGCTTATGCCCATTATGGCTTAGGTTTTATATATTTGGTCTTAGGGGATAGAAATGCTGCGTTAAGTGAATATAATATCCTCAAAGATTTAGATAAAGATATATCAGAAAAATTATTTAATATAATTTATAATAAAAACTCGGGTAATTCTTATGACTCAGATAATGCAATTAAATAAAAGGGATATTAATGTAAATGTTCGCTTTAATCAATCAAAAAGGTGGAGTAGGTAAAATTACTTGCATAATTAACATAGGAGCGGGCTTAAACAAGCCAAATAAAAAAGGTGACAAAGGACTCTCCCCCGTCGCTTTCTACCACTGATTTGAAAGAAAAGAGGAGAGAAACAATAAAAGAGTGGATTAAGTCCGGAAGGATTAATAATATAAATAGCGAGACATAAAAAATTATTGTCTATGAATCTATTGGCTACTAAAACATATTTGAGAATAGGTATTTTTCATAAAGGAGAGTAAAGAAACGGAAATTAATAAACCGTTAAAATCAGAACACCTAATTTTATTAAATGCTCGAAAAATAGTAGTTATTACATTTATTATATTTGCAATTTATACTTTTGGCTCTACGTATTTATTGGGATATAAAATTATAAATTACGCAGAGTACAATACAATATTTAATTTACTACTTATAACCCACGCTTTTTTTTGTGGAAGATTATATAACGTAATGTCGAAAAACGTAATTCTATCCTTAATTATGGGAGTTTTAATAGTAGTTTTAAGTTGGTTTGCTCTAGGGATAGGAACATTTCTATTAACAATCTATCTACTTATTAAGTCGAATATATCCTTAAAAGAACTAGAAAAATAAAAATGTTGAATAGTTTTAAAAAAGGGAGGGGTTGATTTTATGTTTGAAGAAGAGCAATTTGCACAAGCATACGAACGCCTGAGGGCTAAAATTATTCAAGAAAGAAGGAAGGCAAAACAAATCGGACATAATATTTGGATTATTCTTGCAATTGTATTTTTGTTTATTTTGTTTTCAGGTGGAGAATGGTATTGGTTTGTGATTTGTATTATAGGTGCCTTAGTATATGGATCTTATTATTCAAACAATGCAGTGAAAAAGATAGAAGAGGAAACAGGATTAACAGTTTATGGACAAGAAGCTGTTTTAAGAGGTAGAAGTCCTTTTGGAGTACATGGAGACCAGGATTTTTCATCAGAAAACAAAAATAAATATTTTGATTGGTTAGAGAACAATAATTAAAAATGAGGAGGGTATTAATATGAAAATAAAATGCCCGGTTTGTGGTTGTGAAAATTATTTTAGTGGTCTCGAAGATGAGGAAACCAGGTTTTGTAGTAGTTGTAATGAACCACTATTTAAGATTGGAAAAGAAAAATCTTATAATGCGGTTCCTGAGTCTAAACAAATAATTGATTTACAGAAGTCACTTGAAGGAAATCAACTTGGTACAATGGTAAGTATATTTGAAAGCGATCCAGTATGGAAAGAAATGATTGGACAAGAGAAAATAATGTTTGAATCTGGCCTACCAGATGAGAGATTCTTTATGACGTCCCCCGGTGACAAACAGTTTATGTGTGGACTTGTCTTTGATAAAGTTTATAAAGTTAGTATAGTGGCTCCTATTTCATATACAAAATATTATTTAAAACAATTTACCAATAAATACGGTGGTCCTACTAATGAACCTGAGCCTGGGTTATATATATGGGAAAATAAAAATACTGCTCTCGAATTAATGACAAGCGGGCCTCAATTGAACATTCTCTTGACAGATAAAAACCTTTTAAAGAAGGCATACGGTATATAACAGTGGAGAAAAAAGAGAATTTTTTTAAGAAGCGGTTATTGTAAAAATATATTACAGAAATTAGGGGGGTTTTACTATTAAGTTATTTAATAAATATACCCAAGATGAAGACAATTCCATATTAGAAGTTTATTGTGATAATTTAAAGAGAGACGAGATTAAAGAGCTGTTAGCATTACTCGAAGGTATAAAATTTAAATATATATCTGTTGATACAAAAAGCATCAAAATTGAAGAAATCTTGACGGAAGTGCGGGGAGAAAAAATTATATTTTATAGTGAGTTTAGATTATGAAATATACAGAAGACCAAATTGAACAATATTTCAGCGATTATATTGTTTCAAATAAAGATGCAATAAAAAGCCGTTTACGGTTTTTATTGGACATTTGGAAACAACAAGATGATCAATTAATTGCACCTGACGTTTGGTATTGTTTTGAGGAAGCGAGGCATGCGTTTATGATGGGTAATTTTGTGGCAAGTATTATTATGAGTTCGGTCACAATGGAAAGACATTTGGCGAGATTATTAGGGCTTCCTTATTTTAAGCCAGTTGATGAAAAAACCTCGTTGGAGGGTGTCGGAGAAAAAGTTATCAAATCAGCAAAAGGAAAAGGTATAATTGATGATGATTTGAAGAAGAAACTACTGGAACTAAACAAATTGAGAGCTGATTTTGTGCATGGTATAGATTCAAATGTTCACCAAAGACCGCAAAAGAAAGATTCAATTATAAATGCGTTTATGTGGACAGAGCCAACAATCCATACTAAAGAGATAGAAAGAAACGCAAAAAAATCTATAAAAATACTATTTGAAGCAATGGAAAAACTGCATTATACAAAATTAAATTATTATTAATAATAAAGAATATTTTGAAATCGTCTAATCCGAAAGGGTCGCTTCCACGGGTGAGTGGAAGCGGGCCTGGAGTGAATTTCTCTTGGAGAAACAGAGGGACAGGTTCTTTGTTTTACAAAAATAAATATAAATGACGATCTTTCAAAAGGGTAAAAACATACAATGCAAGCGAGTAAGGAAAATAATTATATGGATATAGATGAATATGGATATTTAGGAAAAGATATAAAGCAATATAAAGTTCTATTAATTAAAAAATACAAAGAGGTTTTTAATTTTATTGAAGAACTTAATCATTTTTTTAATAAAATTAAGTTCGAGATAGATGTAAAAAATGATGATTTACAAGGTGGAACAATGATAGGTTTATTTACTAAATCTTTGACCACTTTTCAAGCCATTTATATTTTGTATAGGAATTATTTATGTAATAATGCTGAAAATCTATGCAGAATTCTATTCGAAGAAATGATAAATATTGGTTATTGTAGTTTAGGGGAAGATGAAGCTAAAAGATATTTATCTTTAGAAGCGATTGATAGATTAAAAAAATTGAATAAAATAAAATACGGTAAAAATTATTTTTCGGAAGAGGAAGGAAAAATATTTTTTACAAAAAAATCATACGATAAAAGTAAAAGTGAATTAATTGATCATATTGAAAAATTAAATTTAAAAGGATTATTAAATGAAAAAGGCAAACCTTCAGCTATAAGTATAGAAGAAAGAATAAAACTAATTAATTCACCAGCTATTTCGAATTATTATTTATCATTTTATAGCATTGTATCAGAGGGAGTGCATTCTTCTCCAAATATACTAAACAGATATTTAATATTTGATGAATATGGGTTAGTTAAGGAATTGCGTTGGGGTCCAATAGCAGAAAATTGTGAAATTTACGCTCTTTTTGCAGCTATCCACTTCATGATGATTAATATTGAATATATTCAAAAATATTTTAAATGTCCAAAAAAAGAGGTTATTTTAAAATATACAGAAAAGTTCCAAAAATTAGGCCATAAATATAATTATTTTTCATAAAAAAAAGTAATAAAACAGGGGACGGTTGTACTAGCTCAATAACTCGGTAACTTTTTCTAACTTTTCACATGTATTCAAAGGGTAAAATCTTTATAATTGACAATTAACAACTATTTACCAAGGATTAAAAGCGATGAACGGTAAAGAAAGTAAAAAATCTCCATTTTTTAAGCGACGATTTTGCGCCAGAGAACCGTTGCATCAGTTCAATAATTCGATAACTTTAATATCACCGGAGATGTAATATGGAAATAAGAATTGCAACCTGGAATATGGCTTATTGGCAATATAAGAAATGTTTTGAAGAAGCATGGGATTATTATCTCAAAGAAATTGACTCAGATATTATTTTTTTTCAAGAAGCCAGAACTTCAAGGGTCATTGAAGATGATAAGGAACATCTTGTTTGGAATGAGATTGGCGGTAATCGCCCCTGGGGTTCAGGTGTATATAGTAAAAAATATAAACTAACTGAAGAAATTATAAAAACAGAATTCAAAGGCGCCTTTTCAATTGCCAATACTAACATAGAGAATAGAAAATTAACTTTTATCTCATTGTATGGACTTATGGAAAGTAATGGCACTACAAAGGGTTATTCCATAACAAATCTTCATAGAATGCTTTCGGATTTAACTTGTATATTTAATGGTCATCTAGACGGTAAAAGGAATATCGTTTTAGGTGGAGATTTAAATGCCAGCGTGCAATTAGACCCAATACAAAAGAATGATTCCCATAAGATCTTTTTTGATAGGCTTGAAGATTTCAATTTGAATGATTGTTTTAAGTTATCAAATAAAGAATTTCCTGTTCAAACTCTCAGACACCATAGAAGCAAAGTAAAATGGCAAAATGACTACTTTTTTATCAGCAAATCACTCTCAAAAAAATTAATAAATTGCGAAGTTGTAGATAATGACAAAGTTCGAAAATACAGTGATCATAACCCTGTAGTTATTACATTAGATTTGTAAGATAACACGGTGATGGTTATGTTGATAATATAGGCTAGAGCGATGGAGGATAATCATGAAAGCAAATGAATATATTATATTGAATAAATAGGGACAACACATCCCATTTTCTTAAATAGGGAAGGCGCACCAAGACAATAGTCCGGTAACTTTTAGGTTGTCCTGGAAGAAAAGAGAAGAGAAATAATAAAAGAATGGATTAGTTCCGGGAGGATTGAAATGTGAAAAAGAACAGTCACCTGTTACGTTTGGCAGGAAAAGAAGAGTTTTTAAAGAATGAGAAAGTACGAATAGGAAAACTTTATTCAAAAAAACACAGAAAGGGTTTTTCAAATAAAGATGAATTTGTAAAATGGTTTGAAAATACAATAAAATCTCAAAATTTCAAATGCTATTATTGCGATACATCTATATTTGATATTCGTTCGTTAATTGATCAAGAAAAATTAAAAACCAGAAAAATTGGTTATGGCAGACGAGGTCCTATTTTAGAAATAGATCGAAAAATAAATTCTAATGGTTATACAAAAGAGAATTGCATATTATCTTGTTACTATTGTAATAATGATAAAAGCTACATATTAGATTCGGAGGACTATAAAAAATATTTTGGCGAAAATAGAAAAAAATATTTTGAGTATTTGAAAAATAAAAAATAATAATTTGACCGGCCGGCGTTTATCACAACATACCTGCTTGAATAGTTCAAATAGGATCAAATAGAGGTAGACACCTATTTATTTAAAATAAATTGTTAGTTAAAAGTTAAAAGTGGACTATTTAAAAGTTAAAAGTGGACTAAATTAAACTTAATATTTCTCTTAGTTACACTTTAAAAGTGAGCCACCTTTAAAGATTAAAAAATTACTATATTTTTCTCCATAGATGTAAATAAATTATTAGTTAAAAGTTAAGGCTGTACTAAATTAAGCTCACTATTTTTAACTTTTTGACTACCTAAAAAATTATCTCTATACCAGAATCTTACTTCAGATAAACCAGATTCTTTATCTGGGCTAATCCGAAGTTGTATTCTCTCGTGTAATGGTGCACCAGGTACTTTTAATTCTAAATTGTTGATAGACACTTTACGATAAGGGTTTACCATTCTCTCTATTCTTAAACAGAAGATATCCTTGCTTGATAAAAATGGTGGCCTTATCCTAAATTCTCTAAAGAGAGATCTTTTCTCTCTTATTGCTCTTTGAAATCTAATATAAGGAATTTGCCCGGTAGTAGAATGAACTATCCGGTAATTATATCTTTGGAGAAGGTTATTCAAGATTAATTGGCCCCTTTTAATATCCCTAACATTCTCTATAACA
>Ga0315549_1000305_pt1 | contig 59776 bp, 47 predicted proteins | sample SalMarSW160200MG_FD_203101 | JGI IMG/M metagenome (GOLD analysis project Ga0315549, IMG submission 203101) | Salt marsh sediment microbial communities from the Plum Island Ecosystem LTER, Massachusetts, United States - Salt Marsh Sediment SW1601-200 ...
GAGAGAACTTTCCCCTTGACCAGAGGCTAGCGGCTGCCTTCAGCGGCAGCACTGCCTCTCAGGTGGCAGACAGCCCTGATGATCTGGGGGGTCCTGCCAGCGTCGACTCCAAGTCGGTGCTGGCGGTCTACGCTCCCCTGACCTCTGAAGGTGGGGTCGATATGGCGGCCGCGCTGGAGGTACACGAGGCCTATGGGCCCATCGCCCACCGTATCGATAGGTCTCAGACGATCGTCTACGTAGCGGTCGCTGGTGCCTTGGGCTTTTTGTATGCGGCCCTTTTGGCCATCGTCGGGCGGGGATCTGCCCTCATGAGCAGGCAAAGGCGCCAGCTAATGGTGCGTAGCCAGGAGCTGAAGCGCAGCCACGATTCGCTGCTGCAGGTGCTGGCCGCCGCCCTCGACCTGCGGGATCAAGCGACCAAAGGCCATTCCCTGCGGCTAGCCCGGCTGGCCTTGGTCATGGGGGAGGAGCTTGGCTTCTCTGATGAGGAGCTGAGCCACCTGGAGCAGGCGGCGATGCTCCACGATATGACCAAGTTGGAGCTGCCGAAGGCGATTCTAGAAAAGGCCGGCCCCCTCACCGATGACGAGTGGCAGAAGATACAGAGGCATCCAGAGCTAGGCTATCAGATGGTGAGGAACGCCCCCTTCCTTCAGGAGGCAGGGGAGATCATTCTTTGCCACCACGAGCGCTACGACGGTGGCGGCTATCCTCGCGGCCTCAAGGGGGAGGAGATACCCCTGGCGGCTCGCATATTCGCCCTGGCTGATACCTATGATGCCATGACCTCCGATCGCCCCTATCGCAAGGCGGGGTCCCACGCCGTCGCCGTGAGGGCGATCAAGGGCAGTGCCGGCACCCAGTTCGATCCCAGGGTGGTCGAGGCCTTTCTGGAGGCCAACCGCAAAGGGCTGATTAGGGACAAGGCCTTCCCGCAGGACAAGGGCGAGGAGGCGGCGGTCATCGATTTGGTAGGCCAAGCGGCTTCGGGGGAGGAGGATCATGCCTGACGGTAGCCACAGCCACCCCTTCCGGGACGACCTCATCCGCGAGGTGCGGAGGGTCAAGTGGTGGGTACGCCTGTTCGTCTATCCCGCCGTAACCCTGAGCGGGCTGATCTATTACTACGGCCTTGGCCTTTCCCTGCTGGAGACCCTCGTCCCTCTGGGCGTGGGCTATGTCATTGCCACCGCAAGCATCGAGTACGCTTTCGTTCAGATGGTACGGCTGCGCAAGCAGGGCGTATATCAAGATTTCCTCCACATCCTCTCCTCGGCGCTGGATCTGCGCGACCCGGCGACCGGGGGGCATTCCCACCGGGTGGCCGCGCTTTCTCTGATCATCGCCAGGCACCTAAACGTCAGTGGCGACCGTCTGGCCAACCTGGAGCGGGCGGCTATTCTGCACGACATCGGCAAGGTGGCGATTGCCGATGCCATCCTCTCCAAGCCTGGGCCGCTGACCGAAGCGGAATGGCAGGAGATGAGGAAGCACCCGGTAGTGGGCTATCAGATGGTGAAGAATGTACCCTTCCTGGATGCGGCCGCCGAGATCATTCTCTGCCACCACGAGCACTTCGACGGCACGGGCTACCCCCGTGGCTTCAAGGAGGAGGAGATACCCCTGGGGGCGCGCATCTTCGCTGTGGTCGACGCCTACGACGCCATCACCTCCGATAGGCCCTATCGCAAGGCCATGCCTCACCAGTACGCCCTGGAGGAGATCAGCCGTAACGCCGGCAGCCAGTTCGATCCCCAGGTTGTGGAGGCTTTCCTGCGGGTTGGGATGAGGGGCCTTATCCGAGACGAAGATACGATGCGCGAACACGCTGTTCCCCTATCGTACGCGGCAATGTAGTTCCGACAGTGGCAGGCGACGCCTGCGAGGAAGGACTGTCGCACGACATAGCTCTTCAGGAGGCGCTGGCGATGGTGGAATCACCTCGGGTATTGTTCCAAGCGGAGCTGATCACAGATGGCTTCTGTATGTTGGGCCGTCTGGACCTGCCTTCTACCCAGGCCCGTCTGGCGGACATCCTTAACTTCCGCGGCGAGCCCGTCATTGTCCTCCACGACGTAGAGGCGAGGAGGCTGGGGCCTGAGTCGGACAAGGTGTTCAACTGGCCGACGGCCCAGGTCCGCAGGGAAGCCATCACCCTGGCGATACCTCATGAGCGGCGCCCCCCAGCAGCCGAGGATCAACCGCCAATGGAGTACGTGGTCAAGGTGCCCCACAGGGTCTCCTTTTTCTTGCCCGCCTTCGCTGTTGTTGGCAACCTTCACCTGGCCAAGGAAGCGGACATCAACGTTGCCTCTCCCATACGCGGCTCGGATTTTGTGCCCCTGACCGACGCCCAGGCTATCTACCTCCCTGATCCCACCCTCGTGTGGAAGGCGGCGATCATCGTAGTGAACGTCGCCAAAGCCGAGGTCTGCTGTCTCAGCCCCGATCTATCCCTCCAGCAGTTCTCCTAGCTAGCGCATCGCCTGTAGCCAGACATCAGCACGCTCACCGCTGGCGTAATGTCCCCGTTGGCCGGTCAGCCAAGGTGAACAAGCAGTAGAGGGGAGTGGAGACATGGTGGAAATGGAAGACGTTCACCGCCCGTTAACTGACATAACGATGCTCGTCGCCTTACGCTGTCATTGCGGAAGGCTAACTTCCGCGGTGACCGATGGTGACAGCAAGGGTATGTTGGACGATAACTCGGCTGGCGGCACGGGCCGGCCTGGCGTGCTGCTTGCTTCTGGCTGTCCTGTGGACGGCCAGGATTGCTCTGTCCGACGACGGTCCTGTGGCTTCCCACTGGCAGCAGGAACCTGCCCCCGCTGAGTTCTCCCGTTGGTTTCCCCTCTACGACAACGAGATCTCCTTCTGCCTCGAGGACAAGGCCGGCGTAGGCGTCAGCGACGCCTGGGTGCAGGACAATCTCTCTCGCCACTGGGGCGTCAACTCCCAGCCTTGGTGCATACCAGGGATGACACCCGACCTGCACATCGTCATCGAGGACTTTGGCGGCTCTCAGCCGGCTGGCTGGGCCCGCGTGGATGCGCCTTCCAACCAGTGGAACTGGTTCGACCTGCGCTTCTACCAGCACTGCGAAGTAAGCCTAAACGCCGCCATCTTCTGGCAGCGATCTAGCTATGTCTGGCCAGGAACCTCCACCTTCGTGCCGGACGTCCCCGAAAAGACCCTGCTGCACGAGTTCGGCCACTGCACTGGTCTGTCCCATCGGGAGGAGCCCGGCTATCAGGGAGCCATGTATCCCATGATGCTTTACTACCCCAACCAGGAAGAGATGGCTTCCCTCCACTACGACTACAACCACTGGCTGCTCTTTCGCCTGATTCGGCCTGTCCTGTTGGTCATGGGGATGGCTGCTTAGGGCCGGGCGTCAGCAGATGCAACGGCGTGAACAGAAACGAGGCCGCCTGACAGGGCGGCCTCCTCATGGCGGGCCGTTTGCTCTCAGTCGAACAGAAGCCAAATAAGCGCGGGGAGTATCATCCCTAGAATGGCCAACATGGACAAGACCACCAGCGCCCTTCGCAGCCAAGGGCTAGGCTTTTCCGCTGGCTCCCACGCCCCGTAGCCCGCCGCCTCCGACAAGTCGTAGTCAGGATGGCTGGGGTCGGTGGGGTCTAGCTCCCAGGTGGTGCCGTCCTCGTCAACGAAGCCCGTATCGGGGGTCTGTTCCTCCTCCCGTTCCCACTCTCGCATGACACCACCCATGAATCAAGCTGGTCGGGGCGACTGGATTTGAACCAGCGACCTCCTGAACCCCATTCAGGCAGTGCCTGTTTCGTATCTGGAGATCAGCAGCCCCTATTCAGCCAGACCTCTTAAACCTCAGGATTGGCTCTTTCCAAGCTAAGGCAATTGTCGGGGAGTTCGCGGAAGATGTCAATGGGTTGTCGTCAGTCTGGCCCTTTGGCCCCGCATGGGGCGTGGTCGTGGGGAGTCTAGGCCCCGCCACACGAGCCAGATCCCCCATACGAGCGTGCCTGTGAATTCCCACAGATTGCTGTCTGGTGCTGCCGCCACATGGCGGGTCAGGCACTATCGAAGGTTGATAGCGACTTTGGCGTGCGGGCCCTCCCGCTCCACACGAGAGAGGGGCATAGTAGCAGGGAGTGGCAATGTGCGCTGTTGCATCGCCAGATGAGCGAACCTCTCCGCGACGAGAAGGAGCGCCTTCTTCTTGATGGTTCGGGAGCAGTGCTCCCGCGATAGTCCCAGTTTCCTGCTGGCCCCCTTCACCGTAGAACCGGACGCGTAAAGGACGAGGAACGCTCGGACGTGCGCCAACCCCGCCTCACCGTCCAGTTCGGCGACGACTTCGCCTACGGCCTGCCTCACTATCTCTCGCAGGGCGATCGCCCGCGGATGCACGCACCCTGGATACCGTCTCTGGGCCAAGGTGCCTACTCTCGTCAGCCGTGTGAGCGGGTTGCGGTTCAGTTCGATTCTGTCTTCGAGGTGGCGGAGAGCATGGTCGACCCTGACTACCAGCTCTTCGAAACTAGGAGGGCCCGGCTTCAGAGCTGTCACGCTAGAGCCACGGGTTGCCCGTCGGGCATGCGCCGCGAGGCGCAGGGAGAAGCCGTTGGCACGACGTCGGTGTTCGGAGTGCGGAACCAGGCTGCAACCCGTCTGTGCCTGCCAGTGCGGTCATCGCCGCCACCACGTCTGCCGCCCTCCACCATCGGCCAGCCGCCATACGTCACCCAGCGCGCCAGCGTGCTCCAGGCGGCCAGCCGTCGTCAGGTAGGCCACCAAGAGAGCGGGAGCCGTGCCTGCAGCGGACTGAATCACTTCGGCGATGCGGCGCTCCGCAGCGGGCGCGGTCGTCACGACGAGCAGGCGGCAGCGCGCAAGCTGGCCTGCCTGTCGAGAGGCAAAGAACGAGCCGTAGGCCCGGAACTTCTCCAGGTAGTCCCTGCGCCGCATGGTCGCCCGATCCCACTCCAAGAAGATGTCGAGCTCGAGTCCATTGGCCTGGTAGAGCAGGCGAGCGTCCGGCCAGACGTGCCACCAGCGGCCGTTCCAGCGGAACCATTCCTGCGCTTCAGCCGCGCTGAGCCAGTGGACGAGGCGATGGTTCTGGCCCCTGGCCCGCAAGGTCGCCGCTTCAGCGGCCAGCCCCACGACGAAGCTGTTCACTCCAACGGTGTGGTCGAAGTGCCGCCACAGTCCTGCCAGGCGCAGGCCTTCGCCGTCCGTGCCGTTACCGGCGATCGCGAGAACGCCATCCCGGCCATAGCGACGGTACGGGACGCCGTCGCGGGCAGCAAGGAGCCGGAGACCCTCGTCAGTCAGGAAATAGCGACCGGCTGGCAGGCTCTCTCCGCCTACGGGACGCACAGCCAAGTCCACCAGGCCCAGCCGGGCCAGGCCAGCGAGAAGCCGCTCTGTCCCAGCCTCCCGTAGCCCGGAAAGAACGGCGTGGTCGGCCACCGAGAGGAAGGGGTGGTGTCCCACCCATTCCAGCAACTCCTTCTGGGTGGTGCTGGTGCTCAGCGCCAGGGCGGCCACCCGCTCTCCCGGTTTGAGGCTGCGGGGCTCGGTCGTGGCCTGCCTGGCCCATTCCTGCAGCCCCCTCCTGTGTGAGCGCGGCTGGCACGACTCAACTGGCACGAGCGGCAGCGGCGGCTCGACCCCGACCTGTAGGGGGACCTCCGACACCCAGCGCAGGCGGTCAGTCAGCGTCGCTCTGCGCCGACCGTCCGGCCGCCGCCACACGGCACCGAGCGCTCCCAGCCCGAAGACCTCGGATGCAGTGCCGATGTACACAGCCAGGGGCGCGATGCGCCGCCTATCGGCGCTGGATTCCACAGCCAGGCCCCACTGCGTCGCTTCGCGCTCGCTGGGGCATATGACAAGGATCGGGGGCAGGCCCTCGACCCCCCAAAGGTTCCCTTCGGAGACCAGGTAGGAGTACCACCTGGCTACCCGCATCCGGCGGTGGGCCATGGGCGCACCAGCGCGGTCCCAGGCGGCGAAGAAGGGGGCCTGCCAGCAGCCGGAGCGGAAGGACCCGTACGCCTCGACGCCCGGCGGCCACCAGCGACTCCCCGGGCAGCGAGTCCAGGGAAGAGAACGAGCCCCATGGACACTCACGTCTTCGTCCTCTCGGACGACCTCGGCGATGTCTGCGAAGAAGGCATTGACGGCCGCCGCAGTCTCCAGGCGGGCCAGGCGGGCTAGGAGCTCGCGGCGTCGGACGGCGTAGCGACTCTCGACGTCCTCTCTGCTCGCACCCACCGCCGGGGCCAGCGCGTCGACGCCACCCTCCGTCAGGTAGTAGAAGCGCCGGGGATCCAGCTCCGGTGAGGTGGGGATGATCCAGTCAGTCCAGCCCGCCTCTCGAAGGCTGGCAAGTGCCTTCTGAGCCACGAAACGATCCACGCCCAGCAAGGCGGCCAGCCCTTCCTCCTCCAGGAACGGGAGCCTCGCCAGCCACAGCAGGGCACGAGCCAGTGTGTCGCCAGCTCGAGCAGCCGGTGTCGGGGCTATCGCCTTCAAGGCCTCGCTCCCTTCGCTGCCCTCTGGGACCGGCGGTTGCGGTGGTCGCTGCGTGGGGGCACTCTGGGATTGGAATGGGCCGTTGGCCTGGTCTCGCCTGGTTCCTCCTCGTCCGTCGCCGCTGCCTCGGTGCGCCCGTGGAGAGGAAGCCCAGTCCGGCCGACAAAGCCAGCGCGCTGGTCCAGGATACAGGCTACCTCTGCCCTCACTTCGTCTCGAGGACGTCCGTAGCGCTCGGCGGAGCGCCGGGCGATGGCTTCCATGCGGGTCACATCGACCGGAGGCGGGCGGTTCAGGCGAAGGGAGAGGGCTGGCAGCCGCCGGCCGTCAGACCACCAGCGGGCGTAGCACTCGAAGTCGTCCAGGTCGACTAGGTCCTCCACAGCGAGGTCGCTCCCCAGCTCCAGCGCCAGGTAGCGGGCGTCCTCGGCGCTCACCTGGAAGACGGTGAGGCCGTCGATGTTAGAGAAGATGGTGGGCCGCAGGGACCGATGGATGGCGTCCAGCTTGGAGAGGGACTGGGTGACCAGCACGAAGCTGGCTCCGTACTTGGCGAGTTCGCTCAGCATGCGGCCATAGTCGGCGGCACCCAGGGTGCTGGATTCGTCGACGAGAGCGACCAAGCGGCAGCGATCCGCCGGCGGCAGGCTGACCTGCTCCTCAACCACCAGGCCAACCAGGTTCAGCAGGGTGGCCCCCACGAGGGCGGCGCCGCCCTCCCCCAGGGCGCCCACTGCGGAGTTGACCACCAGGACGCCGCCTTCCCGCAGGAGGGCGCGCGGGTCCACCGTCGAGCGAGGCTGACCCAGCACCAGGCGGGCCGCCTCGGTGACCATGAAGCGGCCAACCTTCGTCGTGACGGGGTTGGCCGTCTGCTGCTGGAAGGCACGGTTGATGCGGTCGTAGTTGTCCCGCCACCAGGCCCAGAGGGCTCGGTCCGGCACCTGCTTCAGCACCTCCTCGCGGAAGTCGGCGCTGGTGAGGACGGGCACCACATCTAGGAGGGTGTACTGTTCCTCGCGCTGGCGGGCCGAATTGGCTTCGTGCAGACAGGACACGGCGGCGCGCAGGGCGCCTTCCATGCGCGGCCCCCAGTTGTCCGGCCAGAGGCGGTGCATCATGGTGATCACGTTCTCCGCGGTGCGATCCCGCTCCGGGAAGAGGGCCACGTCCAGCAGGTTCAGGCCCACGGGACGGCGGCGATCGGCCAGGTTGAGGTAGATCACGCGCTCCTCCAGGCCGGGCGGCACGGCCCCCAGCACTGCCTCTGCCAGGTCTTGGTGGGGGTCGACGACCACCAGCGAAGCCCGCTCCCGCCCGGTGGCCATGCGCTGCATCAGGTGGGAAGCCAGGTGGAGTAGGAGGGTCGACTTGCCCCGGCGCGTCTTGGCGACGACGAGCTGGCTGCGAAATACGAGGGAGGAGGGCATATGCACGGGCACGGCCGCTCCCTGGTGGAGCGAGATGCCAATGGGGCAGCCGCGGCCGAGGTCTCCGGCTGGGGGCGCAAGCTGACGAGAGGCCATTCGCCTACCGCCAGGCACCCCGCCAGTATCGGAGGGCAGGTGCCACAGACCAGCCAACTCTGCAGCATTGAGGACATCCGGGCGTGGAAGCAGGCCACCGCTGACGCAGAGCCGGGCCGGGTCGCCCCGCCAGGGCCGGGGCCGCAGGCCGTTGCCGCTGGGATGGTCGAAGGCCCGGCAGGCCTGCGCCACGCCGTCGATCAGGCAGCACAGCCGCTCGCGGGGCGAGCCGGGCGGAGAAAAGGCGGCAAGCCGTAGCTGAACAGCGAAGGCGGGATGGGCCAGCTTCTCTTCGATCACCCTCTCGTCGGCGGACTGCCTTTCACCTACGAGCCGAGCGGCCAAGGTCGCTGCCGCCGGCAGGCCGACGAGGGCACCCGCGCCGACCCCAACGAGAGGCAGAAAGTCCCCGGCCTGATACCAGAGATAGCCCTGGAGGCCGAGCCCGCCGAGGGCCAGGAGGGCGAGGAAGGGGACGATCTCCGCCATCGGGCTAGCGTCTGCGCGGCGATATGTCGTGGGCTGAGAGCGCGCCAGCTCCGACCGCAAGGCGTCAGCCCACGCCCTCGGAGCGGGTTCTAAGACTAGCTGGCAGACCACGCGCTCCCCTTCTTCGACGGCAGAGGCGGCCGCCAGGAGGCCCTTCAACGGGTCGCCCCGGCGGCGCCAGTCGGAGGTCAGGGGCAGGCTGGGGCCCCGCTGGAGTCGCAGCTCGAGGGTCGACATCACCTCACCGGGGCTGCGCCACGCCGGGTCCAGCTCTGGGCGTTCGGCCACGGGCACCTGCCGCAAGCCGGCCTGGGGATAGGCCGCCCGAAGCTGCGCCAGAATGGGCTCCATTACTGCTGCTGAGGCAGCCCGAACGTAGAACCGGATGCCATCGGTGGTGCCCGCGAACTCCAGGGAGAAGCCGTCCACCGCGGCCAGCCCCGACAGCATCGACTGGGTACGCGGGATGGGGTCGTCGTCCCAGCGGGAGGGGATCACCTCCACCAGGGCCGGCGGTTCAGGAGGACGTTTCCACCACATCCTCATCCTCCCGGCACGTTTCTCCTCCCCCTCCATGGGCCTCCTTCACGAGCCGGAAGAACGTGCCGCGGCCACCCGGCCGGCGGGCTAGGTCGTTCAAGTCCTTGACCCCCTCGGGGAGTTCGATAACGCGGGCTCGAGGACCGATACGCCTGGCCAGGTCTGAGGCCGCCTCGCGGCCGGGGCCGTCGTTGTCGAGCACGATGAACACACGCCGCGCCCACTCCAGAAAGGCCAGTCGCTCGGCCCGCACCTGTGTTCCGAGCAGGGCGCAGATGGATAGGCCCCAGCCGACGCCCGTCAGGTAGTCGAAGGCGCCCTCAGTGACGAAGATGCGGGGACGGCCGCGCACTCGCTCGTAGCCCAGGATCGGCTTGGGCAAGGAGAGGCCCCGATACTTGGGCTCCCGGTCGTCCCGCAGGACGCGACCCAGCATCCAGATGCACTGGGCTCCTCGCAGCTCGGGGATGACGATGCGCCCGGCCATGGTCTCGCCGCCCCGAGGCCAGAGAAGTCCCATCTCCGTGGCCCGGCGGAGGCTCAGGCGTCGCCGCCTCAGATAGGGGCGCAGGGCCTGGCCGTCGCTGTAGCCCAGGCGGCAGCGACGCACGACCGGCATGGCTATGCCGCGCTCCTCCAGATAGCGGAGCGCCTTCGGCGCGCGCAGCAGCGTCTCATGGTAGACGCCGCAGGCCGCCGTCAGGATCATGCGGTCGTCCAGAGACAAGTGTTCGGCGCGGCCGGGGTTGCGCCGGGGCGGCAGCCCGCCGTCGCTCAGGCGCTCCAGCGCCTCGCGGAAGCCGAGCCCCTCGGTCCGGCGCACGAAGTCGATGACGTCGCCGCCGGCCTGACAGCCGAAGCAGAAGAAGCTGGAGGTCTCAGGGTAGACGACCAGGCTGGGGTGGTGGTCCTCGTGGAAGGGGCAGCGGCCCACCAGGTGGGGCCCGCTGCGCCGCAGGACCACCCCGTGGCCGGCCACCACCGCCTCGATGGGGTTGCGCCGTTTGATGTCGTCGATGTCGTGGGCCATCACGCCTCCTCCCGCTCTCACTCCACCAGCTCCGCCGGGTCGGTAGTGGCCACGGCGTGCTCCAGGGGGCTGGCCTCCACCCGCAGGGCGATGTGGTTGCCCCGGGAGAAGAAGAGCCCCTCGCCCTTGCGGCAGGACAGCAGGAACTCCCGCTCGCCGGCGCTCAGCCGGAACGTCTGGGTGACCACATCGATGGTGGAGCTGTCCTGGCGCATGAGGAGCTGGACGGAGCTGTTGGCCAGCACGGTGTGCCCTTCCGGCACGTTCAGGAAGTCCTCCACGTCCTGGGTGACCGTGGTGAGGCCCAGGTAGTGCTTGCGGGCCTGGCGCGCCATGGACGACAGGAAGCGCGCCCCCTCTTCGTGCTGCACCAGCGACCAGGCCTCGTCGATGAGGAGCATCCGCGGGCGGCGAGCGGCTCGTACCTGCCGCCAGATGAAATCGGCGATGAGATAGACGCCCAGGGGCCGCAGCTCGGGCTCTAGGTCGCGGACGTTGAAGACGACGAAGGGCCGGTCCAGGTCCACGCTGGTGGGCGACGAGAACACCTGCCCCAGGCTGCCGTCCACGTAGCGCTCCAGCCGGTCGGCGAGGCCGTAGGGGTCGCCTTTGTCCCGCAGCACAGCATGGAGGTCGCGCAGCACCGGGGGCGGCTGGTTGTGCGTTGCGGACTCGCGGGTGATGCCCGCCCGCTCGTAGGTCTCGTACAGGGCGGCGTCCAGGGCTCCCTTCTCCCGCTGATTCAGGGTCGAACCGCGGTCGGCCAGCATCAGGCCCAGAAGCCCCTGCAGGGCCAGCACCCGCTCGGCCAGCGGGTCCCGGGAATCATCGTCGGTCGCCGCCACGGCGGGCAGATCGAAAGGGTTGATCCGGTGGGGCGAAGTGCCGGCCAGCCGGATGTACTGGCCTCCCACGGCTTCGCACACCCGGCGGTACTCGTCTTCGGGGTCGATGACGTAATACTCGATGCCCAGCATCAGGGCGCGCAGGGCCTCCACCTTGCAGGCGTACGACTTGCCCGCCCCGCTCTTGGCGAAGACCACCTTGTTGGCGTTCTCCAGCTCGCGGCTGAAGGGGTCGAAGATGACCAGGGAGTTGTTGTGGACGCTGATGCCGTAGAGGATGCCCCGCTCCATGGACAGGTGGCTGGAGGTGAAGGGAAGCATGGTGGCGGCGCTGGTGGTGTCCAGGTTGCGGCAGCGGCCCAGGTGGTCCTGGCCCGCCGGCAGGCAGGAGAAGAAGCCGGGCAGCATCTCGTACAGGGCCGGCCGGGAGGCCGCCAGCATACCGCCCAGGGCCGCCTCCACCCGGCGGGTCAGGTCGTCCAGGGCGGCGGCGGTCGGCGCCCGCAGGCAGAGATAGAGGCTGGCGGAGAAGACCCGCTCCTCGCCCCGCTGCAAGGCGTCGCGCAGCCGCTCCACATCCTCGTAGGCCACTTCGCGCTCGGCGTTGGCGATCTTGCCGCTGCGGGCGTCCAGAAGCCGCGACGACTGGAGTTCCACCAGCTTGTGGGTGAGGCTGCGGATAGTGGCGGCGGAGTCCAGTGGCTCCAGGTGCAGGCTGACGTCCAGGGGCTCGTCGAAGTCGATGAGCTGGCCCAGCCAGTTGGGGTGAACGTAGCGCGGGTACTCGGCGAGGGCCAGCACGCGCACGTGTCGGTTGTCCACCAGGACGTGCGAGCGGGCGGACTCCAGGGCTGCCGGAGCGATCAGGTCGATCACAGAGCGCGCGCCCCGCTGGAACCGCCTTTCGGCCTCCGAGGGCTCAGCCCCATCTCGGCGCCTCCGCGCTAGCGACAGCAGGTCAAAGGCCAAGGGTCACCTCCTTGCGGGCCGTCTTCTCGCTCACCACTGCTGGCCTGGACGCGAACGTGGCCTTTCGGGGCCTCGCTATCTCGGTGGCCAGAAACGCGTACCAGAGCTGGGCCAGTTCCTCGCTGCCCAGCCGCCGGGCTGGGACGCCGAAGTTGACCAGGCCCTGACTGATCTCCTGGCATCGGAAAGTGAGCTGACGCCGGGCCGCCTCGAAGCCCTGCCGAGCCGCTTCCGCCTGCTTCCTCTGCCAGGGCCAGCGCACTCCGGGCCGGTCGAAGGCGCCGTCCAGCCCTGCCGGGACGACCACGTAGAACCGCCGCTCCAGCAGCGTCCGCTCCCGCGCCAGCCGCCGTACGAAGGCCTCGTGGTCCAGGGCCAGGCGAGCTAGCGCCTCTGCTCCGCGCCCGCTGGGGCGCTCGCGCAGGGCGGCGAGGTAGGTTTCCACATCGGTGGGCAGGATGCGCACCAGCACCTGGATGGGGTAGCTGAGGGCATTCAGGAAGGCGCGGTAGCCGGCCATGATCGCTTCCTGCTCTTCATGCGACCGAAGGGCGAAGTTCACGCTCTGGGCCTCCAGCACCGCCCGGTAGTCGCCGCCCCGCAGGCAGAGGATGCCGTCCACGATGTCCTCCAGGGGGAGGAGATCCTGGACGCTGGCCATCCGGCCCTCATGGTGTCGGCGCATGCCAGTCTCGCCTCCTGAGTGGGTCTGCCGCTGCTCGGCTTCGCACGGCTGGGTTCGCCCAGGCCGCCTCAGGCAACGCTACCTCGTAGCGATGCTCGGACTCGCGCGCGCCGGGTGCCAACTCTCGCGGCCGCCACACCGCCACTCGCGGCAGCGCCCAGAACCGGAGCAGGATGAAGCCCCAGTCCTCCAGGGGCCGCCCCGCCGGGCGCCAGAGGGCAAGCAGGGCGACGGCGGCCAGCACCAGGCCCGCGGCCACGAGGCGCAGGGGCATCGGCCAGGGCGGTTCGCTCACCGCTCCGTAGGCCAGAGCCAGGCCGATGGCCGCCGTCATAAGCTGGCGCATGGTCAGCCCGGCAAAGGCCTTGTCTTCGACGTTCAGGTGGGTGGGGATCTCGTGTCTGTCCATGGTTTCCCTCTTACCCGCCCATGGCGCTCTGGATCATGCCGGCGATGACCCGCGCCATGAGGACGATGGCGAGGCCCGCCAGGGCGTTGACGATGGCCGCCTTGCCTCGCTCCATCTGGTGGGGGCTGCCGCCGGCCGACATGTACATGAAGGCGCCCCACATCACGAAGAAGGCCGAAACGGCCACGGCCACCCCCAGGCCGACGTTCAGCAGGTTGTTGAACAGCGTGTTGATCTGATCCACAGGCGATTCGCCTCCCTTCTAGTGCTGGCCTCCCGGCACCTGGCGTTCTTCGGACAGCAGCCGGAACTCGGCCACCAGCCACCGGCCGCCTTCCCGCACCAGCCGGCAGGCCACCTGCTGGACGATGCTTTCCTCGACCAGCCGCCCGGTGGCCGGGTCGACGCTGCGGCTGACCTGCTCTGCCGTCACCGAAGCCGTTGCCTGGTCCTGGGAGAGAGCGGTGACCTGGACGGCGGCGACCCGCGTCGTCGTCGTGCGTTGCTGGCTGACGGCGACGGGATCCACCTGAGACGAGGCGATGGCCTGGCGCACCGCCCCGGTCGTCAGGGGGAGAAGCCGCTGTCGGTACGATTCCTGGTCTCGAAAGTCGAAGGTGCTGTAGGCCTCCACGAAACCTCGGGCCGCGTCCTCCACGGCCGCCGTGTCGTCGCCGCGGCTGGTCAGCCGGGTGGTTCCCTGCCAACCGCTCACCAGGGCCATCACCAGCAGCAGCCCGGCCAGGCCTACCACCGCCACCATCGCTCCCCGCCCGCCGATCACGCTGGCACCACCCAGTAAGGCGGGCGGCCCGCCGCCGCGAAGTGGGCGCTCCAGTAGGGGTTGGAGAGTGCAACCTCCCTGACGAAGTCGCCCGTGTCGGTCGCCATCACCACCATCCCGTTGCCGGTATACATGCCGACATGGGAGATAGGGTCCGAAGTGGCCCATGTACCCTGAAAGAACACCAGGTCTCCGGGCTGGAGTTGGGAAGGCTCGATGGGCAGCGCCCACTCGAATTGCGGCTGAGCAGTGCGGGGCACCTGAACGCCCAGTTGGGTGTACGCCCAGAACACGAGGCCGCTGCAGTCGAAGGCATCCGGCCCGGCCGCGCCCCACACGTACGGCGCCCCGATCCGCGAGCGGGCCAGGGCCACAGCTCGCGCCGGAATGCTGGCGGGGTCCACATAGCCGTAGGCCGCGGCGTAGGCCAGCACCTGGTCGACGTAAGCCCACGAGTGGTTGTAGGCGTAGAGGGCGCGCGGCATGTCGGCGGGGGCCCCGTTCGCCAGGAGATAGCGGCCCATGGCCGGAATGACGTCGTGGAAGTCGTAGGGGTCGGCTACGCCGTCGCCGTTCTCGTCGGCGCCGTAGGCCGCCCAGGTCGCGGGCATGAACTGGCCGTAGCCGATGGCGCCCGCCGAGCTGGTGGCCATGTTGCGGCCGAAGTCGCTCTCGATCTTGGCGATGGCGGCGAAGATCTGCCAGGGGATGCCCGTCTGAAGGCTCACCTGCTGCATGACCTCGAGCTGGTCGGGCGGAATCTCGTCCAGAACTGCCGCGGCGCCCGTACTGCGTGCGGCCTCCGGCAGGCCGCCGAAGGCTGCCAGCAGGAGGATCAGGGGCGCGAACAGCAGGACCCCCAGCGCCCCGACCACCTTGCCCGCGTCCCGGGTCAGGTTGCCCAGGACGTCATCGAACTCGAACTCGGCGCCGTCCATCGATCGCTTCCCCCTAGCCCGCGCGGGCCGCTCCCGCCGCCGCAGGCTGAGCACCGCGACCTGCTGTGGCGCCGGCTGCGCCACCCCGGCCGCCGGCCGCCAGGGCCCCGACCATTCGCGTCACCAGCACCAGGCTCACCACGCTCGACAGGCCGGCGTGGTGCACCTGGCCTCGCAGGATGGCCGGCACCTTCAGGGTCAGCCAGCACACCGCGATGCCCAGGAGCAGGGTCAGCAGGGCGTTGGATAGGCTCCCCGGGGTGAGTTCGACCATCAGGGCTGAGCCCAATCGGAGCACCATCATCTGGATGGCCTGCTGGAAGACGACTATCGGGAAGAGGTTGGCCCACCAGCGGGCCCAGCCCTGGGTCTGGGGCAGGACCCACAACAATGCCGCCACCGGGGCCAGGATGATGAGCAGGTCGATGAGGGCCAGGCGCATGAGCATCTGGAGCACCAGCAGGATGGCGACGATGCCGTAGGCCAGCGCGGTGAAGATGAGGGCGACGCCTTCCTGGGTCGGCGTGGCGGCGTCGTAGCCCGGCAGGGTCACCTGGCCCACGGCAGCCGACAGGGCGTTGTTGGCGTCGATGAGGAAGCGAGCGAACTCCAGGGTCAGGTTGGCGGCCAGGGCGCCGAGGATCAGGCGGGGCAGCAGCTCCATCACCTCGTGGTAGGGGCTGCGGGTGTGTTCCTTCACCATGATGTTGAAGCCGCCCCACATGATGATGACCGCTAGGAGGACGTTCACCAAAGCGCGCGAGAAGTCCCACATGGCGCGCACCGTGGGGCTGCCGTAGCTGCCTTCGGCCGGCGTGCGGGTAACGAAGTTCAGGGAGCTATCGCCGAAGCCCAGCGCCCAGTCCACGAAGCCGCGGATGGCCTCCAGCATGGCCTGACCGATGGTGGTGAGGACGGCGTTCAGGATGTCGCCCGCCCACTTGCGGGGGTCTAGGTTGTTGAACCAGTCCAAGGGGTTGGGGATGTCCGGGAGCTGGGGGGTCACCTGCGGCCCGGTAGCAGGGGGCGCGACGGAGGAAGGGACGGCCGACGAGGAGCCCGAGCCCGGCGTGCCCAATGTGGAAGCGGCTGACAGGGGCTCCGCAGTCAGGGGGGCCCCGGCCAGCACGAGTTCGGTGAGCGCTTCACTTTCGGCGGTTTCGGGTCCCTCGGCGTGGGCTGCAGTGGCAGCCAGCGTCGCCACGATGAGGGCAAGGACAACCGTCGCTCCCAGAAGCAGGCCTCGCATGGATCCTCCCTTTCTCCGCCCGCCGCCCGCTTTGCCGCAGGTGGTCGGTCGAGCGGTTTTAGGGAGCAGTGTGAGGCCTGCCAGTCCAGCGCCAGTCCATAAATGCAGTCCAATGAGTCCAGATGGGGGCGCTTTGCTCCGATTTTGGTCAAGTTTGGGAGAGGGCCACGTCAAGCGGCGGGGTTCTGGCGCCCGGCCCAGGGAACTCATCGGGCGCCCACGGTTCCAAGCGCTCAATGCAAGAGGCCCTCCGCCGAATGGCAGAGGGCCTCGCCGGTTGAAGGCTAAGAAGGCGCTACGGGTCAAAGACCCACTGCGCTCCACCTGCCTGCGTGACCAGAACCAGCACCGAGTCGTACTTCTGTACTTGCGAGATGTCGCTGAGTTCGGGCCGCCCCGGCACGTATCTCGCCCATGCTTGGGTGTCCAAGAGCCTGTACAGGACGCTGAACTTCCCGGCTATGCCGGCTGTGGCCTCCTGCACGGCCTTGCTCTGACCCGCATAACAGACCGAGTTCCAGCCCTCGCTCAAGCTAACGCTGGGCTGCTGGGCCGTCGACTCCTCTTGCACCCAGTCCGCAGCCGCCGACATGAGCACGAACAGTTGGTCGTAGGGCTTCAGACTGGTGATCGTGCTGATGTCGGTCCTAGCGGGGAACCAGCGTTCCCATTCCTGAGCTGAATTCAGGATGTACACCGCGAGAACCTTGTCTGCGATGCCGGCAAGCGCTTCGTCGATGCCCTTCTGCTCGCCGACGTAACACTTGTCGTTCCAGCCCGCCACCATGGGCATGCTGAAGCTGGGAAGAGCCGTTGGCGACGGCTTGGGCGTGGGTGTAGGCGTAGGTGTAGGCGCAGGCGAGACGGAGAAGGGAACAGCGGTTGCCCAGCCCTCGTTTCCGGCCTCGTCCGTCGCGCTCGCCAGGACAATGTAGTCCCCAGGCGCTAGATCGCTGGCATCGAAGGTGTATTCCCACTGACCGGCCGCCGAGTTGAACGTGGCCGCCATCTCTTCGTGGCCGATAGACGTGCCGTCTCCCCCGTCATCCCCACGGACGCAGAAGTAGACGCCATCGACGCCGCTGGTGGCATCCGAGGCTGTTGCAGCCAGTTCCAGATCGTCTTCAGCCTCGTCGCCGGAGTTAGGCTCAACGACGGTCACGGCAGGTGATGTTACGTCGACCTTTAGGGGCAGCTTTGCAGGTGGCTCTTCTACGTTCGCTGGTTCACCCCAGTCAGCGGACCGGGCCCACGCCTCTCCCACGAAGTCGCTCAAGATGCTGAAGCTGGAAACAAATGGAGTCTGGGCAGCCTCGTTAGCAAATCCGGGCCAGCTAGTACCTTCGTCGAGGCTGTAGCTGCTCCAGGCGACTCCCGTTCCGGCCTCATTGTCCACAGCCGTCAACGTGACTATTGGGTCGGAGACATACCATCCATTTGCACCCAAGCTACCTGTCGCCGAGATCGTCGTCGTTGGTGCCTCAGAATCCACCTTCGGGATACTGGTCACAGCGATCACTGCATCCTCACCGGCAGGCGGTAGATCCTGCCCGAAGAGTTCGATGGTCCAATCGCCTGGCTCCGGGTTCTGGACGCGGTAGACCACAAACGTATCACCTGCATCGCACGACACACCGGGGGGTGGAGCGTCGCACTCAATGAGGGGTGGGCCTGACGGAGGTATGAGGGACACTCTGATACTGCTGCCTGGCCAGTTAGCAGAGAAGGTAGCCTGAGCCTGCCCCGCCGGGATAGTCGCCAAGTACTGAGTCGTCTCACCCGGGTTCACGTGCTGTGAGTGGCATGGCTGCGGTGTCTCGCCCGCCACAAGCGAACGCACTCGCTGGAATTCACAGATGAGGTCCGTAGTAGGGAGGCGCTTGAATTGCCCACCAGTTTCGTCCGCGATCCTTTGAAGCAAGTCGTCGTCGGCGCTCCCTAGAGCGAACGTGTAAATGGGCCATCCTTCTTGGGCGAAGCACTCCTGGGGATCGTTGTATGGCCCAACGTTGTGGTGCCCGTCGGTGAGCAGGATGGCCCCTTTTGCGTAAGATGGTCGCCCGTTCTGCTTGAGTTCGTTGCACGCCATCTCGATGCCGCCCGCGATATCTGTGTTGCCAGAGCTGTCGATAGTGTCAATCGCGTCCAGAATCTGCGTTCTTTCGTCCGGCAGCATGCGGAGAGGGCTCGCTAGAGTAACGTTGCTGTCAAAGTCGACCACGGCCACCTGATCCCCGTCCGCCGACGCCCCCGTTACGTAGACGCGCGCAGCCCCCTTTCGGTCGTTGTGCGGATCATTCGAACTCATGCTCCCGGAGCTATCGATGATTAGCGCTACGTCCACGTTGGCCGTAGGGGGCTGTCCGCCATCACCGGCTATCTTTGATGGACGCGCCTCGATCGCGTCGAAGTAGAAGGAGTCGCAGTATCTAAACGGCCAAATCAGGTGGCAGCTGGGAACCGTGGTTAGCTTCACCTGGTGTTTGCCCGGACCGAAATTGCGGGGATACGTGTAGATACAGAGTTTGGCATTGTATGGGTATCTATAGCGCCCTTGGCACTGCTGATCGCCTGGTAGCTTGAGTTCTGGTCCATCGTCCACCTGGATCTTGGCGGTAGCACCGCTTTCAAAGGAGTACACGACGGATATCTTGCTTGCGTCCTCGACCTCGTGAGTGAAGGTGACAGGTTCAGCCCTGTCAGTTTCACAAGCTGTGCCCCGGATCCAGTACGGGTCGGCCTCCACATCCCACGCGTCGCGGCATCCCGTGTCTCGGTTGTCGGTCAGTTGCGTCAGGACCGCATCTGCAAGATTCTCGAGCGTGTCGGGATGTAGTAGGATGGCGCCGTGTGTGAGCGCTCCGATGGAGATGTCTCTCCAGGCGCCGTCGAGCGTCACAGGAACGACTAGATCCACTATGCCGCCAACGCAGGCCGGGGAGTTGCACTGCATCGTGACGAAGTTGGCCCGGTGAGTGGTCTTCGACACGTCCTCGATTGCGTCAGAATAGTGGATGGGGTTACCTTTTATGATCTCGAATGTCGTCCTGTGCCAGGAACCGGAGGAATCTAGGCATCCGGGAAAGAACAACTCCAGCAGGGGATCGGCAATGCCCGAGAGGTTCGGTACATCTCCCAGGGGGGAATCCAACGTGACCACTGAATGAATGCGCGACAGGGTTTCTGAGCTTTGCTGCGATACCCAATACGCCGCCACAAAGCCCCCCAAGCTGTGTCCGACGATATCGAAGTGTGCCTCAGGGTAGGCAGCCACGATCTTGCCAAGTTCACTGACGACCGTATCTATCCCATCGCAGGTGTCGAGAGCATCATACACAGGAATTCGATATTGCTGTCCAGGGCAATAGCTATCCGCCTTGTAGCTGACCGCAAGGAAGTCATCTTCCTCGAAGAGGATGTACTCGGGAACGGTCGACTTCGTCCTGTCCGTCAGCAGAGATCTGATCTCATCAATCCATCCTTCGATGCCGCCGCGCTCCTCGCAGTCTCCAGTAGACGCGTCGATTCTATATCCCTCACTGGTGAGGCCTTGAATCAGGATCACTTTTCTTTCAGACTGGCCAGCGGCCTGTGCTCCTCGATCACCCCTATCTAGGCCAGCCCCCCCAGCCCCCAGGCCGAGTGCCAGAGCCGCGACAGCAGTCGTCAGCAACAGAAGCCTAACTGACCACCGCGATAGGCCGAAATGCTTTCTCATCTCACTTCTCCTTGTCCAGGCCGGTCAGAGTTGCTGAGCGTCCGTGCACTCGCATGGCTGGACGCCGTGTCATCGTCCAGTCGCGTCGCAACAAAGGGCGACGATGCCGCCGCCGATTCTTCCTCCCTCCGCCAAGACTCGCACCGTATCGGCGTAACGGCTTACGAAACAATCCGCTATGACATGACGCGTGTCTCCCTTCATATACCTTTCCCGCACATGTGTCAATACGCAGAAAGACGTACCAGCAACCATCCTGCCGTCACCCCAGGATCCGCACGTCGCGCGTGCGGGCCCACGCCCTTGCCCCGCGTGCTCGCTCTCATGGCCCGCTGGATTCGCTCCACGTCCGTTCGCACCGCGTTCTCGGACAGACCCAGTTCCCCGGCAATGCGCCGGTTCGTCATCCCCAAAGCCAAGAGCCTCAGGACCTGCATCTGCCTGGGTGTCAGGTCCTTCATCTCTCTTGCCCGCTAGCGGAGGCTCTTAGGGGAGTTCGGCGGCTAGTAGCACTCCGTATGGGAATCCACCTCGTCGTACCACTTGCCGTCGATCTTGACGTAGAGATCGGGATCGTCCTCGGTAACCGCCTTAATGTCCCGGCCCTCGTAGGTCTGGATATACGTCGTGTAGGCTACGTTCCCTTCCACCCGCACTTCCAGTTCGTCCATGCCGACGTCTCCTGGGTCGAACCCCCACAGGGATGCGCTAGAGACCTCCCCAAGGAAGTCGTTGTACGAGCAATCCTCTTGGAAACGAGGCGAGTAGGTCTGGTACAGCTCGCGCCAGTCTCCCTGCTGAAACAGGTTCATCTGCCGGGCGACGAAAACGCGAACCTCGCCCTCATCATTCGCCTGACCTTTGCCCAAGAGGCCGCCGGCGGCTGGCTTCCCGCCACAACGCATGGCACTCGCGGCCAGAAGCACTGCCATGGCGATGAGACTCAACGTGATGATGTGCCTTTGCATGTGAGACCCTCCTCTCGATGGGACACCTGCATGTCCCCTATATTCGACCCACTCGAGAATATTCCCCGCGCGGACGAATACCAATGGTCTGGGCCTGACAACGGCCTTACAAGTTCCGGTCGCGGGGGAGAGGCTTATGCAGAGCGGCGGCGGGCGACCAGGGCCATGCTGGTGAGGGTACAGGCGATGGTCATGAAAATGAGGATGAGCCAGCGCGACAAAATGTGAGGAACTGTGGCGGCATACGCCTCGCCAGGCAGGTGGGCCGTGGCCTCCCTTGGCTACTCGATAAGCTCGAACATTTGGATGACTTGCACGGGCACAGGCAGAGCACCAGCGCTCAGGAACTCGCGCGCACGTCCAGGGTCGACACCGTACACGACGGCTGACAACCGGTCGGATCCTTGGCGGCGCAGTTCCACCGGCAGGCCGAAAAGATCCGCCCGCCTCTGGATAACCGACACCACGCCCTCCATCGCGTCGTCCCTGCTCTCGGGGGCTACCTGGCTGGTGTCAGCCTCCAGAAGGACGTACGAACGCCCAAACGAGGGGTCGCCGAAGCCGCCTGCAAACCAGGGAGAATTCGGAGAACAGTCGCCTTCATCCATGAACCAGCGGCTGATCGCTGCCTTCATGTCTTTGTTCCCTTCGATGCGCAATAAGACGCAGGCGTATGGGTCGTCAGGCCCGACACTCCCGAAGGAGGCGAAGTCAAGCACCCTGAAGTCGCCTAACCGCTCTTCCAGAGTCTGTTCGATGGCTTCTCGCTCGGATGGAGGGGCCAGGCCCACTGGCGGAACGTCCGCGAGCCCCTCCAGCGTCCCCATGCGGACGAGGAATGAGCCATCAACGGTTTCGTCGACCACGGCTTCCGGATGACCAAGCCCACTGAGTGCCCCCAATAGGTCAGCTTTCGTGATGGCTACTTCAAAGACAAGCGTGAAGGTGGTCCCCACCTCGGCTACGTGGTGCGGTGCGCAGGGCGGATCGAAGGTCACTGGTGCGATCCAGTCAGAAGATTCCGGGTCCTTCTCTACCGGTCCTTCCCGCACGGCCAGGGCGTCACACGTCTCAAGCCTTCTGAACCACGGAAGGCTGAACTCGTAGTAGCCGGAGATCGTGTGCTCTCGAAGCCACGGCTGATCGTTGTCGATGCCGCGACGAATGTACTCCTGGGCGAAATCTTGGACCGCGGTCGCGGAAGGAGTCCCGATTTGCTGACCGGGTGAGCCAGCCGGTGAGACCGCTCCCTCGGTAGCGGCTTCTTCCTTGTCGCCACCAGCTCCACCCAGGACAATCCAGACGAGCAGGCCGCCGCCAGCGAGGATACCGACAACCGACAATGCTACCAGTGCCCGCCTCCATCGGCGTGAAGGCACACGTCGCAGCGCCGGTTCGACCTCCCCCGCAGGTGGACCTGTCAGTTCTGCGGGCTGCGCCTCAGCAGGCACCGCCACGCCGCACTTGCTGCAGAACTTCGCTTCGTCCAGCAGTTCAGCGCCGCAAGAAGAACAGTGGATGGCCATGGGCCCGCCTGTTTCCGTCCGTTCGCCCGTGTCCATGAGACTACCTGACCTCTATGGGCGGGAAGTCCTCGGGATCTATCCCAGCATCGAGCAGGATCTGGCGGACAGTATCCCCCTCCTCCATCTCCACTCGGTACGGCCTGTCATCGCCGACGAGGTAGTAGGTGATCGTCGTGCCCTCCACTTCCACGCCCATCACATTTCCGGCGCGGACCTGGTCAACGAAATGCGTTGCTGGCAGCACCGCCTCCGCGCCGCCGATGGCATAGACGTAGCCGTCAAAGCTCCCCACGTAGACCACGCCGTCCACCACCGCAGGGGAGGAGGAGACCTCGTCGCCCGTCTCGAACCGCCAGCGCATCTCGCCGCTGTCGGCGTCCAGGGCGTACACGTAGCCGTCATCGCTCCCCACGTACACCACGCCGTCCACCACCGCCGGCGAGGAGTCGACATCGCCGCCCGCCTGGAACCGCCAGCGCATCTCGCCGCTCCCGGCGTCCAGGGCGTGCACGTAGCCGTCCCTGTTCCCCACGTAGACCACGCCGTCCACCACCGCCGGGGACGAATTGACCCAGTTGCCCGTCTCGAAGCGCCAGAGCTCCGTTCCTGTCGCCGCGTCCAGAGCGTACACGTAGCGGTCATCGCTCCCCACGTACACCACGCCGTCCACCACCGCCGGCGTGGAGTTGACTCTGTAGCCCGTCTCGAACCGCCAGAGCGTCTCGCCGCTGTCGGCGTAGAGGGCGTACACGAAGCCGTCCCGGCTCCCCACGTAGATCACGCCGTCCACCACCGCCGGCGAGGAGCCGACAGCGCCGCCCGTCTGGAACCGCCAGCGCATCTCGCCGCTGTCGGCGTCCAGGGCGTGCACGTAGCCGTCCCGGCTCCCCACGTAGCCCCCATCGGTCCCTACGTACACCACGCCGTCCACCACCGCCGGGGACGAATTGACCCAGTTGCCCGTCTCGAACCGCCAGAGCATCTCGCCGCTATCCGCCTCCAGGGCGTACACGTAGCCGTCCCAACTCCCTACGTAGACCACGCCGTCGACCACCGCCGGCGTGGAGTTGACCCTGCTGCCCGGCTCGAACTGCCAGCGCATCTCGCCGCTGTCGGCCTCCAGGGCGTACACGTAGCCGTCAAAGCTCCCCACGTAGACCACGCCGTCCACCACCGCCGGCGTGGAGTCGCTAATGCTGCCCGCCTGGAAGAGCCAGAGTAACCCAGGGCCGCCCTCTGGTCCAGGTCCGGGGTACTCGCCCGTGCGGGCCGGGTTGCCGCGGAACATGGCCGTGCCCCTTATCGTCGGCTCCGGAGTCTCCCGCTCTGCTTCGACCGTGGCGGTTTCTGTTCCTTCAGCGATAACTTCTTCCGTGGAGATGGGGGTGGAGGTCTCCCTCCCTACCTCTCCCTTCTCGCCGCCATTGCATGCACTTGATGCCAGCGCACCTATTGCCACTGCTGCCAGTAGGGCCATTGCCGGTCTCATGTTCTCCCTCCTTCAGCCATGCCGCCGAGCGACTCCTTATCGTAGTGTGAAGACGATCGGCTCATGGTTGGGATAGTGCAGCGCCAACGGCCCTACGGTGTCCAAGGTGTCTGTGCTGAGCCGGTCGAGCAGGTCGGGCGGAGCCGAGAAGCGATGCCAGCCTGTTACCGTCTCGTTTGGCTTCAGACCGTCCGCCAGATCAGCCGCGAACGCACCGCCTACCTCCAGCGACGCGTACCGGTTGCCGCTCTCGTCCGTTAGGTAGATGTTGGGGTCGCCGACATCCGACTCCCATCGCACGTTAGCGGCCGAGACGTTGGTGAAGGATAGGCTCAAAAGCAACGACCCGTCCTCAAGGATGTCAGCGTCGCGGATGGCCAGCACTGCAATGCCGGTGTTGGCCTCTTCTCCGATGCGGAAAGTGGCATAGCTGAATAGCAGATACTCCCCCGCGATGAAACCTTCTGTGTCATCCGTCAGACGTACGCCCCACCAGTGCCACTCATCGCTGAGCGTGGGCCCTGACACTAGCTCCAATCGCTCGCCCTCCCAGAGACATGTGATCGGCTCGTTCTGCATCGACGCATCGGGGCGCAGGTTCAGGCACTCGGGCCACACGTGGGCAACGATGCCATAGCGTAGGGTCAGCGGAGTTGGTGTAGGCGTGGGCGTGGGAGTGCTGGGTGGCGCTACGGTTGCCGTCAAGGTGGGCGTCGGGCTACCCTGCTCGCCCTCCACGATGAGTGTGCCTTTCATCTCGGGATGTACCCCGCACTGGAACTCGTAGCGGCCTACGGGAGGTGGAGAGAACGTGATTGAGTCCTCCCCCCGTCCTACGACCACCTTCCCTTCGACTAGGGGCGAGTCGGAGCCATTCCCGTACAGCACGAACTGGTGGCGGATTCCCTCATCCTCATTGAGGAAGTGGATTCTCACATCTCGCTCTGGTTCCACCCTGATCTCGCGTGGGCTGAAGGCCATGTTCGCTGCAACGAGCTCGACGGACTGGGTCTCGCCGTTGTCGGTTCCCGGCCAGAAACCGAGCAGAAAGAGGGTCCCGGCTGCAGCACCCACGATCACCAACACGACTGCCAGCACTACAAGCCAGCCAAGCCACCGGCGTCTTGGCCTCTCTGCAAGCAAGGCCCGCTCCCTTCGCGGCCTTTCGTAGGGCTGCGTAACGGGTGGTCTGGCAAACTCCTCGGCACGCTCCACGGGCGGTTGTTCGACCGCGATGCTCTCTTCCTCAGGGCCCTCGGGAAGTGGCTCCACCCTCTCCGTCGGCGGCGCGGCCTCCTCCGGAGGCGGGATTACAACCGCACGGCCGCACTTGGAGCAGAACTTGGCTCCCTCCAGGAGCTCAGCGCCGCAGGAAGAACAGTACTCAGCCATGGCTCACCAACCCGTCTCCATCAGGCCACGATGGCCGTAGCACAATCCCCGGTTCGATTCCAGCATCGGGCATCGCTACTCACCCTGGCTCCCACCGATGGCGTCGACATATCCTTCTTCGGTCCCGACATAGATGACGCCACCCACCACCGCGAGGTTCTCATCCTCAATCTCGCCATCCGTCCGGAAACTCCACAGGTTCTCTCCCGTCACTGCGTCCATGGCACAAATACGCTCATCGTGACACTTGAAGTACAGCACGCCATCCGCCACCGAAATGGTGTCAACGCTTCCCCCTTGCAGCCCGTACTGCTCGAGCGACGCGAGTTGGGATCGCCAGAGCACGGCCCCGGTGTCCGCATCCAGCGCGTGGGCATAGTCATCACCGCCCACGTAGACCACCCCGTCGACGACCGCAGGACAGCGATCTGTCTCGAACTGCCAGAGCATATCGCCCGTTTCCACATCGAGGGCGTGGAGACCATCGGCGCCAGCGACATACACTACTGGGCCCACGGCCGCGACACACCTGCCTTCTTCCCCCCTGACCCAGAGCGTTCCCCCTGTGTGCGCATCCAGGGCGTAAACCGCGTCGTCAGCAGGGACGTAAACAACACCCCCAGCGACAGCAGGAGGCTTGTTAAAATTGCTGGCCAGGTCAAATCGCCAGACGACGCTTCCAGTGCTGGCATTCAGCGCGTAGAGATAGTCGCCGGAATGCTGCTGCGCTCCCTGTTCGTCGACAAGTACCCCACCTACATAGACCAGGCCGTCGGCCACGACGGGCTCGACTGCGCTCGCCTCCATACCGACTCGCCAAAGCACCTTACCACTACACGCGTCGAGCGCCCACGTGTCGTCCTCCCCGCTGTCAGTAGCTGTCACGTACAGCACACCGTCCAGCGCTGCTGGAGACGACCAATAGAAGCGGTCGTTCCTAAAATGCCAGAGCAAGTCACCGGTCGGCGCGTCCAACGCATAGACGCCACGGGCGTCCGTTGCCGCGTCGCCGCCGGTCGCCACGTAGACGACACCGTCTGCAACCACTGATCCTGAGGGGTAGCCCCGCGTGTTGAACCGCCAGAGGAGCGTGGGCGATCCCTTGGGGCCCGGCCCTGGGTACTCGCCGGTGCGGGCTGGATTACCGCGGTACATGTTGGCTCCAGGCGCGGTTGCTTCGCTCTCGTCAGGCCCTCCACCGTCCCCGCCAAACGGGCGGATCAGCAGCACGCCCAGCACAACGAGCGCGGCCACGGCGACAATGGCCAAGCTAAGAACCACGCCGCGTCGCCTTGGGCCCCGGGATCCAACGGGCTGCCCGCTCTTCCGAGGAGGCTCCATGCTGGGGACGGCCGCCCCGCACGAGGAGCAGAACTTCGCTCCTTCCAGGAGTTCAGTTCCGCATTGCTCGCAGTTCATTGCGACATATCCTTTCGAGGCTCATCACACCGGAGGCCTAGTCGTGCGGTCAGCGCCCTGCCCTCACCTCAAGTGGGCCTCCACGTCCGAAAGGAGCCGCAGGACGTAGCCGGACCAGAGAAAGAACACGGCGATGAACCAGGAGGCGAAGACCGTCCCGAAGAACAGTCCCAACTGGTCCCCGGTGCTGCACTCTTCGTCGAGGATGTCTTTGCACTGGCCAGCGCTTGCAGCTCCGCCTACTATGCCAAGGAAGAGGATGAGCCAGCCGAGAATCAGCAGCGTCGTAACGACCAGAGAAACTCCGACGTACCTGCCGCCCGACTGCGGTGCGCTCGCGACAGCGGGGCGGCGTGGAACGGGCCTCGGCGGCGCTGCGGGTCGGCGCCTGGCCGGGGCGGCTCCCGAAGTGGCGGGGGGAGCAGCCTCCGGAGGCTGAGCCGGTTCCGGCCCCACCTCCGCTCGGGCACCACAGTTGTGGCAGAACTCAGCCTCGTCCGGAACCTGGGCCCCGCATTCAGAACAGAACATCACAACACCTCCTATTATCGCGACGCACTAGCGGAATCGACCGAACGCGTTGTAGAAGTCGTCGAGCACATCCTGAGTCCAGTCAAATACGAAGATACCGGGACCAAATGGATTATCCGAGCTTACTAGAAGAGGGAGAACGATTGCCCAGAGGGCAAATCCCGGAACCACTGCCATCAGCGCCTTCTCGGCAGGAAGGTCAAAGGCCCGGTGGAATGCGAGTGCGTTGAAGGCGAGAAACAGGGCTATCGAGATCAGCCCGATGCCGAACGCTATCTCCGGAATGAAGATGAAGAGCCCTATGGCCAGCGGGATGGCGGCGAACCCTGCAACGCGGTACACCTCGTCAGGCTTCACGTCCATCTTCAGTACAGAGCGGAGCATGAAGAAGGTGACTCCGGTCCCGACCGCCCAGAACAGGACCCCAAAGAGGGTTCCCAGAAGTCCGGACTTCCAGAAGAACTCGCCGTCCAGTTCGAACTCAACGGCATACCAGAAGCTGCCGCCGAGGCCCGAGGCCAAGACCGCGAGTGCGGCAACTACGAGCGCCGGCACGGTGAAGGTGACATCCGCCCTTATCTCTTTGAAAGCGGAAACGTCAGCAACCACCAGTCGGCGCAGGGTTTCTCTTACCGCGTCGAACGTGGGTGCCAGGGTGGCGCCGGCGAACTGGCTCGGCTCACCGGCCACTCCGGGTTCGTACGACGCAGGCGCTCTCGCTGGCGTCGCCTGCCCGGGCACCACGGTGGCTCCGCACTTCCAGCAGAACTTTGCGTTCTCGACCAAGTTCGCTCCGCATGCTTCGCAGTTCATTGCCATCCTCCTGTTGGCCTGCTCCCTATCGCGTGGCCTAGTTCACGATATCCGCTCTCAGAACCGACACCAATAGCAGGCCTCTGACAAACGGCTTACAGGCGGTGCCTTGCTTGTATCCGCACCATCGGCCGAAAGAGCCTGCCTTCGCTGCACGAATTCGTTTGCTGCCATCTCAGCTTCCTTGCGCTTGTTGGAGGGCGGCATCGATCGCCTGCTGGAAAGCGGAAAAGGGCTGGGCGCCGACGACTTGCACGCCGTTGATGAAGAAGGCGGGTGTGCCCTTGGCTCCGCAGGCCTGGGCGTCTTGGGAGTCCTTCTGCACCTCTGAGGCGTTCTTACCACTGTCCAGGCAATCGTCGAATGTGGCGGTGTCTAGACCAATCTGCGCTGCATAGGCCTTCAAGCTGTCGACATCCAGGGCCTGCTGGTTCGCCCATATCAGGTCCTGGTACTCCCAGAACTTTCCCTGGTCGTGGGCGCATCTGGCCGCCTCAGCAGCCTTCTGGGCGTACGTGTGGCCCGGGATGGGGAAATCGCGATAGACGAACCTGATCTTGTCGCCGTAGGTCTCCAAGATTTGGTCCAGCGTCTCATCACGGAAACGCTTGCAGTACGGTCATTGGAAGTCGCCGAATTCGATGACGGTGACCGATGCGTCTTCGGGCCCGATCGATGGGTCGTCGTCGGCGCTGACCTCCACCACCGCTGGCGGCGTAGGCGTGGGCTGCACCGCCGGGCTGGGCTGGGCGACCGTCGCCGTGGGCTGGGTGACCGTCGATGTGCTGCTTACCGTTGTTGTACTATGTGGCGTCGCGGTCGGAGAGGGTCCGAGCATTCCTGCTGGAGCGGTTGTGGTGGGTGAAATAACGACCGTCGTGCCCTGATCGTCTCCGTCGCCGAAGAGCCCTGCCCCTCCACTTCCCACTAGCCAGCCGCCGACACCGGCACCGAAGGCCACGATGAGGATGATGCCGACCCCCGCGGCTTTTGTGCTGGTGGGTATCCTGACAGGCTTAGCATAGGCTGCGCCGGGAGACGGCTTCCGAGGGACTGGAGTCTCGGGCGGCATCTGAGGCGCCGTGCTCTCTCGATCTGGGGTGGCCACTGTGTGCCCGCACTTCGAGCAGAACCTGGCGTTCTCCAATAGCTCCGCGCCGCATTCCGAACAGTTCATTGCCGCTCCTTTTGGCTTGTCCTGATGATCAGGCCCCCGCCACGCCGAGCCTCGCAGCGTCTCTCAGATTTCGGAGGCATCCGAGGCGTGGCTCCGTCAGCTCTTGTCGCAAGACCCTTCCCATGGGCGCACGGTCGTGATGACGCTGTCTACTACCTTGATCTTGACCGATTGTGGCTGTAGCGAGAGTCTATGGCGCGTTCGAAGTTTCTGTCAAGAATCTAGAATGTCTGAAGGCAGGCAAGGTTCCACTGATGCGTAGCCGTTTCGGGTTACGCGAGCGGACGCTGGCGACGCCCTTCAGTTGGTGATAGGTGCGTTCGGTGCGGAGTGCTCGGATGCTGCCACCGGAATCGCGTGCGTAGTACGCGGCCTACGTCTCGGGTTTCTGGCTAGCTCTCGTCACTCAATGAAAACGCGCGAGACATTGGGAGCGTACCCGGCAAGATCCTTTGACTGCAAATGCTTGCGGAAGTCGGTGAGAGACTCTGCCAGTTCGCTCTCCTACACGCTCACACAGTACTGTGTCTCGTGGCGGAAAGGGCAGGACTCGAACCTGCACTGGCTCAGAGAGCCGTAGCGGTTCTCCAAACTGGCCCCTTACCATTCGGCCACCGCTGCCCATATAGGCTACGCGGGTTCAGGAGAGTAAGGAGTGTCCCCAGGACGTCTCTACCCCAGCGTCATCGGGGAACCGCAGTGGGGACAGAAGATATCTTTCCGGCTGCTGCTCACCGGGGAGCCACAGCCGGGGCAGATCCCTGTCTGCCCTGCGAAGCACCCAGGTATTTCTACCCGGATTGTACCTTCGGGCGGGCCGCAGACTTCGTATATTTCCATGGCTGTGAAGCCTTCCCGCGGCCAACCGTAGCGGTCCTCCTTGAGGATCTCTTCCCCCCCAAGGGGGGCATTCCTGAGGAACCGCTTGGCCACCTGGCCCGATCTCTGCGGGCTTCCCGCGAGGAACAGGCTTGGTCAGAGTCTCAGCTCCTTCCGCAAGGGCCTGCCCCACATGGGGAGTCTCGATTTCTGCCGTAGGTTTGGGGCTCGTTCACTTCACCCAAGGCACTCCTCAAGAAACAGCTGATTGAGAGCCTCAGTGCGGACCGGGACCCCCGATGTCAGTTTGGCGGAACGGGTGGGATTCGAACCCACGGGCCTCCTGTGAGACCACACGATCTCCGGTCGTGCCGAGCTTGCCGATACTCAACCGTTCCGCTGGCGGAGGGGGAGGGATTCGAACCCCCAGGCCCCGTTAGAGGACCACGCCTTAGCAGGGCGCTGAGCTCGCCAATACTCAAGCCCCTCCGCGTCACCTATTGGTGGACGATGATTGGCACATCTGGCGGAGACGGAGGGATTCGAACCCCCGAGTCCAAAGGACTGGCGCTTTTCGAGAGCGCTGGCATAAACCACTCGCCCACGTCTCCTGTCTTTGGCGGAAAGGGAGGGATTCGAACCCCCGGACCCAGAGGATCGCCGCTTTTCAAGAGCGGTGCCTTAAGCCACTCGGCCACCTTTCCCTGTGCGATATTATACAGAACGGAAAGCCTACAATGCCTAGCTAACAGCAACCTGAGAACCGCAGTGGGGGCAGAACAGGATCTTTCGGTTGGAGCAAATCCAGGCGGCACAGGCACAGCATCTACCGCCTTCTGAGACCTCACTCCCCCATCCCTGGCTTGGGACTATGACCACGATGTCCGGCCTGGGCTTGGGTCCGCCGTACTCGCGAACGATGTCCCACACAGAGGCTGGTTCCCGCAATTGGAAACGCCACCCTAGTCGGGTGACGTTTGTAGATCCGCCAGCTCCTCTTCCAATCTATCCCTCCCATAGCCGTCGATCTTGTTGATTGAAACGGCCGCGTCTTCGATAGTGGCATCGATACAAACTTGGTGAAAAAATCCAGTGTTTGATGGTTCCATTTCCTCTTCTGTAACCGTGTTAGGCAAGACCTCTACACTCCACGGTGATTCAACTTCTCTCTCCCTCACTGGACGGCGGTCAGGGCTGCATACGGATGTCGATGGACTAAAGGTAATCTGTGTCCACTCCACAACGTATCCCAAATGATGAGAAGAATCGGTTGGGTTTTCAACCTGAAGGTGAAAACGCAAACCACCTATTCCATCCTCCGGATCATTGGAATCTGGGATTTTCTCCACAGATGTAACGCTCATGCTCACCTGGTCGAACGCCTCGGCGATACGGTTTAGCTTGGCGATTTCCGCCTGATGTCGGGCTTCTTTTTCTGCCTGCTCGGTTATTTCGCGCTGCCTACCCCGTTCCTCTATGGTCAGATCGAAAATCGGATCGTTTGTGATGATCCAGTTGCCACCGGAAGTACGAGCAAGCTTCACCTCAGCGAATTTCTCGAGCCATTGACCATCTTCAAGAAACTCACCGGTAACAAGCACCACCGCAACACCACGGACCACATCCTCAAGAGCATCTCCATAGTCGATGTCTTGACTAGGCTGAGGGATCGAATCAGCGAACAACTTCTCTGCCACTTCACGCACCGCTTCTTCTCGGTCTGCGCTTAGAGCAGCCGGGTTCTGACCGATCCGTTCGTCACTTACTCCCTCATTTACATCTTCAGCGAGGAAGCCTCCGTTATCATCACTGCTGCAGGCAGCGAAAATAGCCACCAGGGCAAAAAGAACGATCAGAGCTACTATGGTTTTCATGTCTCTCTCCTCACTTTCGCTCGCAGCCATGGCGAGAGTTCAGCGCCGCTTGCTGACCCGCAGCCTGCCGCCGACGGCGGCGAGCCCGGCGTTGGCACCACGCCTTGATCTTCTTCATCTGCCGCTGTTCGTGCGCGTTGCGCACCTCTTCGATCCCTTCCCGCCGCACTTCCTCAACCTCCACACGGCGCAGGACTTCGACCGCCGTCGGGTCTTTCAACCCCACTTGCCGCCGCTTGGTGCGGAGAACCTCTCGGATGCCCATCGTCCTCCAATGGAGTACCTCAGCCATCTTACTGTCTCCTCACTATCGTTTCAGTCCTGCGCCTCGCTCTTGGCGGGCGCCGCCCCGGCGGGGCCGTATTCAGTTGCGTCTTCAAGACCTAGGGTACCCTTCTCCTTTCATCGCTCCCAATTGCCGCGGGCTTACAATCGCCTGACAAACGTCGCGATCTGTCTCCAAAGTTGACGCCTCTTCGGGGCAGCGGCATAATCCAGACGAGATCACGTCGCTGCTGCGTATCACCGAGGCGGTAAGACTTGAGCCAGACACAGCTGAGCAAGGCCAAACTACTGATTCGGACCCCAGCCGGGCGGTCGTTTGAATTCCCGCTCGATTCCCCGGTGACTGTCATCGGGCGTAGCGCTGCTTGCGACCTCACTCTGGAGAGCTTCTACGCCTCCCGCCGGCACGCACGTATCGAGCTGAGCGCGCGAAAGCACGTTGTAGTCGATGAAAAGAGTAAGAACGGCGTGTTCGTGAATGGTAAGAGAATTGCCAAGCCCCAAGCGTTGGAGCCCGGCGATGAGGTTCGGATTGGTGACGTATCGATGATCTACTCGCCACCAAGAGCCGACGAGGAGAGTACACGGCTTTACCCAGATGTGGTCATGCCGGCGGACGCACCAGTACGAGTGGATCCTTCCACGTGGGAAGTCTGGGTGGAGGGATGCAAGCTAGGGGTGCGGCTGTCCCTTCAAGAATTCGCCCTGCTAAGCTTCCTCTGCGGACATGGTGGGCACATCTGTAGCCGCAATGAGTTGGGCGACGCGGTATGGGGCGAAGGTAACTGGGATCTCAACATGCTCCATCGGCTCGTCCATAGGTTGAGGGACAAAGTGGAGCCCGAGTCGACCCGCCCGCGCCACATCGTGAACGTGCCAGGAGTAGGCTATAGACTGGGTGGCCCCTAGGATGACTGATGCGCTGTGGGGCTGGTTGATCTGTCAGGGATCTGTCAGAGCGCTGACATTGTAAGGAATTGATGACGCCGACTATGCTCAGCCCAGAGGTATTTCTTCTTCCGGAAGCTGGAGAGCGGAGCGGTCATGGGTTTCGTCATCGGTATGGAGAGCCACATAGGGAAACGACGAGTTCGCAACGAGGACCGGGTCTTGGTTCGGATGGCCGACGACTGGGCGGGTGCCTCGTCCAGCAACGCGCTCCTCGCGGTCGCCGACGGGATGGGCGGAGCCGCTGGTGGGGAACTAGCCAGTTCGCTGGCAGTGGAGGCCCTGTCGAAGGCTTCTCAACGGTCGCTGGCGGGGGATGCCGGGCTGGGGTTGAGAAGACTGTTCCTGGAAGCGAACGCTGCAGTGCATGCGAGGGCGGAGAGCAGTGCAAGGTACCGAGGAATGGGTACCACCCTAGTTGTTGGCATTATTCAGGACGGACGCTTATGGATCGCGAACGTGGGCGACAGTCGAGGGTACCGCCTGACAGGATGCAAGCTCCGCCAGATCACGCAGGACCACACGCTTGTTGCGGAGCAGGTTAGGGCCGGCTTGATGAGCAGGGAGCGGGCCAGGGCGAGTCTGCGAAGGAACCTGCTGACCCGATGCGTCGGCGTGGCAGCATCCGTGGACGTCGACGTATTCGGGCCCGAAAACCTGCTGCCGGGAGACACCGTGTTATTGTGCTCCGACGGGCTATACTCGGCGGTCGACGAAAGCGAAATCCTTGGAGTGGTGGCCACTCGCCCTCCACAAGTAGCGGCACGCGAGCTCGTCCGGCTCGCGAATCAGTACGGTGGACGGGACAACGTTTCGGTAATAGTGGCGCGGTGGGAGCCGGACGCATAGTCGGGTTCCGTTGGTGGAGTCATGCGACGGCGAGTCATTGGCGGCCGATACCAGATACAAGCGGAGATAGGCTCCGGCGGGATGGGGACGGTCTACCGCGCCCGCGACCGCCGCACTGGGGCAATCGTCGCGGTCAAGCTACTCCACTCCCATCTGGCCCAAGATGAGGCCTATCTGGAGCGCTTTCGCCGCGAGGCGCGCATCGCCACTTCCTTGGAGTCGCCCCACGTGGTCAAGGTGCTGGACTATGGCGAAGACCAGGGTGTGCCTTTCATTGTCATGGAGTTCGTGGCGGGGAAGGATCTGCGTAGCGTTCTCAGAGAGCGGGGATGCGTGACCGAGAGCGAAGCCCTGGCCATCGCCGCGCAGGTGATCGACGCCCTGGAGGAGGCTCATCGCAAGGGCGTGGTGCACCGCGACATCAAGCCCCACAACATCATCCTCGCGCCCGAGGGCACGGTGAAGGTCACGGATTTTGGCATTGCTAGGGCAGAGGACTACTCTACGGTCAGTCAGACCGGTGCCTTCTTCGGCACGGTGCAATACGCCGCTCCAGAGCAGTTCCAGGGTCAGTTCGACATCAGGTCGGACATCTACTCCTTAGGGGTGGTGCTCTATCACATGCTCTCCGGAAGCCCTCCCTTCGCTGGCGACACTCTCTTGGAGGTGATGCGGCTTCATGTGGAGGAGCCCCCTGCGCCGCTCAGGACCCGGGTTCCCAGTGTGAGCGAGGAGACCGATGCCATAGTTGGGCGTTGTCTGGCCAAAAGCCCCTCTGAGCGTTTCCAGTCGCCCGACGAACTGTCCGCTACTATTCGCTCGATCCTGCCGCCGGAACCGCTGGACATAGCCAGCGCAGTCTCACCACCGCGAGGGCGCTTCCCGCGGCTAGGTACACTGGCTGGCTGGTGGAAGGCACGCAGCATTGGCTTCAAGCTTGCCAGTGCAGGCGCCATTGCTCTGGTAGCGGGTTGCGCAGGCCTTGGTGCTGCTTTCGCCTTGGGTGTCTGGGACAGAGGCGGCGCCTCCACGGCAGTGGCGAAGCCTTCGCCCGAAGCCCCTATCACCCCCGCCGTCGAGCAACGAGCCGCGCAGCTCTCGTTCCTCCGTCAGGGCGACATATGGCTCTCCGAAGCCGATGGCACCAGCGAGACAAGAATAACGAATCTTGGGAACATTGTTCGCTATGTCTGGGCCCCCGATGGGGAGCGGGTTGCCTACGTGCAGATGAGGTCCGAGGGCGATGAAGTCTACAATATCATGACTGTGGCAGACCAGGTAGAATGGTGCTCGTCACCTCCTCCCATCGCAGTCGGGTCATCGTTGGCGTGGTCAGCCGATGCGAAGCTCTTGGCCTATGAGGACTCCTATGGCGGAGACCTGACCACATCTCAGCTGCGAGTCGTGGACTTGGCGGCGTCATGTGCTCCGCGGCACGAGTGGGCTCACACGGATGGCTGGCACTTTGTTGTCAGTGGTGCAAGTGCCTTCTCGCCGGACGGTAAGTTCTTGGTCTACCCAGTGATCGCACCGGCGTTAGACCCAGAAAGCCCGTTCTACGGCAGGCCGGCTGCCGGAAGCTGCGGAACAGGGGGATGCTCGATAGTGTTGTATCGGGCGCCCTTCAATGGGCCAGACCAACGCGAGCCCCTGCCCAACCTGGAAGCGCTGTCCGGATACGATATCGACGCACTTCGATTCTCACCCAACGGCGATCTCATATCCTTTGAGCAAGGACAGCGAATCGGGCCGGCCGGATGTCCTCTTGGCAGTTCTTTCGGAATTCTGGACACGGAAGGCAGCGCCCTGGAGTTCAAGCTAAACAACATGCCATTTGAGTTGGCGCTGGCCGGAAGCCGGCTGCCCAATGGTTCGATCCTGAATGACCCCAATACCTACGGGCACAGTTGGTCTCCGGATGGAACGAGCGTGACTCTCTCGCTCGGCAACCTCAGCGAACCACGCTGCTCGCAGGGGGAGAGTCCCTATGAAGCGCAAGATGGGGCGCTCTTCTATGTTGAGAGCTATCCTGACCTCTACCTCTTGAGGGTGAGCCCGTTTGAGGTCACGCAGGTCGCCGAAAACGCCCGCGATCCAAGCTGGTCGCCGGACGGCACCCTGATTGCATACGTGTCGCAAGAGGGTGACACCGCCGTCATCTACAGCGTGCCGCCGGACGCTTCGCGTCCGCCCAGACGCCTATTTGAAGGATACCACCCGCGCTGGCGCCCCAGTTCGGTCGGGGTAACGCCGACGGTCACGGCGGTGCCCACGGCGACGCGAACGCCCACGCCAATACCGACGCTCACGCCCGCACCTACGCCTACACCTACGGCCACACCTGCGCTCACGCCAACTGCCATTATCACCATACCGGAGCGTCCGGCGGACTCTTCTGAGTTCCCGCGGACGATAGCTGAATATCTTTCTTTGGCCCAGGGTTCCACTGATTGTCTATCCAGCCTTCTTGGCGAATGGGAAATCTCGGAGCTTCAAATGGGCTTGGCAACGGTTGGGGTGGGCCCCAACTGTGTAGAAGCCGATACCAACGGGGACGGTCTTGATGAGCTGGTGGTCGCGATCTATGACCCCACAGATGCCGAGGACTACAATCCTCGCGGAGATCTGCTCATCTTCGGGCCAGCCCAGAACGGCCGGTTCGAAGTTCAATATAGGGCCTCGCAGGACAGCGTCGTTGACATGCCCTGGGGCGACAGCATGCGGAGTGTGTCCCTGCTCACGGTGGAAGACGTCAACAGGGATGGCCTCGCAGACGTGGCGTTTCTGTCCAACTTCGTAGGTGTTACAAATCATCCCACGTTCGTGTACGTCATCGGCTGGAACGGCAGGGTGTATCAGCAGCTGACCCCTCCAGGACTTGAGATCCAGAAGCCAGACAGAGTGGCATTTGAGGACACCGACGGCGATGGTCTCCCAGAACTGGTCCTGCACGGAGACACGCTTTCCTCAGCAGGCGCAGGGCCTCAGCGGGGAAGGACATATACATATAGGCTGGAAGCAGGGGAATACACGCTCGCCGAGCGCTCGAGTGATTCCAGCAACCTGCTCTATTTCCTTATCCTCGACGCCAACGATGCTTTCCGACGAGGCGAGTTCGAAGACGCAATCCAGCTCTACGACCGCGCCATAACCGACCCATCCCTGGAAGACTTGGCCCCGCTTTGGTCCTATCCTCCTGGGGAGTCAGAGCCGCCGACCTCAGGTAGAGGCGAGCTAATCCCGTTCGCCTACTTCAGAAAAGGTCTCGCCCTCATTGAGCTTGGGGATGTGACATCCGGATTGGCAACGCTGGATGACGTGGTCCGTCTGTATCCGGATAGCCTGCACGGACAAGCCGCCGATGCCTACAGCATTTCCTACCGGCAGGTCCAGGACGGCCAGTCTGCCTGCACAGCCGCGACCAACTTCGCTCAGGAGAACCTCCAACCGTTCACAGATGCTTGGTACTACGGCTATGGCAACCCAGATTTCAAGGCGGCGGATCTCTGTCTGATCCCCGGCCTGGTGCCGGTGTACCCTAGCCTGGACTGGTTTTAGAGAAACAGCGCTAGACATAGCCCTGCTTACGCTCATGGGTGTCGAGTTCTTGGGTGGGTGACGAGGCCAGCGTGAGACGCATCGTTGCAGGACGTTACGAATTGCTGGCGGAGATAGGCTCCGGCGGGATGGGGACGGTCTACCGGGCCCGCGACCGCCGCACTGGGACAATCGTCGCGGTCAAGCTCCTTCACTCTCATCTGGCTCAGGATCGCCACTACATTGAGCGCTTTCGCCGAGAGGCCCAAATAGCGAAGTCCATGGACTCGGCCTACATCGTCAAAGTCTCGGACGTCGGCGACCACGATGGGGGGCCCTTCATCGTCATGGAGTATGTGCCGGGCAGCACTCTCCGGGAAGTTCTCGAGGCCAGGCGCCGCTTCTCGCCGCAGCCAGCTCTTGCCCTGTGTCTTCAGATCGTAGAGGCCCTTCGCGAGGCCTCCCGCAAGGGAGTCGTTCATCGGGATGTCAAGCCTCAGAACATCATTGTCACCCCCGAGGGCCTGGCGAAGGTGGCGGATTTCGGCGTGGCGAAGGCTGAGGAACTATCGACTCTTACACTTTCCGGCTCCTTCTTTGGCACCCTCCAGTATGCTGCGCCCGAGCGGTTCGAGGGCGAAGGCGATATCCGGTCCGACATCTACTCCGTAGGAATCATCCTGTATCAGATGCTCACGGGCGCCGTCCCGTTCGCTGCCGACAGTGCGCTCGCCTTGATCCGCTTGCACAGCGAGCAGCCGCCGGCGCCGCTTAGCCAGCACGTTCCGGACGCCCCCAGTGACGTGCAAGCGCTCGTATCGCGCTGCCTGGCCAAAAGCCCGGCCGGGCGTTTTCAGAGTCCCGATGCGCTAGCTAACGCCATCTCGTCTCTCCTGCCCGCGGCTGACGCCAAGGCAACTCTCGCTCGCATCCAGTTGCCGAAGAGGCGAAGCGGACTGCGAGCCGCGGTGAGCCGCTGGTGGGCGGGACACCGCCGCCTGGCGAGAACAGCGCTTGGTGCAGGTGCTGTAGCTGTGATCGCTGCTGGCCTTGGTCTGGGCGCAGCCTGGGTGTTTCGTGGTGTTGGGTCGGATTCTGAAGGCCCTACCGCGTTGGATCCCTGGGCATTTCGTTGGGCAGGCTTGACCACACCATCTGGCGTTGTCGTTGGGGAGACCGAAGAGTGCCTGGCCAGCGCTGAGAGGATTGCGTATGTGGGGGAAGACGGCGACGTGTGGTTTGTGGACAGCGACGGCACCAGTGCCACACCCGTGACCGAGAGCGGCAACAACAGCGAGTTGGCATTCTCACCCGACGGTAGGAAGCTGGCCTACGTTCACGAGACGGCAGGCGATGGCCAGCAAGGGGTCATCTCCGAAATACGGGTCGTCTCTGGGGACACGACGTTCGACGAATCAGTGCTTCCAACGTCGACACTGGTCAAGGGTGTCGGCCTGTCGGTCGGCCTCGACAATTTGCGTTGGACGACGGATGGCGCTAGTGTTCTCGCCCACGTTTACCTGGGAGGCGTGTCGCAGCACTACATCGGAGCCTTCCCAGTGGATTCGACGCTCGAGCCGTACTTCCTGGGTGGTCCCGGTGGAAACCCAACCACGCGGCCGGGGGAGGTACAAGTCCTGGCGTATGGCTTTGACGTGCACCCTGTCAGCGGCGAGATCGCCTTTGTGATGCACAGCAACGCTGATCCATTCGGTTACTACCTGAGCGTGGCCGAACCCGACGGCTCCAATGGCCGCTATTCTCTGCCCCGCTATGTCTTACTTCCACCAGGAGCCCAAGAGCCGAGTTACCTTGGACCATCTTGGTCACCGGTCAGTCAGGACATCGCGTTGTACGTTGATCGGCAGGGCACCTACTCACTAGCAGCCGTGGGCTCAAACGTGTCGACCCTCATGGCGGCCCCGAAAGAATTGGCTACGATCGGCCCTGGCCGGCCGACGGACAGGCCGCGGTGGTCTTCGGATGGCAAGTGGTTGGCCTACGATGACGGTGCCGCGATATGGGTTGTCGATGCGGCTGGCGAGACCACGCCCCGAGAACTGGCCGACGGGACTCATCCGACATGGTCCCCCGATGGTTCGAAGGTCGCCTATGAGAGCGAGGACGGCATATGGGTCATCCCGACGAGCGGCGGCGAGCCCCGAATGGTTGCGTCGGGCTCAGCACCAGAATGGTCGCCCGATGCGTCCGTCTGTGACGCCGCTAGGCCAGCCACACAGATAGCGTACGCGGTGGAATACGGCGCGCCCAGCGATCCAACGAGTGCCAGTTTCAGCATCCGCATAGTGGACTCAGGAATCGGGGAAAGCCGATTGCTCGCTCGCAACGTGTGGTATCCGCGGGATATGAGATGGTCGTTGGATGGTCAAGAGATAGCGCTCTGTACGCCGGGGGCAAGTGGAAGGCTATGGGTCATGCGCAGCGACGCCACAGAGGCTAGGGAGTTGGGAGCACGATGTGGATCTGGTGTATGGTCGCCCGATGGCATGAACCTTGCCGTCGCGGCCCCATCCCACATGGCTCAGTCTGACATCTTCGTCATCAATAGGGATGGCACGGGTTCGGTTAACCTGACAGACAGCGTCGACGAGTTCAACGTGGAGCCAGGTTGGTCGCCGGACGGACAACACCTTGTATTTCGCAAGGCGGCACCAAACGGGGACGCCTCGCAGGCAGGGGACCTGTACGTTGTCAGTGCTGACGGCAGCGAGTTGATTCAACTCACCAACGACGAGCTCACGGAGTCTGCGCCACAATGGTCACCCAGGGACGACGTGATCGTCTACTCCGCTACGCCTAAAGGGGCGCTCATGGGCCCAGAGACGGGTGTCTACGTTGTCGATCTGGATCGGAAAGAACCCAGAAAGCTGCGAGACCGCTCGATGTTGCCGCGTTGGTCCCCGGACGGTTCCCATATCGCCTACGTGCGCTTGACGGATGAGGAAACGCCGGAGGCAGAGCTGCGCGTGATGGACGCGGCGGGGGAGACTGACGTGCGCATCGCTGGCCCGCTGGCGGGTTCGTCATCAGAATGGTGTCTCCACGATTGGTCGCCCGACGGCAAGCAGTTGGCCTTCGTCCTGGATCAGGTCGGCGGGATGGACCTGTTCGTCGCGAACATCGACGGGACTGGCCTGACGCGCATAACCAACGATCTGTCGACGAAGCGCGGGCTAGCCTGGGGGCCGCCGGGCGCCCCGAAGGAGCTCGCTGGCGAGCCGCTTGATTTCGCACCGTATGGATTACTGGGGACGTCTACTCCGACTTCGTCTGCTTCGGCGACGCCAATGTTCACAGCGACTCCCGCCCCTGCCGCCGATGCCCGCTCGGTGCCTATCGAGTCGCTCCTCCGCCCGGGTGCGGAGGTACAGAAGGTATTGTACGCCTCCCTGGACGAGACACCACCGGAGGAGATCGTGGTCTACAGCGACATGACTCTTATGCAGGGCGAGACGGAGTGTGGGCCGGTGCCGTTCCTTGAGGTATTTGCGTACGATTCTGGGCGCGACCAGTGGAACAAGGTATTTGACGCCAGCGAGGGAGAGGGGCCCCTAATCCCTGTCCAGCTAGAGGACTATCAGGAGGGCGGTGCCATGTGTGCGCTGATCTGGTGGATAGACCCGCTGGAACTCATGGACTTCGACGGGGATGGGAGACATGAGCTGGCCCTACGGGTCCTGGGTGGAGGCGGCAGCGGCAATCCCGGGTACGTCAAGATACTCGGATTCGAAGGGGTAAGCCTGGATCTCAGAGCGACGAGGCTCTTTCAAGCCCAGCTGTGGAAGGCTCAAGACGTGGTCGTCGCGGGCGAGGGTGAGCTGTGGCTGGAGCAAGTCATCACCTCCAAGTGGGAGCCGGTTGGCCACGCGGCTGCCGCGCTCCGAGGTGTCGTCCGCTACGACAAGAACCAGGAGGAGATTACCATCGTCGAGGAGGAGGCACGTCTTCTGTGCACGGAGGGCACAGTGACAGCGAAGACAGAGGATCTTCTCACATTGAGTTGCGAGTCCAACGAGCTTCCGGGGCTGATGGATCCCTATCCGGCTGAGCTCGATTTCTTGGTTGACCAGTACACGAGATTCTACCCTGAGCCGGCAGTCAGCAGTCTGGACGACATTCAGATTGACGACTACGTGCGGGTAGAAGTGGCGACTCTGGGTCTCTCAGCCGGAGGCGTCGCCGTCGAATGGGGCCTCCGAGATGAGGGGTGGGTTGTCCCTGGATGGGCCTTCGCTAGCCCAGTAGCCAGCCGGATAGAGGTGGTCAGCGCCCCCTAAGGCACGGGCGGCCCGTGATGATCGCACGGCTCACACGCGGTCAATGGACGGCGCTGGCCTCTAGCAAGGCAGCTAGGACCGCGTCACGGGCTGTAGGGTTTTGGACCGGGGAGAGGGTGAGATGAGAAGAACAGCCGTATTCGTCTGGCTGGTGGCACTGCTGCTGGTTTTCCTCTCTACAGGCGAAGCCCTAGGGTCACGAGTGGGAGCAGGGGCCGTTGAACCAGGCCGCATCGCCTTCGCCTCGGGCGGCGGGGGCGACGACGACATCTACGTCATGAACGCCGACGGGACGGGCCGAACCAACCTCACCAACAGTGCGGCCTACGACGCCGCGCCCGCCTGGTCGCCCGACGGCTCCAAGATTGCCTTCTCCTCGGACCGCGACCCCAACCGCGACATCTACGTCATGAACGCCGACGGGACGGGCCGAACCAACCTCACCAACAGTGCGGCCTACGACGCCGCGCCCGCCTGGTCGCCCGACGGCTCCAAGATTGCCTTCTCCCGAACCTACGAGATTCACCAGCACGACGGCAAATGGGACTACGAGATCTACGTTATGAACGCCGACGGGACGGGCCAGACCAGGCTCACCAACAACGCGGCTTGGGACAACGAGCCCACATGGTCGCCCGATGGCACCCAGATTGCCTTCGCCTCGGGCTTCGCCGCGAGGGGCGATATCTACGTCATGAACGCCGACGGGACGGGCCAGACCAACCTCACCAACGGCCCGACTTGGGACCAGTCGCCCAGCTGGTCGCCCGACGGCTCCAAGATCGCCTTCGCCTCGGCCCGCGGGCAGCCGGAGCAGCACCTCGACTTCGAGATCTATGTAATGAACACCAATGGGACGGGCGCGATTAACTTGTCTAACAGCCCAGGTCAGGACATGGCACCCGCCTGGTCGCCCGACGGCTCCAAGATCGCCTTCGCCTCGGCCCGCGACGGCAACTACGACATCTACGTTATGAACGCCGACGGGACGGGCCAGACCAACCTAACTAGCAGCCCTGCCATTGACCGTTTTCCCACCTGGCAACCACTACCAATGCCCTGCAACGAGGGCTCCACCGGCCTCAACATATGCGATCTCCAGAAGGGCGACATCGTGCTCAGCCACAATCTCGATGCCGTGTATGCGGCGGAGAACCTGCTGTTCGGAGGCTACTGGACGCATGCCGGGATCTACAACGGAGATGGCACATTCACAGACTCGATCCCTTCAGAGGGTGTCCGGGTGGCGTCGTTCAAGCAGAGTAGCTTCTGGGATCCGTCAGACTGGGCGATCCTCCGGACAAATCAGGACGGGGGCAAGCGGGACGAGGCGATCGCCTACGCCCGGAGGCAGGCGGCAGACGACGACCCGTACAACTGGAACTTCCTGAACAAGGAGACGGAGGACAAGTTCTACTGCAGTCAGCTCGTATGGCGCGCCTACTATGAACAGGACATCGATCTGGACAACGCCTGGGGTGTACCGCTCGCTGTACCCCCCGACGACATCTATTTCGACGATGATGTCACCCTCGTGAAACAGCGTCCCGGTATCGGAGCCACCCTGCGGCGGGCCGTCCTGAGGGTTCTGAGCCCCGCCAACCTGTACGTGACGGATCCGGAAGGGAGGCACACGGGGGTCGACCCGAATACCGGCCAAGTCGTCGAAGAGATCCCGGGCGTATTCTACAGCGGCCCAGAGGCTGAGCCCGAGTTCCTGTCGATAGAGGACATGAGCGGCGCCTGGGAGATCCAAGTCGTAGGGACGGATGAGGGATCCTACACCCTTCAGCTAGAAGATATCGAGGCGGAGGACCATGGGTTGACCGAAGTTGACGGCGAGGCGCGAGAAGGTGCCGTCACTACCTACGAGGCCTCTCATCTTGCTCCGGGCTGGAACAGCAGGTGTTACACAGGCGAGCAGAAACCGGTGGAAGAGGGGCTCGCTGAGATCATCGGCAGCGTCGTCGCCGTCTATCGTCTCGAGCCCGATCAAACCTTCGCCCGCTGGTTTCCTAGCAGGCCGGACGTGAGCACGGTTTCGGCGCTCAACCCGTATGATCAGCTGTTCATCCTCACGTCTGGGCCCACTGGTTGGGTGCAGGAGTCAGCTACCGCGAGCCAGACGAGCGTCGACCTGGTTCAGGGGTGGAACTCCATGTGTTACGCAGGCCCAGTTGAGCCCATTGCCGAGGCACTATCGGGGCTCCATGGAGACGTCGCTGTATTGTACAGGCTAGGCGAGGATCAAACGTGGGCTCGCTACGTGCCGGACAGACCCGAGGTGAGCAATATGGCCCAGCTGAAGCGGCTGGACGCCCTCCTCATGCTCGTGACCCAGCCGGGCGGTGCTAGGTGGACATTCGGCCCATCCGTGACTGCGCAAGTCTACGACGACAGTGGCACAAGCATCGCCGGACAGAGTGGGCCCACCCAGGTAGGGAATTGAGCCGCATGAGGAGACCGCAAACGATGCCCAAGGGGGAGGGTTATGCCTAAGCTGCGGGTAAAGATCGCCTCGATTCCCAAGGTTGGAGTCATCGCCTTGGCCTTGCTGGTCACCTTCTGGACCAGTGGTTCGAGCCCTTCCGAGGCCCAGCAAGGGAGCGTTTACAACTGCCCCCAGCCGGGCAAGTGGGCGATATCCGTCTGGAGCGGCGACGCCAGCACACCAATCCACGATGCTCTAGCCACCTGCGGGGAGGACGCAGTGAGCACCGCCTACTACTTCGACCCACAGATGGGCAGCTGGCTGCGCTGGTTCTCTGGACGACCCCACATCAGCAACCTGACGTCCCTGAACAACATGCAGGGCGCCATTGCGCTTGGCGGGGCAGGAGCGAGCGCGTCGACGTCGTCCAGTCCTTCGAGCCAGCAGAACACCATGCACAACTGTCCTCAGCCTGGCAGGTGGGCCATCTCGGTCTGGGACGGTCAGAACGCCGTGGGTGTGGACCAGGCGCTCGCGACCTGCGGCCCCGGCGCGGTGAGCGCTGCGTATTATCTTGACCCCGAGACGAGTGGCTGGCTGCGCTGGTTTGAAGGGCGGCCCGATATCAGCACCCTGGCGACAGTGGGCAACCTGCAGGGAATGATCACCCTGGGCTCAGCTGGGTTCACGCTGACGGTCGACAAATTTGGCGAGGGCACCGTCACCAGCAGTCCTGGGGGTATCGACTGCGGCACCGACTGCACGAATCAAGCTGCGACATACCCGTCGGGCACCACCGTGGTTCTTACCCCCACCGCCGACCCCGCGTCCACCTTCTCTCATTGGACTGGCTGTGATTCGATCTCCGGCGAGTCGTGCACTGTACAGATAGACCGGGACAAGACTGTGTTCGCCACGTTTGCGTTCGCCGAGGTGAAGATTCCGGAGACGACCAAGGTCTTGGACGCCGCCACGATGGCCTACCTCATCCGGCAGGAGGGTTCGACCTACTACTTCGACCTGCAGGCAGTGGCGGTGGCTGCCCTTCAGCCCGGCGATGTGATAGTGAGCGCCGTCGGCGAAGGGCTCTTGCGCAAGGTCACCGCGGTCAACGTCTCTGGGGAGGAGATCGCGGTGCAGACGGCAGACGCCACCCTGCAGGACATCATAGAGCGGGGAACCATCATCCTCCGCAAGACCCTTGAACCTGCCGATGTGCAATCCGCTCAGGTGCTGGGATCAGAGGCGAGCCCTTCCGGAGACATAGCCGCAGCGTCTCTCATGGACTTCAACCTGAACATAGACACTGAGCTTGCACCGGGGGTGAAAGCCTATGGAAAGGCCTCCTTCAACGCTGACCTGGAGATAGCCATATCCTTCGACGGCTGGGACTGGGGTTGCTCGTGTTTCCCTGTGCGGGAAGCGAAAGCCGTCTTGACCACTCAGAATTTCAATGAGCTGGGCTTGCTGGCCGAGGCGAAGTTCTCGTTCAGCAAGGAGAAGGAGATCGCCAAGTATACCTTCGCCCCCATCTGGATCACGGTGGGGCCGGTCCCGGTTGGTTTCTTCCCCGAGCTCTCCCTCGCTGTGGGCGTTGAGGGGCATGCAGGGGCCAAGATGGAGAGCAAGGTGACATTGGAGAACAAATACACGGTGGGGGTTCGCTACCAGCGAGGCAGCGGGTGGAGGCCGGTCAATGACTATGCCCGCGACTTCACGTACACTCCTCCCACACTCTCCGCAGAGGCCGAGGCGAAGGCGTATGTAGCTCCTGAGTTGTCTGTGAAAGTCTACGGAGTTGTGGGACCGTATTTCGGGCTGGAGGGATATCTGAGAGTCAAAGCCGAGCCCCTGGAGACGCCCTGGTGGAGTTTGTATGGAGGCATCGGGGCTTCTGCTGGATTTGAGGTGAGTGCCCTCGGCGTGGAGCTCGGGGACTACTCCTGGCCACTCTGGAGCAAGGAGTGGCTGCTGGCGCACGCCTCACAACCTTCCGCCGGTGGGACGAAACTCATTTTTGTTCGACCGCCGTCTTCCGACTGGGATAGCCACTATGGAGTCCTCTTCATGGCAGACCCTGACGGTTCCGGTGTCATCCAGCTGACCCCTGACAGCGAACAAGCGGCCTTCGTGGGTCTTGGGAAATCAGGCAACGGCCGAATCCTATATTACATCGGGAAGGAGGGGGCCGATACATACGTCTTACGCCAGCGGGAACTTGGCACGGACCGATCAGTTGATCTGACTCCTGTCGAGTGGTTCGAGGCTAGCTACCGTGAGCCCAGCGGATCCCTTAGCCCAGATGGCGGCCATGTAGCATTTGATCACTCGGAAGGGATCGATGTTCTGAACGTGGCCAATGGCGAGCGTCGCCGCCTTCTGAGCAACGACTTCAGCGGCGGCAATCCCCTGGGTCCGGGGTGGCCAAGTTTCGTTTTCTCGGACCCCGCTTGGTCTCCGGATGGCCGCTTGCTGCTGGCGCGCAAGGTTTTCTACGAGGGCGCGCATCACGTTGTCGTGGAGCCGTTCGCTGGAGGTGGAGAGCTAGCGCTCTTGGAGCCTGGTGCAGACGCCTCATGGTCGCCCGGCTCCGATGCCGTCTGCCACTCCGGCTTCTACCTTGATCCAACTGGGCTATATATATCTCGAGCGCCAGGCTGGCAACCGGAGGAGATCGTGCCCACCCAGCAACAACGCGGTCCGGACGGCTGTGTCTGGCTGGATGAACAAACCATCGTATTTGCCGAGGAATCTTCAATAGTTACTTTGGAGGAGTTGTGGGGGATTTGGGTACTCGACGTGGCATCCCGCAGAGTCGATCTCCTTGCGTCTGACTCCAAGGACTCTGTCTACAGCGGCCCGTTACGGATAAGCGACACCTCTGTAGTCTTCCAGATTTACGACGGATCGACTGGTACCGTCGAACGTCCGCGCGTCCTTGATGTCCTTGACCGAAGCGTCACGCCAATATTGCAGGCTGGAGACCATGTCGTCGGAGTGTGCTCTGGCGGATGGCCGTAGACCATTACCGGCAGCGTTGAGTTTCCTCGACATAGTGAGAAGGGAGGCACCTCATGACATCCCGCCAGCTTGCTGCCACGGCGATCGGTGCGGCCGTGCTCGGAGCCAGCGCAATAGGTGCAGGTTGCGGCGACGCCGGCGACGGCAGCCTTTCGCCGGAGCAATACTTCCAGCAAGTCCAGGCCATTTGGGACGATTATGACCAGCAGGAGGCGGCGATGAGCCGGCAGTTTCCCGCAGGTTTTGGGGAGCCAGAGGCAACCCAGAAGGGCTTCAGTGCTGTCACTGCTATCTTCCGGGAGGCTCTTGGGAAGCAGGGCGACCTCGACGCACCAGCGGGGGCCCAGGAGGCTCACCAGGAGTTCTTGGCGGCGGGACGCGTGGTGTTGGAGGCGTCCGAAGACACCGCCGACCGTCTCGCTGAGGCAGAATCCTGGTCGGAAGTAGAGGAACTCATGAGCGACCTTCAGCAGGACTCAGAAATTGTTGCTGCTGCAGATCGATTTACGGATGCTTGCTTCGCCCTGGAAGCAATAGCCCACAACAACGACATCGACGTGGATCTCAACTGCGAAGAGGACTAGGCCATCGAATTGGGGCAGATAGACACTGCTTCCGGGGATGGCGAGGGTGCGGTGCAATCGGCGCGCCCGGCATCACTGCGGGCACCCCGCTGAAGAGCGGCCACTACACTATCTCGAGCCTGTCAGTTCCCTCAGCAGGGCCGTCGTCTCCGGCAGAGGCTCCGCCTTCTCGTCGTCCAGCTCGCGCCGTAGCGATTCCACCAGCACCTTGTACACCTTGCGCACGCTATTGAGGTCCCCAGCCTTCGCGTAGCAGCGCATGAGGCCCCGTGCTGCCTCCTCGTCGATAGGGTCGCGGGCCAGGATCGCCCGGTAGAAGTCCGCCGCTTTTGCCATGTCCCGGCAGTCCATGGCCACTTTGGCGGCGGCATGGGCCGCTGCGATGAACTTTCGCTGGTATTCCTGCCGGTACGTGGCTGCCCACTCATACGGTTCGCCCCCGAGGAACTCGCCCCGATAGAGGGCCAGCGCCCGCTCATACTCGGAGAGCGCGTCGGCAGCCTCGAGCGCCTCAGCGCGGCGGAGGTGACCCTCGAAGGCGTCCACATCCACCCGAAATAGGCCGGACCGAAGGTGATAGCGCTGCCCGGATGTAGCAAGGAACTGCACGTCAGGATCACCCGTCACGCTCTTCAGCGCCCGCCGCAGGTAGTAGGCAGCATTGGAGAGCAGGTGCTGCATCTCCTCCAGCCCTCCCTCGGGCCAGAGCGCCTCTGCGGCCTCCTCTCTCAGTACAGCGTTGCCGCCTCGAGCAATGAGATACGCTAGAAGCTCCCGCGCCTTCTGGATCGTCCACTGGGTCACCTCGCGTCCGCCTGCCTCTACCCGGAACGACCCGAAGCAGTGGACAGCAAACAAGGGGCCGCTTCCTGGGACCTCGCCGCCTTCTCGTGCTGTGTTGACGCCTCCCGTTTCAAGGAGGCTCAGCTGCCGCGTTGGCCCGCTTCCACCGGCCTCACTGGTCGCAGCCAACGGTGCTTCGTCTGGCGGCGACTCTCGCGCGGGCGTGTCAGGCTCTGCTACGCCTGGCACAGGGTCTTGGGTCGGTTCCTCACCGATGTGCGGCCGTACCGCTTGCTCGACAGGCGCTGCCTGTCCTTCGTCCCCATCCGGGCTCTCCAGTGGGCCGTCCGGGTCGCCCCGGGGGCCCTCCGCTGCCTCTATGGGCTCCCCCCGTGACATCAGCGTCGGCAGGGTCTCTCCGTCAGGGACGGAGTCCGCACGGCGGACCGCTCGTACCACGACGGGCGTGAGTGTGACCGGCGGTTCCCGGCCCACACTGAGCGCCAGTTCGCCGGGTCTGGGACCGCATTCTGCGCCCGCGTCACCCTCGGACTCCGTGACGCTCCCACCGAAAACGACGCTGGAACCGAAGGCGGCGATGACTTGTAGGTCCCGTAGCCGCTCTACGACTGCGACCGTATAGATGCGATGCTCCGGCCCCCGCCGCAGCACCGTGCTCAGCGTCTCGATGTCCTCCTTCACGTCATGCGAGAGGCCGACCAGGGCCATGAGAGCGGCACGGCTGACAACGGTACCGTTGGTGCCGCGGGCTATAATCGTCTCCTCCAGCTCGCTCGCCAGTCCGTCCAGAGAGGGCGAGGGCGAGTGCTCGTCGGCCATGCGCATGTGTGGTAGAGACGGCAGTTCACCAAGCTTGTGGATAGCCTCGCCATTCGGTAGGAAGGCAAGACATTGCGGAGGATAGGCCGTCGCCAGCGTGGCCAGCCAGGCAGACACGACAGCGTACGCTTCGTGCTCACTCCCCACTATCAGCACGCTTCCGACCGCGGCCAGGTTCAAGTAGTGGACGCCGTCCCCGTTGGCACCGACCGGCACCAGCAACAGGGCATCGGTTGCCCGACCGTCGCTAACGAGCAGGCCCGCCAGGCGCCGAAACCGAGACAGCCTCAACCGAACCCGCGTCGAATTCTGAGCCTCGCCATCGATGGCGCAAGCGAGACGCCGTCCTACCATGTGCCGACTCCGGGCCATCGCCTGGGCCTCCCCCGGAGCGCAATCGAGCATGAACTCCAGGGCACGCTTGGATTCCCGGCATGTCACAATGCGGGGATCGTCGAAGCCCAGCTCCGTGAGCGCCTCCAGAAGCGACTGAGCTGCCAGGATCACCCTGCCGGCGTCGCCCCTGCCGGAGTTTCGTGCCTGACGGTTCCTGGCCACGATCCTCAAGACCTTCCTCCCATTGGAACCTACCAGCCGCCTTGCGGCTACGGCTACCGCCCCCGCCGCGCCCAGGCCTAGAGCGCCCGCTACCACCGCTTCGGTAGATGGTACCCACCACCGGCTATTTCCTCCTCCACTGCTGGGCTGCTCCGGCGGGGCTGGCGTCGCTATAGGACCAGCAGCGGGTGTGGCTTCGGGCGTCATTGGGGGCTCGCTGGTCGGCGGGGGCGCCGTTGGAGAAGGGGGCTCGGGCTGTGCAGGCGTTGACTCTTCAGTCGGAGGCGTCACTTCGACCGGGAGCTGCAGCAGCCAGCCTGGCAGGATCAGGCTGGGGTCGCTGAATCGCCGGCCGCCGCCCATGTCCTGCCCCTGGTTGAGGTTCCAGATTTCGCCCCAGCGCAGCCCGTCGCCCAGGAAGGACTCCGCGATGCGCCAGAGGGAGTCCCCCTGCCGGACGCGGTACGTCACTCCGCCCTCCACCGCCTCAAGATTGGCCGCCGGCAGCGGCACGTCCAGCACCCAGCCGGGCCGGATGAGACGTGGGTCAGTGAACAACTCTTCGTCAGCCATGACCCGGCCGGTGTTCGCTTCGAAGATGCGTGGGTAGAGGGAGCCGTCGCCGTAGAACCGGCGAGCGATGTCCCAGAGCGTGTCGCCCTGGACCACGGTGTAGGAGACGGAGCCGCCACCGTCCTCCGCAGGCTCCTCTGACCACTCAGCACTCGGATCCGTCCCTGGCCCGTGCTCGGCGGCTTGAACAAGAGCAGCTGTCACCACATCCGGCTCGATAGGCACCGCTCCCTCGGCTTTCAGACGGCTAGCCGAGGGCAGCCAGGCGGCGAGAAGCAGCGTCCCTGCCACCGCCCCGTCCACGATCCGCCTCACGATGGGAATCGTGATGAGGTCGCTCAGGCGCAGCGCCCTGCGAGCCCAGGCCGCACCCTCGCCCAGTCTCACCAGGCCGAGGGCCGACAGCCGCAGCGCTATCGCCACGCCCAGGTAGAGGAGCGCCAGCCAGCCGATGCTCGCAGCCAGGTAAATGACATCTTCGTAGGGCAGGTAGGAGCCGCTCAAGATGTGGCGTAGTCGTTCCCAATCCGGAGGCGACGATGGCAGGTGCGGCGGCCCGTTCAGCCACCACAGCGCGACCCCCAGAGCAATAGCTCCGGCCACTAGCCCAACGAACCGATGGATTCCGCCTCCAGCCTCTCTGTCGGGGCTGGCTCGCAGTTGCTCCAGAGCTGGCTGTCTGCTCATGTTCATGTCCGCAGAGCGTTCTCTATCTCCCTGTCAGGATCGACTGCAGTTGCTGAACAGGATAGGCCGCGGTAAACGCGCGAGTAATGGGGTCCAACGGCTCCCAGGGCCCGCCGTCGACGCGGTATCGGGCCGAAAAGGTGATCTCCACGCTCACAGGGAAGGCGCCGCCAGCGCTGAGGGACGATTGCTCGTAAGTGTGGCGGATGTCGCTCTCTTCCGGGTAAGGTTGACCCAGCGAAGTCGACTCCACAGTGGCGCCGTCGCCGAAGGTCCAGCGGTAGCTGGTAGGGGTAATCTCCACCTCTACAGTGGTGCCACCGAGGGTGTCCGACGCCGTGATGGGCAAGCCGTCGTACCCCTCCACCCAGAACCAGGATGGCAGCGCTACCAGCCCCACCTCTGGGTTCACGCCCACCGTGATGGCGGGCACGGGAACGTGGTCCAGCAGCTCTGCCGCCACGCTCGCCGGGTCGACCGAATCGCCCTGCACCACAACCACACTCACCTCCGACGCTTCCACATCGATGGGAAGCCACACGATACTCATGAATCCGTTGTCGCACCGCACGACCCAGGGTGCCTCCCCGGGGTGAAGGGCCGACTCCCGTTCGAACCACTCGCGCGTGGCGTTGCCGATGTTCATCACGTCGGCTGTACACGACCACCCTCCTCCGGAGCTGCTGTCGGTGTCGCTGGACGACGAGTCGCCCGAACTGCCAGGAGAGGTCTCGCTCACCGCGATGTAGATAGTCACGCCGTCAGGCCCTGATTCGACACTCACATCGGCCTGAGGCAAGTCCGGCTGAGGCGTGTAGCCGTCGTCTCCGGGGTCATCTGCCCAAGCTGAGCGTGCCAGTATCAGTCCAGCAGCCGCTACAGCGGCAATCACGAGGAGTCGCGCTGTCATGCCAATTAATCCGTTTCCCGGATGCCATCGCGAACTCTCCATACCCCACCCTCCTTTACAAGGAAGTAGGTGTCAGTCAGCACGGTACCCGGCGCTGCTTCCCCGACCTTCTCCTTGGTCTCTGCGTCGACCTCGTAGCTCCTGTTGGTGTACCGGTCACGAATTGTGGCGGTTCCTGCTGCAGCGTCCACTTGGAGAATCAAGAAGTCGTGCTCTACGACGATCTTCGCGGCGCGCCCCCGCTGGCGGAGGCTCTCGATCTCCTGCCGCGTCCTTTCCAGGTGTGGCTCCGTCATCGCCTCTGGCAGCCTAGTCTCGTCCAAGTCAAACACGGCATCGGCATAGACTTCCCAGTAGTTCAGGTACGCCTCCGACACCTCTTGCTCGATGGATGGAGTCGGCGTGTCGGTGGCCTCGGGTACCGGTGTGCGCGTCGCCGTGGGCGTGCCTGTCGGCGTCGGCGAGCCTTGGCCGTTCGGACGTTCTCCTTCCCCTTCACCCCCGTCACACCCGAACACAGCCAGGGTCATGGCCACCAGTGCAGCCGTTATTGCCAGCCGACGCATTGACTTTCGCTCCTCGACCTTTTCCGCCCTGTTCACGGCATCGCGGACGCCACGCCGTGACGAGGCTCCGCGCTTGCCTTTGCGCTGATCTCCACGCTGTCGATGCCTACCACTCGCAGAAACCCCGTCGAGGCCTCCCTGGAGACCGCGACCTCCACTCGCGCGGGGCGAACCACGACCGAATAGCCAAGGCCACCCTCGTCCTCCAGGTAGCCCGTGGCTGCCCGATACGCCGCGTGCTCGTCCAGCACAACCGACCCCGAGGCCCGATAGGCGCTCTCATCGATCTGCATGGCCCCGGCCAGGGCCGCCGCGTCCGCTACGTTCTGGAGGTCTCGCCGCTGGGCAAACACCAAGCCCCCGTCGGTCACCAGACCGACCACTGCCACCAGGCCGGTCATAGCGATGGCCACCATGACGATGACCTGGCCTCCCTCCTCGGTCAACAGGCGTCGCAGGAACGCCTTCATCGCAGGACCGCCTCCCGGCTGCGGTAGAGGTCGATGCGCTCGGCGTGGGTGCTCGAGACGGTCACCTCCACCCGATCCAGCAGGGGCAGGTCGGCCAGGGGCACCCGATAGCTCACTTCGGCCGTAGCCACACCTCCCCGCTCGAAGCCACCCGAGTCGACGTCCACCGCCAGCTTGCTCTGCGACAGCCCGTAGCCTTCAGCCACCGACCGCGCGCTCTGGAGGGCTGCCGTCACTCCCTCTGATTCCGAGGGCGCGGTGGCCAAGGCCCGGCCCGCCTCCCGCGCCGCCGCCTGCACCGCCACCTTGGCGTGGGCAACGCGGCCTACCATGACCACGCCGAAGGCCAGGAGCAGGAGCACCGGGATCACCAGCGCCGCCTCCACCAGGGCCTGGCCCGCCTCACCTCGACCGATCCGCTGCCACCACGCGACGGTCTGTCCAGGGGCACCGCCTTCACGGGCCACTGCGGAACCCCTCCAGCCGCACCTCGCCCGTCGCCTCGATGGGGATGCTCCGCCCGGTCACCCAGGGGATGAAAAGCGGGTAGTCGCCCTCTGTCTGCACCACCATGGTCTCACCCGTATTCTGTGCTGTCACGGTGAACCCGCCGGCGCTAGGCCCGAGGCCCGACTCCAGCACCTCGTGGGCGCGGGCGGCACCCTCGGCCGGGGTCCGACCCTCGGCCGCGGCCAGCCGCGCCCCCTCCTGCACCGCCGTGCTCGCCACGTCTCTGGCGTGGTAGAGCAGGGCGAACTGCACCACCCCGATGAGGATGAGCAGCAGCACCGGCAGCGCCAGGGCAAACTCCACCATGCTCTGGCCGCGCTCGCCGCCCAGCAGTCGCAAGCCGCTTCGGGCCACCTTAGATGCCCGTGATGCTACCCAGTATCTTCTCGAAGACAGCGCTCACACCGCCTCCCAGGGCCTCCACCGCCGCCATGGCGGCGACGGCGATGAGGGCGGCGACGATGGCGTACTCCACCATCGTCTGTCCCCTCTCGGCCCCGGCCAGGCGTCTCAGCTGCCCCAGCGCCGCTCCTGCCCGCTCAAGAAGCCATCCTGTCATCGCTTCACCTCCGCTCCCGCCCGCCCTCGGGCGGGTTCATTCGCCTCTTCTGACCACTCAACTGCCGAGGCCCAGGAGTTCGACCCCGGCCGGATAGAGGAGCACCACCATGAACACCGGAAAGATAAATACGGCTACCGGGAAGAGCATGCGCACCGTGCTCTTGCCACCTTCCTCCAAGAGGCGTGCCCTCTTCTTGTCTCGAACCGTCTCCCCCAGAGTGAGCATCGCCTGGCCCAGGGGCAGCCCCTGCTCCAGAGCCGACTGCCAGGCGTCGGCCACCGAGACCAGCTCCGGGACGCCCTCCCGCTCGGCCAGCCGGCGCAGCGCCTCGGCGTGGGTAGCCGCGCCCAGCCCCGCCTCCCGCACTGCGTCCCGCAGACCGTCGCCAAGCACGCCCCCCACCTCTCGGCTCACCTCCAGCAGCCCCTGCTCCGGCGACATGCCGGCGCTGGCGGCAATGGCCAGGAGGTCCAGCACCGTTGGCAGCTCCATCACCACCGCCGTGCGGCGTCGCTCCAGCCTGCCCTCCAGCATCCAGTCGGGCGCAGCGAACCCCAGGCCGAAGCCCACCAGCCACATCCACACCGGCCACGCCCCGAAGGGATGGATGCCCAGGACGTTCATCAGCGGGAACGCCGTCAGGAACACCAGCCCGCTGGCCAGCTTCTGACCGTAGAACTGGGCCGTTGTCATGCCCGGCCAGGCCAGGGCCAGCTTGCGCTCCAGGTCGCGGCCGCCCACCCCGGCGCGGGCGAAGACTCGCCCCAGGGCGCGTCCGGCGTCGTCCAGCAGGGGGCGCAGCAGCCGCTCCAGGGCTGGTGACTTGAACACCGCCGCCTGCGAGCCGCGGCGCCCGGCCTCCTGCTCAAGCCGCCCCTGGGCCGTCAGGCGGTGCAGACGGGAAGCCAGGTCCGGACGTGGCTGGCCCACCGGCTGGGTTGTGACTATCAGCCACAGGCCGGCGCCCAGCATGCCGCTCAGGATCAGCGCTACCGCCATCGCAGCACCCGTTCGTTGCCCGGCAGGCGGGTCGCCCAGAGCATCGCCCCGTAGCCCACCGTCACGCTGGCCAGGCAGATGGCCAGCAGTGCCTGTCCCACGGGCGACGAGAAGACATCCAGGTAGGCGGGGTTGATGCTCCGCACGGCGGCGATGAGCACCAGGGGCAGGCCCGCCACGACCCGGGCGGACAGGACGTTCTTGGCCTGATGCGCTCGCACCTCGCGCTCCACCTGGACCGCCTGTCGCACCGAGCGGCCCAGCCCCTCGAGCACCGTGCTCAGGTTGCGGCCGCCCACCCGGTGAGCCATCACCAGCGCCGCCGCCACGGTGTCGAAGACGGGGTCGGCCAGGCGTTCCTGGGTGCGGCCGACGGCTTCCTCGAAGCCGCTGAGTCGCAGGTCCCGCGCCAGCTCCCGAAAGGCCGGCCGGAGGGTCTCCGGCCCGCTGCGGGCCAGGGAGGCCAGCCCCTCTTCGACGCTCATGCCGGCTCGCACCGCCGCCCGCAAGGCGTCGACGGCATCGGCCAGGGCCGCCTGAAGGACAGCCCGCCGGGCCTCCCGTCGCTGGCGGAAGTACCACGCGGGCAGCGCCAGGCCTACCAAGAAGGCAGAGAGGGTCACCACCGGCCAGCCCAGGCCCAACTGAGCCACGGCCGCCATCGCCCCACCGCTGGCGGCGCTCAGCAGCAGGAAGTCCCGCGTCCGCACGCCCTCGACCCCCGCCTGGCGCAGGAACTCCTGGAGGCGCTCAGCCAGCCCTTCCCTCGGCGGCCCCGCCTCCCTTTCCCGCCGGGCGGTCACCGAGAGGTAGATCAGGAGCACTCCGAGCCCCAACGTCAGCGACAATACCAGCGGCACGACTCCGTATCCCTCCTGTCCTCAGGATCGCTCAGGCCAGTCCAACTCCAGTCCAACCCACACCCGCCAGCCGCTCAAAATTCGCCTCTTCCAGTCCAATTTGAGTCCAATCTCACGTCACTCCTTCGTTGCCTGCTCGTCCGACAGCGCCCAGGGCAGGCCCGTTCCCTGCACCCGCGCCGCACAGCGGGGCCGGATGCCCGTCCAGGAGAGCCGCCCGCCGTCGGCCAGCGAGAACAGCTCGCTGCCCGCCACGGCGTCCTCCTCCAGGCCGGTGACCTCGTACAGGTTGGCCACCAGCCGGCGGCCGCTATTGGAGTCCAGTCGCAGGTGCACCACCAGGTCGATGGCTTCTGCGATCATCTCGGTGACTGAACGCGCTGGCAGGGCCTCCTCGGCCATCATGGCGTAGGTGCGCAGCTTGGAGAGGGCCTGGCGGGGGCCGTTGGCGTGGATGGTGCACATCGATCCCTCGTGGCCGCTGTTCATCGCCGACAGCATGTCCAGGGCCTCGTCGCCCCGCACCTCGCCCACAATGATCCGCGTCGGCCGCATGCGCAGAGCGTTCTTCACCAGGCTGCGGATCGAGACGGCGCCCACCCCCTCCACGTTGGGCAGGCGGGCCTGGAGGGACACACAGTCGGGGAGCATGGACTCCAGCTGGAGCTCCGCCGTCTCCTCGATGGTCACCACCCGCTCGTGCGCCCCGGCGATGGAGGCACCCAGGGCGTTGAGGCAGGTGGTCTTGCCGCTGCCCGTGCCGCCGGAGATGAGGATGTTCAGCCCCGTTTGCACTGCCGCCTCCAGGAACGTCGCCACCTCGGGCGTCAGGCTCCCCAGGGCCACCAGGTCCTCCAGGGTACGGGCGCGCAGCAGGAACTTGCGGATGGTGACGTGCGTCCAGCGAGAGGTCAACGGCGGGATAACAGCGTTAAGGCGAGAGCCGTCGGGTAGGCGGGCGTCCACCATGGGGCTGGTCTCGTCCAGCCGCCGGCCCAGGCCTCCCACGGCCCGCCGCACCAGCCGCAGCAGCTCGCCGTCGTCCTCGAAGAACACGTCGGCCAGGCGCTTGCACCCGCTTTCGATGGTGAACACCCGGTGCGGCCCGTTGACGATGATCTCCTCCACCGCCGGGTCGTCCAGCAGGGGCTGCAGGGGACCCAGGCCGAGGATGTCGTCCAGGATGCGCTGGGCCAGACCCTGGGGGTCTGTCAGCGGCGGCTCCCCCGCCGCCAGCGCCCGCCGGTTGAAGGCGTCGATGCGCTCGGCGACGACGCGCCGCACGCGTTCCACCTCGCCGCGGCCCGGCTCCGCCAGGGCGTCGACGGCCATCACCCGGCGCAGCTCCTCCCGCACCTCGTCGCGGAGAGTCCGCTCCCGCTCCCTGCGGGCGTCTAGCTGCGCGAGCTCCGAAACCGCCATCACGCTCTCCTGAAGGCCAGCCGCCATCGCCGCCGGCCTGGTCCTGCCGCGGCGGCCGCCTCGCGGGCGATGAGCCGCGACGCCAGCCGGCGCAGCTCCCGCGCAGCGTCGCCCCCGACGGCGGTCAGCGGCACCTGTTCCCCCGCCGCCCGCCGCGCCGCCTTGCGGTCCTCCGGTAGGGCCGCCAGGACGGGCGCGCTCAGGGCCCGCTCCACCTCCTCCGCGTCGTACTGCTCGCGGCCCTCCCGCCGATTGAGCACGATGGAAACACACTCCGCTTCGACGCCCAGGCCCTCGCGCAAGTAGCGCAGGGCGGCGCGGGCGTTCCACACCGCCACCAGGTCCGCTGCGCTCACCACCAGGATGCGCTCAGCCTGCCGAAGGAGCGCATCCGTGGCCGGAGAGGCTGCGCCAACGATGGCGCAGCCGCCGTCGACCACCACGTCGTCGAAGGCCTCTCGCAGCGCGGCGACGGCCGCCGCCGTCACATCTGCTGAAATAGCCGACCGCTGTTCGGCGCGCTCTATTCCGCCCAGGACCATGAACCCGGGCCCTTCTTGGAGCTCCTCGTCCACGCGGCCGGCCCACTCGCTGAGCGAGGCGTCCTTCCCGTAGGCCAGGGCGAACAGTCCCCGCCGGGGATCCAGGTCCAGATAGGCCCCGACGTTGCCGCCCCAGAGGTCGGCGTCCACTAGGACGACCTGCCGTCTCCGCTCGGCCAGGGCCGCTGCCAGGCCGACGGCCACCGTCGTCTTCCCCGGCGCCCCTTTCCCGCTCACCACCGCCACCAGCCGCCCGCGACGGCCATCGCCGTCACCGCCGGGCGAAGATCCCTGCATTCCTGCGTCCTCTGTCTGCGCCGAGGCCGCAGGGGCGTTGTAGACTGGCCCCCGCCTCACCGCCGCCCGCAGGGCGGCCGCTATGTCAGAGGCGCCGGCGCTCGCCGGCACCAGGTGCGCCAGCTCTCCGTAGCGCGACACGTCCTGCCCCTCGGCGATGAGCACCAGCGGTAGGCGGGCGTCTCGCACGGCCGTGAGGATCGTGGCCGACAGACGGTGCAGGTCGCTGGAGGCCAGGGCTACGTCGAGATCGGGGCTGGCGGCGCGCTCGGCGAGCGAAGGGCCGTCCAGGCAGCGGCCCGCCACCACCAAGCCGTCGCCCGGCAGGCCCTCCAGCAGCTGGCGCTCCTTCTCAGCGTTGCCCACCGCCAGGAGGACCCGTATCGAAGACTGGTCGTCACTGGACGATAACATCGTGTCATGACCTCTACGCTCAAGGGACCGCAGCCCGGGAAGAAGCATCCGCTGGGGGCAGGAGGGCCAGGGTGATGTCCCCGTTGACGGTGGCGTCAGCGACCCGCTCGGCCTCCGAGCGAGGCACCAACAGAGTGACGTTGGTCAGCCCCCGCTCCTCCTCTGCCTGCCCGCGCGAGCCAAGGGCGATGGGCCCCGGCTCGAGGGAGACAGCGTACACCACGGCCCGATCCAGCAGGGTCACCGTCTGGCTACTCGCCTTCCCCTTGTCGCGCGTGGCGAGCACCGCTACGGCGTCGCCGGGGCGCAGTCCCGCGTAGACCGCGTCTGCCTCGACGGGTACCGTCATGGCCACCTCGTCGGGGCCAATGGCCGGCCCGGACGCGAGATCGGGCCAGACCAGCATCTCGCCACCGTGCACGGGGCCTGCTGTCGCCCGCCCTACCGCCTCGTCCAGTCGCGCATCCGGGATGGCAAGCGAGCCGAGGTCGGCCTCCAGTCGCACGCGCGCCACCCGAAGGTCGTCGCTTTGAATGACGTGGCCCGCCGGCAGGTCCCGGCTGGCCACCAGCACCGGCACAGTCTCTCGGGTTGAGCCCCAGAAGAGGAGCCCACCGCCCACTGAGGCGACCACCAGTACCAGGCCCAGCAGCATGCGGCCGTCGACCCTTCCCAGGCCTGCCAGCCGAATCCGCCGCCGAGCCGTGATGGTCGCCATGGCCCTCCCTGCCAGCCTGGATGCGGAAGAAGAGGGGCTTCCCCCTTGCGGTGAGCAAAGGGTGCACCGATGATAAACGGTAAAGCGAGAGTTGTCAACCCTTGTGAACGAAATTGGGTGAAATGTTTTCGCAAGGAGCCTTTTGCGATACACTGAGATCGATGCCGTTAGGCATCAAGGGCTGGGTCAACTGAGCCAGCCACGATGGCGCGCCCAACCGCGAGATCGGGCCTGTGCTCCCCGTCCCTTGGGGGGCAGGCCCGCCTCGCTGGATTGCCGGGCGCACAAGGGGGGAACAGAATATGAGCACCACCCTGTCAGAGAAGGTGGACCGCCTGTTCCGCATCTACCCCAGCCCCCGCGGGCGGGAGTACACCTACCGGGAGGTTGCCGC